>Ga0153986_1000116_pt1 | contig 24555 bp, 35 predicted proteins | sample TSGA070MetaG_FD_104724 | JGI IMG/M metagenome (GOLD analysis project Ga0153986, IMG submission 104724) | Attine ant fungus gardens microbial communities from Georgia, USA - TSGA070 MetaG | ecosystem: Host-associated > Fungi > Mycelium > Unclassified | place: USA: Georgia, Alexander Wildlife... | reverse complement strand
CATCAGGAGATGGCGGCTGTCATCAATGGACAGCTGTGGGAGTTAGAGTGACACCTCTAGGAAGGTGTAATAATAATAGGACGACATGGGAACAGTCCTGTCAGGTACATGACATAGACACACGACACTTGGACACTCGACACATGATACCAGATGGACATGGGAAATACAGCTAATATTAGAGTACCTAGTCGTATGTGAATACCTAGTAGATCTCTTGTATAAATAGGTAGAGAATACTAGGAGGACTTTTGTCAAGTTCTCGTTAATCATCCTGATCTATGAGTGGCGCTCCCTCCCCTTCATCTCTCTCTAAGACCCTTCTGACTGGCACCGCCGCTACTTGTGGTTGGTTGCTAACACGGAGGCTCTTAACGAGTTCTCTTTGTCTAATGCTAATAAAGAGTAGTTGGCTCTCTGACAGAACCCTAGTCTATTATGCTCTACTTCTACAATCCTCAGAGTGTCCTTTTCCTCTGAGTACATATTGTACAACTCTTCTATGGAGTCTAGTCAATTCATGACACTTTGGTCTATTTGGCTCACTCTTATTGGATCAAAGCTTCCCATTTTGTTATTTTTTGGTATCCAACATCCTTTTCTATTCCAGTAGCAACTCCCTCTTCTCCTAGATTTGTTATTTCCATTCCAGTCCGTCAGACACCTGCCATTTTTATCTCTCCTTATAAGGATCCCATTCCTGGCAGCTCTAAGAAAAGGGTCCACTGTGAACAAGAACCCTTGTCTACAGCTTTGTCTTCTCCTGAAAAGTGCCATCCTTGTAATGACCACAAGTCAGAGCTGACTCAAGGACATACTCTAAGTTGGAGTTGACAAAGAGAACTCATTAAGAGTTTCTAATAGATTGAGCTACTACTTACTTATACTACTACAGTATTTGCTGTTGCTTGTAGCTATTGCATCATTATCAAGTCATCATCTCTAAGTCATGTGCTCCCTCAAATATTGAATGAAAAGAAAATAGAAAAGAAATATTAAATATTGACTTTGTCATGGAGACTAGTCAAAGGTTCAGAGAGGTGGTTCATGACAGTTCTCCTAACACTAGTAAGTATTTCTCTTTTTATGAATCTTATTTCCTTTTATTGATTCCTTTCTCGTAGCTCAGAACCTTCAACAGCTCTTCAGCCTTTACACTGGCCATCCATATTAAAACTTGGTTCCTGCTTTATTCATGCTCCCCACTGGGCTTGCTGAATCCAAAAAAACACTGGTCATGTGATTCATGATAAAATATTAGAATATTTTGATGTCGTTCCACTCTTTAACCCGTACTTCGAGAATGAAGGATATCTATATGGTCATTGGTGGCTGCGGATTTCTTGGCAGGCATATTGTCCAGCAACTTGTAGATAGAGGAGACGACGTGTCCGTCTTTGACATTGTCCAACGACACTTCGATGTTCCATTCTATTCTGGCGACATTACAAATATCGATGACTTGACTAACGCTCTTCGAAAAGTGCGATTCATGGCTATATTCCACAGCGATTGAACTGAGAAATTTTCAGACTGGCGCTACGTGCATTATTCACACCGCTTCTCCAAATGCTTTAACAAGTATCCAATCCCTACTCTACAAAGTCAATGTTGATGGCACAAAAACTGTCATTGATGCGGCGGTGGCACTGGGTGTGCGGAAACTTGTTTACACCAGTTCCTCTAGTGTGGTTTTCAGTGGTGGTGACCTACAAAACGTCGATGAACGGTTACCATATCCTCAAGTCTCCTTCGATGCTTACAGCGGCTCCAAAGCCAAGGCAGAAAAAATTGTTCTCGAAGCCAATGGAAAAAACGGTCTGTTGACTGTTGCTCTTCGTCCAGCTGGTATTTTTGGGTATGTTGAAAGCATGTCTATGCCGATAATAAAATCCCTGACCTTTCCCTAGGCCCGGTGACAATGCAACAACACCCGGCATCTGCAAAGCATATCTAGAAAATAAGACACATTTCCAGATTGGTCAAAATGACAAACTCTTCGACTACACTTACGTTGGTAATGTTGCCAAAGCCCACCTGCTCGCCGCTGATAGGCTGGATCTTCCCCCTCCTGGTGTGGCTCTCTCTGGAATGGAAGAAACTCCCCTCACACCTGAAGATGTACTTCCCTTTACTGAAGCCGAAGAAAGACTCATTCGTATGCCGTTGTCCAATGTGAACACGAAATCAAGCAATCGTAGAGTTCCAACCAGTCAAGCCCGTCCGCTTGGGCCTTATGTCGAGCCGCCGTACAATGCCAAGGAAATCGAAAATGCTTTCAACGATTCTAGCACCTCTCCTTCAAACCGTCCTATCTATCGTAATCAATATGATCAGTTCGCCGACGTTTCTATCATCAAAGCTAAACTTCGCAATCTCGACATCAATCCTCTCCAGGTTGCGGGGCAGGCCTTCTTCATCACTAACGGCCAACCATGTTACTTTTGGGACGTCGCTCGGATGTTTTGGGGTCAAATGGATCATCATTTTCCCGGGCACAGGAAATCGACAACCATTTATTGTATGCCGAGAACAGTTGCTTTGGCAGCAGCAACAGTGGCAGAATGGTTTGGGATGATCAGCGGCAAGGTGCCCGCCATGAGAAAATTACAGGTCGCCGTATGTAGCACAGCTCGGTGGTACAACATTGAGAAGGCAAGGCGTTTGCTTGGCTACGAACCGGATGTGGATATGGAGGAAGGGATCAAGCTCGCGATTGAGGTATGGTCTGTGATTTCCAGTCGTTATGATACTCATATGCCTCTAGTCGTGGTACCAGGAGTATAAGAAGGGTAATCACGGATGACAGCATTAATTAAATATATTCTAAATCCTGATAGTGACACGTTAGAGTAGGCCCCCCATTGTTTCCTGCATCTTTTGCATCTTTTGCATCTTTTGTTGTGATTTGAGCAACAGACTGTGACTGATATATATACCTATTTATATCCCGAAACACATTCTAAGAAATCAAAGTAGGGGAGATCATTCATTCATCCAATCATCCATTCCACCACGCATCTTCAAGGACAGAAACTCACACTGAATACTCAGCATGGATGAAAATGCTACCTGGTTTCCAATCCAAACGCGCTCTTATATCCTCTCATTCCAATTCTCCCGATGGTATCCCATGTTTGTGAGACAGACTATCAAGAGCACAATTATCCAGCCTCTTCCCATTGGCTTTCAGGAATACCTTACCTCGGATGGCATTTTCGTGCCAGAGGGTTCCGAAGACCAGTCAGCTTTCTTGATTTTTTGGTTCAATTGTAAATAAATAACGTCTGCTGTTTCGTTTCGTGCGCCCTTCGACTATACAGCCCACCCGATGGTCTGACGTTCGCTGGCTCATCAGACGACGAAGGAAATGATGAAGGATGCAAGACACGAATCACCTACTCGGATGCAAACTCGGATTTTCGAGTGAAACATTGGTCGTTTCCCAAGCTCGACGACGAAATACGGTTGTGTATAGAGGAGTACGGAGGTGTCTTCCCCAAACTCAATTTTTCCTCTCCCAAGGTGGATTATTGAGCTCCTTTTTTGATAATCATTCTTTTGATCCTTCTGTATCCCTCCACTTTTATTAGGACGCATATTGGGTTCTCTTTAATGCGAATCCACTTCGATGTACCTCCCCTTCGGACGTTTATATTCTCCTCAAGTCTTCAGATCTTGTCACACATGACACAGACGCTGTTAATGTCTTTAGTGGCTGCGTCGATATCGAACCAGGAGAAGAGGAAACTAATTACGAACTTGAACTCGTTCTACGGAAGTGGTATAGTATTGAACGAAATCGTGAAGTTCGATGTTTCGTCCGAAATCGACGGTTAATAGGTGAGTTATCTTCTCCTGCATATAACGCATTTCCCATGAAGACGCTCTTTGTATTTTCCCTCTCGTCTCCCCCCCCCCCCCCCCCCCCCCCCCCCCCCCCCCCCCCCCCTTTTCTTTTTTGCCCAAAAGCGCTGTGTAATTGTTGTATTTTCTTTTCCCCTTTAAACACCCTTTCCCACAAAGAACCCTTTTTTTGTTTCCTCCCCTCCCCCCCCCCCCCCCCCCCCTCTCACACCCCTCTTGCCATTTTTGAAGTATGTGATTGATACCATCACAATGTGGCAAGTGGCACCCAGCATGGCAAACCCCTCACCCTCACTCAACGACCGGCTGATATTGACGGATCATGTTTTCTTTCACTTGTGCAGGTGTCTCACAACGCGATCTCAATCATTACGAATTTTTCACGGAACAATCAACAAGAGACAAGATCTCCCATTCAGTGGCAAAGTTCTGGGAAGAAGAGATCAAGGACACATGGCCTGGAGATGATTGTATGTCAAGCCTCGCTTCAGTCTTTGTCCATTTTTCAGAAACTTCTTTCATGATCAACTTCTAGACGTTTTTGACTTTCTGTTGACGCGAGATCTATCAAGAGGTCACATCATTGACTTCAATCCGTACTCACCGCGGACAGACGCTCTTCTTTTCTCCTATAAGGAATTACACACTCTCTCGCAAAATCCGCTGCCTGAAACTGAATTCAGAGTCATATCATCGCCCGATCACCCCGCTGCCGTCTCAAACATTCCTGTTTTTCAGCACAACATGGTGCCCTTGGAAGCTCTTTCACTGAGTTCTGGGAGAACTCCTGATGAATTTGCGGAGGCATTGAAGGATCGTATACAGGAAAGTATGCAAAACGGACAGTGAAGAGATTAAAATGGCATATGCCATACCCAACTTGTGACGCAGTTTCTCATACACAATATTAAACAAGTTACTATGTAATCTACGTGCTCTATTTCTTCTCAAACTCGATACCTGAGTCACTGGCGGTATTGTCGATAAAGATAGGTCGCCGCTTTGCTAATCCAAAGGCATTCTTGAAGAAAACGACGTCACCCTCATCTTCAACAAACTAAAGAGTGTCATTAGTACATCTTCAAAAACATGAATTAAGACCCAATCACCTTGCACTCCTTGAAGACTCGGATGACTTCAGCCCAACAACCGGGGGCGCCCTCAGTCTGAATATCACGACCTGCGAGAACTTTTTTCAAAGCCGTACTAGCCTCCCAACTAGATATAGACATTAGCTCTGGTTGAAAAACCGTTGACCAAAAATAACATACGCATTGTAGTGGGGAATTTTGCTGCAAACGTGGTGGGAGACGTGGGTCTCAGAAATACCGTTAGTAGCGTGAGCACCAATCCAACCCATAAGTTTGCCGCAGTTGCCGAGAAGGTTACGGTCAAGAGTTGCAAGAGCACCGCGGGCAAAAGTAAACGCAGGAGCACGATAATGTGGGAGAATAGGGTCAGTGTGCTGGAGGAAAGTGATTAAGACAAGCCAATGATTGACCCTGTTTTGACATCAGTTGGATCATTCGCAAGAGGGATTTAGTTGTGTACCAGAGGTAGGGAACAATATAGAGGGTAAGAACCTCCCAGAAGCCACGTTGGGAGGCCCAAGCAGTTAGTCCACCAATCCAGATCGCAATACCGACGTTGGACCATACAATTTGCCAAAATTGGTGAGGCTTGAACATGATGGCATTCGGGTCAAAATCTATGATCGCCGCTGACATCTCTCTCGAATGAAGATCCCGAACACCAACCACTCACGATTAGTACCTTTGGGGTAATGAGACTGACCAGAGGCATTCTTAATGAGGTAGGCAGGCCAACCAGCAAGCTAAATTTTGCTTTCATTAGCACGTAAATTAGTCAAATCACTTAGACTCACGAGGTGCGAAGCAGGAATCAAGATAGCACCAACAGGAGAATCACCAAGCGCTTCCCAGAGCTCCTTCATGACTTCCCCTGTGACATGAGAACCAAGGAGATCCTCCTTGGAAGAGTCAAGAGGCAAGAGGCCAAGCTCAGAACGGGTACAGGGAACAAAAACCTGGTCATTGGTCATATGTCCAGTCATAGCATGGTGTTGACCATGAGTGATGCGCCAGGCATGGAACGGAACGCCTAGACTGAATGTACATATTCCGTGTCAGCCATGACAAGATAGTTCACGCCAAATCAGAGAAACTCACGCCGAATGAACCAACCAACCGACCAGGTTGTTTATGATTTTGGATTCTGAGAAGGCGTGGTGACCACACTCATGACCAATGACCCAAAGGCCAGTTGCGAAAAGACCAGCCCAGAAACCGTAGAGTGACCAAAGTGCAAAACGGACAACGCGATAGGCGAAGGGATGGTATAGTTCAATGACGGTGGGATTGATAAAAGTGTCAAGGAAGGTTGCGGCCTTGTAAATGCACCCTATTACAAAGATATCCCAAACGCTGTTTTGCTCATAAGTAAGGTGTTCTGCCTCTGGAAGCGTCATGGCTCACACATAGGAAGAAGACCTAAGCGTAGAACGCTTGAAGCAGTGGGGCCTATACAAGGTCAGCTCTGAAAAGGATGATGTATGAGCCAAGCGCTCACGGAATGACGTCCAAGAGCTCCTTGATGGTAATGTTTGGGACAATGTAGTCACCCTGGCCGATGGCCAGGCCGTCGACCTTCTTTTGTGGGGACATTTTGTAAGTAGTCTAGAAAGTGAGACGACTTGGGGGGGAAGAAAACGACGTAAAATTTAATTTATGGAGCCAGACCTCGGTTAATGCCGTGATTTTTTCCGCTCATGGTCGAAGCATAAGAGTAGGATTTAAAAAGGAATTGGATCAAGTCCTTGAGAAGTGGGTTTCAATTTTTATATCGTCTTTGGTGAATCTGGAGCAGTCCATGGGGATGTGTATTCGAGTTTCAAAGGCTGCTTCATCGCAGGGACATGCAGGGGGTTCCTTCGGGAAGAACCTTGCTCTGTACTCGTTAGGGACATGCCCCAGGATAGGATGAACTCATGTACGCTGGTCTTCGCTTGTCGATGTCGATGTTGGTGCTGAGAAGACTCTTTCCTCGGGGTGAACTCTTTCGTCCATTCCGTGATTCCTTGCTATTGCTCTGGCTTATGGCATCGTATGACTCTCGTGTCCGCTCCTCAACTATTTTGCCTTCATTGCCTCCTCCTGCACTTTGCCTCGCATGAGCTGTTTGGCATTTGTGGGGCAATCCCAGAAGTGAATGTACCCTTCTGGGTTCGACGTGAAGTGAGATCTCAGGTATGGAGTTATCGAATGCTCTCTTGGCTGCTGGGAGACAGTCTGTGATGTTCTTGCATCCCAGTGGACGTCGCCTTGCTAGGCGGATTACACCCAATGACTATCAACAAACTCAAGAGGATTAAGGTCCGAGAACGAATAACTATTCATTTAAACCTATGTTCGAGACCGAAGAGAATTAGCAATCAGGTCAATGTGAATATAGTCTGCACAGCCCCTTACTGCTACCACCGGATCTCAGACATGTTCCACCCCATCTTAGCCATACTCCTATACTTCTGCACTCTATGGCCCTGATTCAAGCTTGTACGTTAGGGTCGAGCAGAGGAGAACCACTGTGCAATGTGCCTATTTTTAAAAAAAATCAACAACTTATACAATTTATAACACGCGGACACGATGGCAGACCGCAGCAGCCCCATGTCCACTGCCCTCCTCACCAACAAGCAGAACTAGAGACTTCAAAGTCCTATGAAGGACATCCAACTGCCGCCTCAATGAAATTCACCCAGCATCCGACTCCATGAATCAGGAAATCAAGTCAGGATCACGCATAATAGACCTATTCTCTAACCGCTTATTTTTCTTTACTAATAAATGTAGTGATAATACAACCAGAAAAAACCACATCCAAAAGCTCGACGACATACTCCTCACATCAGCTACCCTATTGCATACCATCATCGTTGTCATAGATGCGAGCAACAAACAGGACCCTTGTCTTCAACTCAGAGCATGACGCCATTCATGTCACAACACCAGAGGCAGAAATGTTTGCTATCAGAGACGGCATAGGTCGCGCCATTGCCAGTGAAGGAATCAAAAAGTAGTAATTGTAGTCACCGACTCTATTCAATCTGCACAACGATTGTTCGACACCTCAAACCACTCGCAACAGGGACACACAATTGCTATATCAAGGTACCGGCCACCTCATCTTACCAACATATACCAAAGGGGGCAGCTGGCTCAACGTTATCGGCATCTTCAACTCTGTATGTGCACGGGATACAAGACTCATCATTGGTGAATATAGGGCAAGATTCTTCCCAAACAAGGCTGATTCCTGCGCATGCGATGGCACACAATGTGAAACACGCCACCGTATCTTGATGGAGCACCTATTTGAATCTAGTTCTCCTCATCATCAACTCCACTTTCATTCTTGTCCTTAGTCTCATTCTTTTCTTTTAGTGCAATTCCTAACATCACGTTGCACTAGTATACAGTTTTTTGTATATAGTGGACTTACTTGTAAATCTAAAGGCCCAGTTGTTTGTCTGGACCTTTAGGTGCGTATACTTCATTTGTACCTCTTACAGACATTAATCCAGTTGTTGAATACCTACTCTATAAAAGCCACGAGCTGGTCGGGTACACCCTCAGCGAGATTGTCAGTTTCCTACAGAGAAACCCACGAGCTTTCTGGTTTCTGGATAACATAGGATAGGCTAAATAACCAGAGAACACCGTCTCCTATGCGTCAACACTATTTCCAACCCCCCCTCTTTGCGGTTCGGTTTCTTTTCTTATTCTCCATCTCGTGATATGTAGTTATTTAAGAGAAGTATCTGTCACGGACTGTGACTGAGCACCGCGTAACGAATTGTTGATTCAAAAAAAGAACGCGGCAGCTACAGACAACTATAGATCCTGCAGTACACATGGTAAATGCACCTCAGCAGAGAAGAAAAGGAGCGAAATTTTCTGAGAAAAGAAAGAGATCTAGCCTCAAATTCACCTGCCGACTCCCAGGCCAAGGCTGTATCCCACTGTCAGATCAACCTTTAGCGCATGTAAAGGGACACTAAAGGACACTAAACGGGCGCGTCAATCAAAATGTAACTTAAATTGCTTGACATCCTTTACCTGCCAAAACAGGGGCAAATTCCTCTTGGAAAAAAGTTACTCCTTGACTTTTAGAAGTAGCTCCTGTCAACCTAAAGTTTGCTCTACAAAGACATACTTTTTGGAATTCCACCTTGATCTAATGTCAAAATGTCGTGTTTTGAGATACGACCAGTCATGCTGGGTATGTGGAGTGAAAGTGATGGTCAACAGCAGAAGTAGTGGCAATGACTTGGAGAGTGCATGGGCACTATTGACTTTATAAATGGTGGCTTAAGTATACGCCTCAATCTTATATCCATGATTTCTTATTCCCGGGAAAAAGGAATTTCCCAGAACGTTCTTTGTTTATCCTATTATATGGAATCTATCCTGATGATATCAATGGACAAATATGGTTTTATCTTTTGGCGTCATAGTACAGCTTGCAATTAACGTCTCATTTCTACGTGTGTCCCAGACGCACATGTCCCAACACGTCCAGAATGATGATCTGGGAACTGTTGCAAGGATAGGACCAAAATAACAGATGATGATATGGTATAATACAGCTACAATAGTATACTGTCCACTTATAACATGTCCTGATATTGCAGATCAGGCCCTCTACAGGAAACTAACGAAAGGTAGGGTTCACACAAGTGGCAGGCATAATGTGTGGCATGTCCTATCATATCACTATACCGTGCTCCTCGATCACCCCTCATTCGGCCATCAGCCATAGAAGAATTCTAAATGACGACTATTTACTTCCTTAATTCCAACATATACATGAATGAATCAAGCTTTTAGCCTCTCAGCAAGACCTTCCAGGAAAGCAAACCCGTCCTGTGATAAACACTCACTCATCAGTCCAGGTTATAAGACACTATCGAGTCAGATTACCTTGCTCACCGTTCGCCCGGTGCTACGGTTTGTTACTCGCGCAAAGTCGGCTACCATTGTCGCAAGCTCTGAATTGTCACGCGCCTTCCCAACCTCCCTCCTCAGACGAGCTACAACGCCTAGTTTGAATCGCGATGGCTGCTTTTCCTCTTCTGGTATTGGCTCACTGAAGGATTTGGTATTGGACGTCCTAATAGAGAACCACCATTGTTGTCTCAAGATCACTTTAGGTGATCAAGGATACTCACTTTTCGGGTTGAGTTAAACCCGAAGGATCGCTCAACTGCTTGTACAACATGTCGAGGAATTGGAAAGCCGGACGTGTCAACGTACGCCCACTATTGGACAGCATAACCTGTATGAATTCAAGCACAAGCTTCGAAAGTTCCACATCTGTCATAGCAGAAGATGCCGCCTTTGTGAGCAACTCTAATTGGCGTGCCTTCTGTACAGCATATCGAGGAGGGAGTGAAGATCTGGGTTCTGGCACGATATCACTAATCTCGATCACTTCATTTGATTCCACTTCCGTGCGCTTGTTTTGTTGGGAAGCTCGAGTAACCGCATTTATTATATTGATATGGTTCACAAGGACAGGACGAGCGCCGAGGTCCAGTTTGGCAAGACCACCGATAATGCCGGCCATATCTGCACTATTTGAAGGAATTTTGTGGCGCGGCACATTGGCGGCCTTATGTCTAGCAACCTGAGGAAGGAAATTTCCAGCACAACGTGGAACGAAAAAGAAGACAAGCTCACTGGTTGGGGTGGCGGCCATACGAAATCATCCTTATCCGAGTATCCTTCATCAATAGCGAATTTCCTGAACTTCCTGATCCAAAATTGGTAGTCCGGGGCTTGTTCAAACTTCAATCTGCGGGTATACCGAAGGAACTCCTCGAACACTGGTGGAATGCCTTTACACAGGTCCTCCGGAAGGGTATTACGCTTTTCACGGATCAGTAAGTCGTGAGCCTCGCTTGTTTTTGGGACACCCTTGCGCGTCCATAAAAGACCACGAGGTGTGAGGAGATGAATTAGCATGAGTGCCACTGCCTCGAGATCATCTCGGCGAGAAGGTACTACAGAGATCTCCTCTTAATCACTCTGCATGAGCCCACGAAAGAGACGCACCCTTGCCACGGCAGTGAACATTGACGGAGCTCAACATGACGTTAAAACAGGAGCAGTGCCTTAGTGAATGGGATAGCATACCTGAACCAGTAATTGCCAATGAAGTCCCTTTTGACAGTACTGTAGGGTATGTGGCGCCTTGAATATGGATCGATATAACGCTTCGAGAATCCGAAATCGATCATGTATATAACTTTGTCCTCAGGTGGTAATCCAAGTACACAGTTACCGAGCTGGATATCTCGGTGCAAAACACCACGTCCATGCATGAACTCGAGTCGCTCGATCTGATGCCAGAACAACGTTTAGCCAGTAACTGGCTATTCAGTCAACTTGATATCTACGCACCACTTGCATAGCAATACAACAGACGCTTCCGATGTTCATGACCTCCTTGTTGTTCTTTCTATGGATACTATCCAAGCTTTGACCGAGGAGATCGATAGCAAGATAGTCCCATTCTCCTACGACACCAGCATCCCAAAGTCGCGGCATGCCTTTTCCACCTTGAATAAGTGGATACAGATACCGTTCAAAGCGATTTGTTGGACATGGGTGGTGAATCCACTGCATTTTAAGTGCCACGACCTGACCATGGTGGATATTTTGAGCACGGAAGATTGAGCCTTTCGTTGTCATGAATCAACTCAATGTTCAATCATCTATAGTGAAGCTCAAAGGTACCTGAGTAGCCTGAGCCCAAGGTCTCATTCAGCCACCAGTTCTGCACTGCTGCAGGATAACAAGGTGGTTTGCGATCGCTCTTTTCAGTGGAATACGATGTCGTTGCATCATCATCAGACGACTCGGAATTCAAGGAAGACTCTGATTCTAATTTCGAGATTGACATGATGGTGAGGTGAGAAAATGTAGTGAAGCGATATGAACAAAATTCTGCAAATATAAGTGTTAGACTAGTGATACAGACATGGGGCGAGATAGAATACTTGGGTGGTTTAATTATGGAATATCACGTGCTCATAGATCAGAAATAAACAAGGTTCCTGGATATGGGCGAAAGAATCAGGTGCACTTTCAACTTGATGAACTACTGTATCCCATAAGATTACAGCAGCAAGCTACTTGTCTTTATTGTGAGTCCAAAAAACTTTTTTAAGAAAAAAATCTCATTTTTGGCTGACTTGAAACGCACCCAGAGTGAAGAGGATTAGATTGAATGTATCAATTTTGAGGAGATACCAAATCTTTCAAGTTCGAATTTTGGTCAAAAAAATACTGCGGGATCCTAGAAAGGATACCATATGTAACTTGAAATATCACACACCTGGATTCTGGCAGGTCAAAGGCCACAAGACTCTGAATAGAAGGGGATGGTATTCTTGATTTGCACACAGGTCAAGTACACTTTTTTGCCGTGGATAAAATCTTGAAGGCACACCAAAGACTGAGAGACTCACAAGAAGGATCAACGGCGTACATTACTATCCGTATGTTGTTCTGGCTGTACATTGAGTCTGGAGCCCTACATAAATAGCATCCTTCTGTCAAATCTTAAATCTTATCACTCGTCTAGTGGGACTAGCTTGTGTTACCCGGAGTAAGTATTTACAGTTGCGGTGGATATGATATGATTCTACCACCGATCATTGAGGGGTCGTAGTTGGGGGCAGGAAGTACCTGTCGTAAACTTTTTTCTTTTATCCTCCTCACCCAGAAGTGAAGACGACTATAACTTATGTCATCGCTCCGTCAGCTGATGTATCTTCTGTTGCGATAATGACATTGCCACATATTTATATAATAAAGTGGTGCTAATTCGATCATGAAACTTACATTCCATCGGTACTCCACAGAGTTTGGATCACCACTTTCGCTCTTCTATCCTCGTCCTATCATCTACACTTCATGATGACACAAGAGCAAACATTAGACGCACTAAAAGCCGAGGTCGAGAGACTCAAAGCAGACTTGGCGAGTTTACAGGAGACGTATGACGCTGGAAACAACGTTACAATTGGAGATTATATCTTGATGCGGCTGGCCCAGTTGGGTGTCACGGTATTCTTGATTCATTCATCGGTGTTGCGGGTTGAAGAAGAGGCTGAATGTCTGTTTTAGAAAATGTTTGGACTGCCGGGCGACTTCAATCTGGGTTTTCTTGATTTGATTGAAGACCACTATTCAATTGACTGGGTAGGAAACTGGTGAGCTGGTCAATGCTGAAGCTTGAGCTGCTGTGTGCTTACTACTTTATAGCAACGAACTGAATGCGGCATATGCTGCTGATGGCTATGCCCGAGTGAAACAACGTTCTCTCGGCGTTGTTGTGACGACGTGATTAATTCATGTCTGCAATGAGCGCAATAGTCATTCTAACTATGCCTTAGGTATGGTGTCGGCGAATTATCTGCGATGAATGGTATTGCAGGAGGTAAGGTTTCCTGGCATGTCTCGAGCTTATCATAATGAATGTATCAAGCGTTTTCTGAAATGGTACCTGTTCTTCACATTGTTGGCACTCCTAGCACTGTTCAACAAAAGAATCGACCCATTCTTCATCACACACTCGGTGATGGCAGGTGATTTTGCAATGTTTAGAACAGTAGAGTCTGGTACTCACGATCTGAAGATACGACGCATATACGATCGCTTCAAGGCCATTCACTATCTCTCAAGTTGAGATTGTCAACAAAGACGAGGCTGCGGGTCAGATTGATCATGTACTCTCAGAGTGTATTATGAGGGTACGATAATTGGTGTTTTCTCCATTGAGGAACTCAACGCTCCAGTTTCTAGGCTAGGCCAGTTTACTTGACGCTTCCGACAGACATGGTGCATCAAAAAATACCTGGGGAGCGCCTTGAGACTCCTCTAGCTCCTCAGCCCGCGGTGAACAATCCACAAACAGAAAATTACGTACTCAACCTCATTCGGAAATGCGTTGAAGATGCAGGAGGGAACGTAGTGGTTCTCGTTGATGCTTGTGTTATCCGTTTCGACGTCCGAGAAGAGGTGAAGACATTCTTAGAGGAAACTGGATTCCCTGTCTATTCGACACCCATGGGTAAGACTGCCATTGATGAGAGTTATTGTCGGTACGGTGGAGTGAGCAATTACCTCCTCTGGATAGGCTCTATGCTAACATTGGATAGATTTATATTGGAAGCATCACGCATCCCGTTATCAAGGAGCGCGTTGAGTCTGCGCAATTAATAATGTCCATTGGGTCTCTTCTGTCGGACTTCAATACTGGTAATTTTTCGTATAATATTCCTACTGAACGCCACATCGAGGTGAGTGTCAAATATCTGGGTATTTGAAGAAGCTCATCGTCTGCATAGTTGCATTCCAATAAAACATTCGTTAAATATGGACTCTTTGAGGAGATCGGGATGAAGCAGCTGCTTCCAAAGTTGACCGAGTGTCTGAAGGGTTATCATCCTCATGCCAGCAAAATTCCTGTCGATCCTTTCGGCAGTATCAGCCCTCAGACTCAAGATGATGATGACCCGATAATTAGTCATAGATACCTATGGCCTCGGGTTGGGCAGTTCTTGGAGCCTCAGGACGTTATTGTCACGGAAACTGGTACTGCAAACTTTGGCATTCTTGATGTTCCGCTGCCTCATGGAGCCAAGTTGATCAGCCAGATTCTTTGGGGAAGCATTGGTTGGTCAGTGGGCGCCACACTTGGGGCCGCATTTGCGGCTCGTGAAGTTGGCAAGAAGCGTGTTATCTTGTTTGTCGGTGAGGGAAGCTTGTGCGTATCCAGACCGCTGCCACGGAAGTTACTCATGTTGCCCTAGGCAATTGACTGTGCAAGAACTGTCGCCCATGATCTGCCATGGGTTGAGACCGATTATTTTTGTCATCAATAACGGCGGCTACACTATCGAGCGCTACATCCATGGAAAGAATAGGTGTGTAATTGCTTTCATGGGCGGTTGTTAGTTGTCCTTACCGACGAGCAACCATAGAAAATACAACGACGTCAGCAACTGGAAATGGACCAGCATCCTTGATACGTTCGGAGGGGACCTGCAGGGACAGCACAGGTCATACTCGGTCCGAACGCGGTCAGAACTTGACCAGCTGTTGGAGCAGCCTGCATTCAGAGCTGCAGACAAGATGCAGTTGGTTGAGATAGCGATGCGTGCAGAGGACGCGCCGCAAGCGCTTGAACGGCAGGCAGAGTTGACTGGCAAGGGCAATAGCTACTCAATGTAGATACATGACGGCAGATTACACGAACAAATATGAACTGGCACACGATGGTTCGCACAAGACACGAACTGCCATACTGGTTCAAAACATGAGCTGGTGTCTGCGGTTGCGGCTAGGGCGGACAAACACGAACTGGCACACGACGTTGCGGCTGGTTCGCAGAAGTCACGTTGGACACATCAGACATATCGGTTTTGATTCTGCTATCTTCTCCACCGCATTTCACAGATTTCCAGACAACATGAGTCTTGTCCCTCCACAGCAGCCCATCGACTGGAACCACGCACCCCAGGAGATCACACGTCTGACGCAGCAGTCTATTGACGCGGACCAGATCCTCCTCGACAACATCGCTGCTCTTGCTCACAAGGACTGCAATTACGATTCTGTATCTACTGCTCCTGGTCCCTTTTGGTCTTTGTTCTGACGTCTTTCATCAGGTTTTCGTAGGTCCACAGTCTCATATCCACGGCCATCTATCACAACTTGTCTGTTAGACGGCCCTTGCACACGCAGAAACTAAATTAGACGCTGTTGTCGAACCCCTGGCATTCTATCAGAATGTATCCACCTCGAAAGAACTGCGAGATGCATCCAATGAGGCAGAAGCGCGTGCGAGAAACTATGGCGTCGAGTCGTCAATGAGGCTCGATGTCTACAAGGCCAAGGTAGCCGCTAAGGAGAATTTGGAGAAGAGTGGAGAGTGGGTTAAATTAAGTGCAGAACAGCAGCGACTGGTTGACAAGATGGTAGGTTGAATGCAACAGGTTGACAGTCGAGGTAACGCCAGTCTAGATTCTCGATGGCACTCGTGCCGGTCTAGCCCTCAATGAAGCCGATCAGACAAAGTTGAAGGAACTCCAGAAAGATCTGTCCAAGGCTTGCCTTGACTTTGGTGTGCGTGTGATCCTCTCACATTTTGGAGCTCTTATCGTGAATTTAAACCATAGAAAAACTTCAACGAAGAAAATGTATGTCTCAATCCTCCCCCTCCGCCTTCACCTCTTAATCGCTGTGCATTTAGGGCATCATCACTTTTACACTCGAAGAGCTCAAGGGCGTTCCTTCTGATGTCGTTTCTGGGTATACCAAACGTACAGAAGATGACAAGGATGTCTACGATGTTACTTACAAGACTCCTGATATCCTTCCACTTGTGAGCATGGTATCATCAATCAAGGTGTAGAGTTATTACCTTTTTATGCAGTTTAAATATGCAGAGAGCCCAGTCGTTCGTCAACGCGCTATCGAAGGGTTTGAATCTCGGCTTTCTATCAATGTGGATTTACTCGATAAGATTCTCGAGCTTCGTCGTCAGATCGCCAAGCTCCTTGGATACAATACTTGGGCTGATTATATCACTGAAGTCAAGATGGTCAAGTCTGGGGCCGGTATTAAACAAGTGTGTTGCGCCTTCTTCCATACCTGTGCTGCATGGCCTCACCTCTTCCTCTAGTTCCTGGATGACCTTGAGAGTAAACTCCGACCAGTAGGCAATAAAAATCTAGCGACTCTTCTCGCTATGAAAGAGAAAGAACACAAGGAAAAAGGATTCCCCTTTGACGGCAACTTCTACATTTGGGATTACCGCTACTACGATAGAAAATTTGTCGAGGAGACTCTAGATCTCGATGATTCTCTCGTGAAAGAGTATTTCCCTGTATCCGTGGTAGTTCCTGCGATCTTACAAATCTACCAAGACCTGCTCGGCGTCAAGTTTGTTGAGATTGAGACATCAACATGGCATCCTGACGTTCAGAAATTCGCTGTTTGGGATAAAGATGCCAAAGATGAATCTGGATTTGTAGGTTACTGCTACCTTGACCTCTTCCCTCGCGGTATACAGTGATCTACCAAGTCTCTTTAACTACACTAATACATGATTTTTCCATAGATTCCAAGTATTCTCATGCTGCAGTCTGGCCTCTCCTTCCAGGTTATGAACTCCCCTCTGGTAAACGCAGTTACCCGACTGCTGCTATGGTAGCCAATCTTGCCAAACCGACGCCCGAGAAACCTGCGCTCATGCGACATGACGACGTCGTGACATTTTTCCACGAAATGGGACATGTCTTCCATGGACTGTTGTCCCGAACCCGATACTCACGATTCCATGGGACATCCGTCGCTCGCGATTTTGTTGAGGCTCCTTCTCAAATGCTGGAAAATTGGTGTTGGGAACCCAAGGTTTTGGAGAAGATGAGTTGTCATTATGAGAGGAAAGTGCCATTGGATAAGGAGTTGATCGAGAAGATTATCAAGAGTCGGTATGTGAATGTGGGATTGTTTTATTTGAGGCAGTTGTTCTTTGCCAAATATGATTATAAAGTGCACACTGACCAAGGTCAGTTTTTGGTTACACTCTTTTTTTATTTATTTCTGATGTAGTTCTTTTTTCATCCAGAGAAAACTGATTATACGAGACTGTGGAATGACATGAGGGAGCAAATTTCACTGGTCAAATATAAAATGGCCACGCCTGGCCAAGGTACTTTTAGCCATATCACAGGTGGATATGATGCTGGTTACTACGGGTATACCTATTCCCTCGTGTTTGCGGCAGATATGTATGGTGTGTAGCCCGCTTCTTACCCAGGTCACATCACCTTATTCATCATTGTGATGTGTGTAGCCACTGTTTTCAGAGCAGATCCTCTTGATCCTGGTCGTGGAAATCTCTACCGGAAAGAGATTCTTCTTCCTGGTGGTAGTCGCGACGAAATGGATTCGCTCAAGGTTTCGTTTCTTTTTTTTGATACATGTTGAGAATGATGGATTGATTTTTTTTTGCACTCTCCAGAAATTCCTTGGACGTCCACCTAACAATGATGCGTTCCTCAAAGAGTTATTTGGAGATGCTGCTCCTTCATCCAACCTTTAGTGATACCCTGAGCTACTGATGTGGCAAAAAAAAAATCCGCGCGTACACTCTCACAGAGGAAATAAAATGTGATCGTTTGCCTTAAGACTGTAACAAATGAGGAATATTGCTTTCATTTTCCAAAGAAAAGGTGTCCTCTGATAAATCCAGTCTATTGCGAATCGTACAGACAGATGCAGATTGAGCAGAGCATCTCTAAGTGACTATTAAACATAACTCATAGTAGGCAACTTTGAACAAAAGTAAAACAAAGCAACGACAAAACAATAAACCCCACAAAATCAGTCAGTGACCTGCACACCTCGCTTGACCGAACTCAGATTCGCAGAATCCAAACTACTATTTCCTTCGACACTAGCATCCCCCTCCCCCTCTTCGCCTTCTTCCACAATCTCATCTTCCAAGTCATCGTCTCCAACAGTGGGTAAACCTCTATGCACAACAAGCTTATCTTCTCTACTGCCAGGGCCACCATCTCTTCGACTGTCCTCCTTTTGCATTTCGTCACGCATCACCTTGACATCTTGATCCACTTTTGCTGCAACACGATCGATGCCTGCTTCAGATAGTTTCACATGTTGACGTTGACTGCTCAGATGAGCTGAGTGTTTTGGTGGTCGTTTGAGACGACGACGCGCAACCATGACAGGGACAGAACATTTCTATAAATATGAAAAGTGATGAGTGCCTGTTTGTAGTGATGATGATGATGACGATAGACACTCCACTTGAATAAGGTAGTGCGAAGTCGATCCGAGTAGAATACTGGGTGGAGGGGAAAACAGAAAAGAGAGAATTGAGTAAACTTGCATGCGAGGGTATGTTGTTAAAGTTGTCGCTACCCATTCAACTGGCCCAACCCACGAGAACCTACGATGAGCATTTGGGGGTTCATATAATCAACGATGTCTAACCCGGAAAAGAAGAAGAACAGCAATCAACACGACAACGCTGGTGAAGGAGGCGATTATGAGCTTTTACCGAGAAGCATATGCCGGGCATTCTTTGCGTGCCAGGCTTGACATGCAACAGTGACATGAAGGCGTGTACGCTGGAGGAAACTCGTTACTTGGCGCACAAGTATATACGCCAAACCTTGACGCTTCAATGGATCCATGTTCAGATTTCCCCAGAGGAAAAGGTGAAATTACACAGACTCACCTCTTGCTGGCTCCTGAGTTTAGTCATTCGATCAATTGGATTCGGAATCTCAGGGTCAACTGAAAGGAACAAGAGAAAAATTCAGAGTAAGGATGACACGAGGGTTTCAACAAGACACACTTTTGCTCTCGTTCTCGACGACAGTAACGACGAACATGTCATCTCCATCTCGCAATACAGTTCCGATGCCCCATTCCATGGCATAGCGACTCTCTTCGCTGAGATCACTGGCAACAATATATTTCCGTTTTCTTCTCTGACCTAATTTTGCAGCAGGATCGCCCTGGGTAACGGTAATGGTGGCTCGATCTCTCTCGAAGAGAGGACGGGAGGTGTGATGGGGGAGGGGATCGTGGGACTTGACGGACTTGCGGCGACGAGAATTGCGTTTGCTGCGGGCGACCGAGTTGAGAGTCGACTCAAAATAAGGCTCGGGTGGCACGACGACATTGACGCCCTCGCCCAAAGGGTCTGGCTCAGCCTCGTCAATGGGGCATGAGCCATCTTGGGCAGGGAGGGGGACGATGAAAGAATTCTGCTCGGTGTTACGTTCAGTGAGAGGGTCGCAAGGATCGTCGTCGTCGGAATAGTCGGCAGTCTCGTCCCCCGAGTCGGGGTAGTCAGTGAAGGCGTTGCGGGGATGGATTGAGGGGGTGTCGGAGAGGTCAGTTTCTGAGTGGGCAAGAGGAAGAGGCGGGATAGGGGGAGGGTCGCGGTGCCTAGATCTGCGGAAGAGAAAGGGCGACTGGGACCGTGCGCGGGAGCGACGAGAGAGATCCCGCCCCCGCTCTCCGTCGTCGTCGTCGACACTCTCCCGTGTGTTTGTCCGCGACAACGACAGCCCTGTGAACATCGAGCTCAGATACGAGTTCATCGTTGGGTGTAGACTTGATCACGTAATGTACTCTACCACAATATAATTTATTTTAATTGCCTGGCTATTTGACTACATACTGCGGCCTCGCCATCTCCTCTATCATCATCCGCTCGCTGTCCCGCCGTCCTTCCCGTGCCATTTGTCGCAGCATCAGCACTGTGGGATCTAGCTGCGGATTGAATCTCCGGGGGTCAAATACCGACGATCCCTCCTCGAGCTGCCCAAAATTCAAATTCTCATACCACTCCTGCAGGTCGTCAGGATCCACCCCTGTCGGCATAGCCCATGCTCGGAATTGCCTGTCTTTCGTTGCACGGTATAAACTTTGCACCTCACTTGTCTGCTTGCTCGACTGGATTATACTCCATTTTACGCTCCCTTTTATCCAGCCTCTTCAGCATTGTGTAGTCGACACGAGATATACTCACATTTTTTCTCCATGTCCACAAACGCCTCCCATGGCTTCGTTGGTTCATTATCCAGATAGCTCAGCGTTTCGACTTCCAGCAGCTTCATCGGTCTCTTCGTTTCTTCTACCGTCTCATTAACTGGTTCTACAAATACACTCATCACCCCAGACTCTCCCAACGTTTCAAAAGTCGCCCTCACATCCTGTATATGGCTCGTCACACTCACTTTCAACGAGAAAGCAATTCAATCTGCCCACCTGGTTCGGAAAACACCCAACCACTTCTTCCGCTACGTTTTCCAACATGCGCACACACGCCTTAAATATTCTATCCCCAGTCTCTTGTCCACCTCCCGATAACCTTGCGTCCATCTCGTCTAAAGAGATATACTGAAACCCAAAAATCTGCTTTGTGTTGTGGTACGCCACAATCACCCCATCCATACCGCCTATTCGAACCTGGAATCTTGGAACACAACGCATCAATAGACCATTGAATAGAATCCAGGTAATTTACATACTGGTATTTCAAGAACGCAGACCGAACAAGATCAAAGTACTCTCTCTCGAAACTCTCGTACTTTCCGTGCTGACTACGAATCAGATATCCAGAATTTTCTTCGAAATTGAACAGATCAATGCGGATAGGCATGCAAGCACGCGTTTTGATGTCAAACACACCGCTTCCAGGTAACCGCGCATCATGACAATCGAGCTGTGAACGCATAATGAAATTGTCCGTCTATTATCCTTTTTATCAACGAGTTTCCAAGATCTTCATGCGCGCAGAAACTGACCTTGGTAAACCTAAATGCACCTCTCTTGCCGTCCCTCTCTGGAAGGGACGATTTAGGGTTCGACTTCAAACACTTGTCAAATGCTTCCTTTGGCAACGTCAAAAATTTCTCCAGCATCAATCCCTATCCGCAGAATCAGTTACAACTTTCATTCCAGTTATCATCCTTGTTTACCATCCAAGTTAATATGTTTTTATCCCCATCACTACCTTCACTCCCATTTATATAGTATCTCCCGGCGCCCCCTGCACTGTCCTTCTTCCATTTAAATAGAACCGAAGTCGGCATTCTCTGCCCCGACGTAAATGTCCCCTTAGTGTCACTGAAATATCTACTCAACGTCGAAATATTCACTCTCTTGTCCCCGGAAATTAAGAAATACAGATGACACATCATTCCTGAAAGCGATGAAGTTGAACCAGCGAATTTTTTATCATGTTCATGCATGAGGATGGGGATATCTGGGTCTGACGAAGGGGGCTGAAAAGGTTCAATTTGATCGAATGCAAAGTCTTCTATCGAAGGAATTTCTTTGAGGTACGGGGAATAGTTATAGACTCGAGAACGTGGATCTTGTAACCAATGTACGCCAGGACTGATAATAACATAACATCCATTAAGAAAAACGAGAAAAGACAGGTTCAAAATCTGATCTTACTTGAAGAGTACTCGCTCAAGGTTATGTTCTAAACGCGCAATAGGAGACTGCTCAAAAGCTGGTTTGACTTCTAGAATCACAAAATCCATCAGCCACAAAATAGTAAACACGCGAATAGATGGCGAATAGATGATGTACCTTCTAAAACGTTTTGGATACTGTCGACTTCAAGCACTCCTTCAACTTTTTTCAAATAACTTGACGGAGAACGTCGACGTGTAAAGGAATATTTCGGTTTCGAATCTGTCTGTGTTATCGCCTGTTCTTGTACTTCTTTCTCCCCAGTTTCTTTCTTACTAATTTCCTTGACGTTAAAAAATCCAGAGGATCCTATAAAATCTTAGATTGAATTATACACACTCAATGCACCAGGGTTCGAAGACAACGTACGTTCCTGCGGCATTCCGCCATTAACAACAAGATCTATATCACGTTCACGTTTCTTCGCTTTCTCTGGTAAAGCTTGAGGTGATGAGATGTTTGATGTAATTTGATGAGGGTGCTCAAGTCGTGCAAGAACCTTTACGAGCCTTTGTTTTAGCTTACCGGTTAGCGATTGGAAGCCAGCATTGGTCTCATTGTCATCATCAGGCGGATAAGAGTTGTCCTCATCCTGTTCCTTATGATCATAAAGCTCCAAAAATTGGAGAGCGCCAGCAACAAGGTATCTATTATACTTGTCAAATTCTTGACGCCGTACACGCTGCCCATGTTTAATTTTCATGGCAATGGCTTTGAGCTCCATTTGTAAAATACGTCGATCTGCTGGAGAGAGTCGCCGAAGGATTCTTGGAACGGCTCGTAGTTTCCCCTCTTTATGGCGCGACACTTCGCCTGCGACTTTGGTTGAAGGTGAGACGACGGATGTCGCAACAGAGTCTCGTACGGGAGTAATGGGTGCGTTCTCTGGCAACCAGGAATGGACACATGATTGGGAACTGGTTTCGCCAACAATTCCCTCTTGTCCAGCTTCATATACTGAAGGGGCAGAGACACTCTCTGCGGGCGACGGGTCGGAACGAGCAGGTCGTTTACGTGTATGGGACCTCTCTATCATGTCGAGAATGATCATTGTCTTACTTCTCTCTTCTTTGGATATTTCTTCATGCGAAGCAGAAGAAGAAAAGTTGGAAACGAGTTTCGGTTGTCGGTGTGGCAGTACAGGACGCTTTTTGCCTTTCTCGCTGGTAACCTGATCCTGTGGAACCTCATCGAGCGATATTATTCGATCAAATTCTTCCCAGTGACTATTGAGAGGCATGTGTGTCGAGAATCGACGAATTGTATGCAGTCCATTCGTAGTCAAATAACGTGGACTGGCGGTGATGAAGGCATGCTTCATAGCTTGTTGCGCTTTGTGAACCTGACACGGGCTGTTGCGGGAGAGAAAATGTTGTTGCAAAGTGGGGAGATGGAAGAGGTACAGAAAGTGATTTTGCGAGTAGATTGTATTACCAGGAAAGGAATATATATTTGCCATCATCATTGAGTCATCACTTCCATGGCTGGTTTCTTTGCGTCAGTAATTCAATGGATTTCTGGGTGCGTGCCATCGACTCGGAGTAGGAACCATCTACGAATCATAGTACGTACAGGTTGTTCTTCTCCAGACGGGCTGAGATAGCCGTCGTTGGACTTCAAGTACCTCATATACTCTTCTTCCAAAGTCTCTCTGTTGTTCAATTATCCTGGTTTTCTATAGGCCTCAGGAAAAACTTCTTTTGTCAATGTAATTACTTCTGGACAAGTGCGGTCAACTCTTTGATCATTCTTTTCAGTCTTGAGTGCTGACAGTCTCTGGCAATGTTTTGCGGTTACTCTTATGATATCTACCCTGACAGTGGAGCGAAAATGTGGTGCCAACAGTTGCCTTCAACTTTCGAAAAGTGAGAAAAGGGAATGTGACAATGAAAATCTGGGATGTCGCTGGTACGCTTCTCGTCTTCCGGCCTCGGTTTACTCGACCATAATGCCTGCTTTACTCCCATCTTCCTCTTTGTCCTCTAGGTCAGCCTCGATTTCGGTCCATGTGGGAACGGTATTGTAATGGTGTCGATGCGATTGTGTAATGTCTCTTATCGCTCGTAGAGTCGATTCTTTACTGATGCAGTGTGACTTTGAGATAGATTTGTGGTAGACTCGGTGGATGTAAGCAACAACCTATCACTACTTCCTCTTCTACATTCTCAAGTTCTTCAGCCAGAGAAATTCAATTCTGCACGCTTTGAACTCCACCAATTATTATCACAGCCGACACTTTGGAATGTACCACTACTCGTAGTACGTCGTATACAGTCATATTGAGTCTCATCGTGCTCACTTGTCTTTTCCTAGTTGGGAAACAAAAATGACTTGGAAGGTCATGCTCCTGTGAAGGAACTCATCAAGTGCTTGTCCGTCCTTTTCTCGTTCCTTGTTTCGCATTACCTCGATGCTTATTGGACGTTTTCAGGCAATTGGATAAAATCAACAACAGACCGGTATCGGTGAGTTGAATTTCTTTTTCTTCCGGATACTTGACGTACCTCAATTTCAGTGTTATTCGGTAAGAAGATCAATTTCATTCCCCCACATCATTAATTCCATT
>Ga0153986_1000115_pt1 | contig 24637 bp, 26 predicted proteins | sample TSGA070MetaG_FD_104724 | JGI IMG/M metagenome (GOLD analysis project Ga0153986, IMG submission 104724) | Attine ant fungus gardens microbial communities from Georgia, USA - TSGA070 MetaG | ecosystem: Host-associated > Fungi > Mycelium > Unclassified | place: USA: Georgia, Alexander Wildlife... | reverse complement strand
TCGCAAGAGATCCTAGCGGATGGACTTTGACTGGCTCTCTCTTGTATTCCTATAGTCAAGAGCACTGTCATCTCTTTCAGCCTATCTCCCTGATTTCCCTTACCTTGCCTTCAAAGAAATCTAACAATTGGATATCTGCAGCGGTCAATCCTGTGACCAATGTTCCTCTTACACAGGTTTCTTCCTCTGACAATGCTCTTCCTTGGAACAGTTCTCTTTGACTCTCCGCAAGCGGTATGAGCCCAGGATATTCTTCCTTCTATTTCACACAGTCAACCATCTAGGCCCCGGAATTCGAGTCGAATTTCTCTCACTTTAACCCTGTGTCGCGTATATTCCTAGTGTGCAGATCAGTCCAAGGTAATGCATACATTGTCATGGCATCAAATCACCCTCAAGACAGCTGGACAAATCTCTAGATGTGAGCCGTCATTCCCAATAACTCTCGTGAGGATCTTTGGATGCATCAACGTTCCGTAGAAAAAGGCACTAGTCGTCTTGGAGTGACCCGACATGCTGGTTAACGTCCAAGAATCAAAATGCACGTGGCTCAACATATTATAAGCCACATGAATGTCTTCCTGGCGGGCCGATTAACCCCACTCAACCCATCAAATCTCTTTGACTAAAATGACAAAAAAATTGTCATTGCTCTTGGCATCTTACCAGCGTTTGTCCGAGTTATATGTCAAGTTTTTATTTGATCAGATGGAAATTAATCTTCTCTATCTAATTTTGGCAAGGTTTTCTGAGGTCTTGTGCCCCATGGAAGCTCTGTATGTGATATATTTTTTCCCTTCACACATTTGTAACGCGGTGCTCGATCACAGCCCGTGGTAGAATACATGGTTGGCACCCTACAATAAATAAATGGAAAATCAGATCACTCACAACTGATCCAAATAAATGAGAAGTGAGAGTAGAAGAAACAGAAAATAGAGTCCATGAATAGAAGTGATGCAACTTGAGGAGTATTGTTTGACCATGCAAATGCTGCAGGGTTGTCATTGAGGAAAGAAATGAAGTATTCCACGCGCAAGAATAAAATTCAAAATTGAATGACGTTTTGCTGGACTATTATTTTTGTGACCGTTTTAGTTCTCAAGCCAACTACGTCTACGATGTGGGAAGGTCAGCGAGTTCTGAGGGGAAAAGGAGTCTTAGGTTGAGAGATTGAGGGTAAAAGATTTGATGTCATTCTTTTTGTGTCGTGTCACATTTTGTCTACTCTAGCTTATGTAATAAGTAAGAGTATTTACTAAATAAATGAAAATAAAAGAAATAGAAATAAATGAATATGGGGGCTTGGATTCCCCCCTTTTTTCCTTTCTTTCTGTGTTTTCTCTTATTTAAGTAGGTTACTTCGGTAGACTACCACGGCCTGTCCCCGTACTCCGTGTAACAAATTGACGATTTAAAAAAAATGAATATAATTAAACTAAAAGAAAAAGAGAACGAGACAAGGCACCATTTACATCCACCAGGCTATCATTATGCAGGTAGCCCAAAGGCTACCCCCACAACGACATCGATGGACTGATGTGCAGGAAATTTTGCTATGGTTCAGAGAACGATCTAATCCTGTTACCTAACTTCCAGCAACTGAGCAGGGTATAAGCTTCGTTTATTCTGAGGGGACAAAATGTTTGAAGAGAAAGACATCATTTCAGGACATCAGATCCAAGGATCTATTTACATCATCTAAGAGGCATCACAAAGACCTGATTGTATGGGTTATCAGTCTCCCGAACAGTTCATGAATCACCTTCCAGATTTCTGACCGTGGCAACTTTCCCCATACCACCATACCATCGATAACGACGGCCCTCACCTTTGCCTCTAAAATTTCAGAACCATCACAAACTTCTTCATCCTCACATCCCACAAAGTCACGATCAAAAATGACAAAGTCAGCCTTCTTGCCAACCTGGAGTGAACCAATCTCATGTTCCTGGAAAGAGGCGTAGGCTGCGTCTAGTGTCATGCCTTTAAGCGCTTGTTTTCTTGTAAGTTTTTCATTTGGGTACCTGCAGATGGCCATTATTCACGCCATGAGTAAAATACTGTGCTTAATAACCAACTTACCATCCAGAATGACCATGTGGAGAGTTTCCATCAATAGCGAGGCGTTTGACGGCAGCATAGAAACCTAATAAAGGGTTCACACCTTCTATGGGAAAGTCTGATCCGAGAGGGAGTATAGTTTGACCCGAAAGACTAGGTTACCCATTAGGTTTAGGCCTCAATAGTGTGTAGAGAAATGCCAACCGCAATAAAGAAGCATAAGCATAAGCGCCTTGGATACGGTTCGGACCCTTCAATCGAACGATCAACAAGGACCTGTATATCAACCGCGATAAAAGCTCACCAGTCGTTCCTCTGCATACCACATATCAGACGTCCTTAAAAACTCAATAAAAAAAGCAGATGCTTTCATGATGATCGACTTACGCGTGTGTAGGCTGAACGCTTGCAATTACTGCAAGTATTGTCACTTTTTATTTGGTTTTTTTGGCGATTCGGTCAAACACACCTCCGGACTTTCCAAAACGTTCTAGGTCATGCTCCTCAATGATTTGTGCATGTTCGATACGCGGTCGCCATGCAGAGACATTCACGGCCTTCTCTTCAATCAACTCTTGGAATATGTCGAGAGCAAGGCGGTTGGCTTTGTCGCCAATACAATGGATGTTCTACAAAGTCCGTGGTCATAGCATGGATAAGTCTAAGGGATCAAGTTATAAACACTTACTACTTGCATGTTGTCTTCGAAGTATCTTCTGACAGCTGCCCGCAAAACTTTGGGAGCTTCCAATAGAGTACCTTGTATGGTTGGACTATCAGAATATGGAGCAAGCAGCGCCGCACCCCACGAGCCTAGGGCACCTGGAACCGACATAGGATTGTGCTGTAACAAGACCGCAAACTAGAATTACCGTCCGCAAATAACTTCACAGCCCGCAATGTGAGCCGAGCCTGTCTTCCGTAATTAATAAAACGAGGGACGCCATGATTCCATTCCCCACTAATGTAGCTTGTGATCTCCGATTCTGAGCCATTCTTTGGCAACACAACACCACCCATGAGGTAGAGGCGCAGCTATCAAAGTTTCAAAGAAAGAAAAAAGTTCTGTACTTGAGACTTGACCCACAGGAATTGTACCCTCTTCTGCTTTCCTGTCAAAAGTAAGACTCGCCCTGAGACAAAAATCTGATTACGACGGACTTTTTGAAAAATGAGATCATGGACAATTTTGTATCAGCATCGTGAATGCTTGTTAGCCCAAACTTCAATGCAGTGGTGATAGTGGTCTCGAAAAATTCTTCCATCTGTTGATCACTCCATGCTGGTGATGGAATAAAATCCATTGCGTTGTCGACAAAAATCCCTGAGACTTGTCTGAGCCATTCCGTATACAGGCTACGCAACGACTTACCGGTTGGCTTGCCATAAACGTCTCTAATAATTTGACCACCAGTTACTTCGCTGTCTTCCGGCAAAGTATTCATGATATCCAGCACACGAGGAGAAACCCAGCGAGCGTGCCCATCAACTCGCGTCAGTGAAATTGGTCGACCTTTGAGCAGGGGATCCTGGTTGAGATCTTCCTGTGATACATCTTCAGTTTTATGGTTTGGAATATTCGGTCAGTTGTGACCTACGGCTGTCGGAAATTTTTTGCTTTCCCATTTTGTTTGGTCCCAGCCCATGCCCTCTATCCAACGATCGGAATCATTGAGCACGTTGGGGTGACTTTGAATGTACTGTTTGATACGCTCAATGACCTCTGGAAGATTGTGTGTGTGGCAGAGCTCTTAGACAAGATCAGGATGCCTACCTTGTACGGAGGCTGTACCTGTCAATGGAAGCTGCATCATCCATCCATATTCAAGGACGTGAGCGTGAGCGTCTATCAGTATAGACTTTGAGTCACTGGGTGTACGCACGGCGAGAATACGTACCAGTGAGCCCAGGCACAATGATATCGGCAGCCTCGACAAAGGAGATAAAAGGTCGCTGAATCTTGAGACTCCAGTTTGAGAAAGGTACAGGGATTGACATTAACGCGACCTTGTCTTTCGGTTCAAGGTAGCCTCAACAGGGATGACATGATGATGTGTTCTACAATATGACATACTATAGGCACCAATGCGAGATATTCGGTCATTCCGGATGGTCATACAATGAGCACGAGGCTGGGCATCGTCCACTGTATATATTTGTTCGTGGTGAGTACAAAGCGTGTACTCCGTCAGTACGCGGACAGAGTAATGAACTACAAAAGCCGAGACGGCGACAAAAAGAAGAATCAGGTTCGGACGAAGTACTCGCTGTTTTGTAGAGGATGAAATGTCGCCTGGTTTTTTCGAATCCATGATGCACTATGTTGGAGTATGGTCCAACCTTTTGTGCTTTTGTGATACATTGCTGTCATTCCACTTCTCATCGTTCCACTACACCTGATTACCTAATTAATAGTATATATGTAGTTAGGTTTTTTGTCACACCTCAGTCGTCTACTTGAGACGTCTGAGCTACATTTTACTTCACACTAAATTGGGAAATCTGATTTTCTGACATCCAACATGACATCCTGTGGCGATCCCAATGATGAAGGCCAGGCTTTAATGATCAGTGCGTCTTGATATACAATGCTTACAATCTATTTATCTGCCTATCAGGGCGCCAGAAATACGATCGGTCCAAAGCATGTGTGAAATGTAAGCTCAAGGCAGGAAATATTGTCATTCGATATGCAGTTTATTGCAAGTACGCTGAATCTGTCTCTTTCATCTCATGTTCTAACAATCAATTACAGGGAATGCTTCTTTCCGCTCATCTCTCTTCGTTTCCGACGTGCCCTGGAACCTCATGTCAACTCTACCCCACAGCTGCATCGCCGAAAGGGTCTGAAAGCTTCAGGGAATCTACTCGTCGGTTTCTCTGGTGGATTAGGTTCGTCTGTGCTCCTAGATCTAGTGCACAAGACATACCTTACCCTCCGCGGAAGACAAGAAGGGGATCAAAATCCGAATGGCAGTTGTCCATGGCCCGAGATATTCGTCGCAACCGTAGACATATCTGGAGCCCTGACCCCTGTGTGTGTTTCTCGTTTTCTCCTCCTTCTCCTCTTTTCATCTCATTTCGTAGGCACCACCTAGAGACTCCGACTTGCAAAGAGACGTTGAGGGCTATAGTTCTCAGTTTAAGCGTATATCTCTCAAGCTTGAGGATGCATTTGATCAGCAATGGTGGAAAGGGGCTGGAATCTTCGGGTCATATCAAAGCAGAGGTCTCAACATCCTCAATGAAGGTACTATTCGCTATCTCGTCATTTGCATGATCGTACTGCTCATTGCAAGGTAGAAATCTTTTTAAACAAGCTCTCGGATGACTCATCTTCACCTGCTGATTCTCTCCAAACTTATATCTCCTCCCTACCGACGCCAACCGCTGTGTCGAATGCGATCCAGAACTTGATTCGCATGCTACTGCTTTATAGTGCAGCTTCGAGAAGTTGCTCGCATCTGCTCCTCGGTACCACGTTGACGGCACTCTCAATATCATTGATATCATCCATATCAAAGGGTGGTGGTTACTCCGTTAGAGAAGAGGCTCGCGAAGAATGGTCATACAGGCAGGATACCGAGGCAAGCGATCAAATTGTCAGGGTGATACGCCCCCTGTGTGACATAGGCTTAAAAGAGTGCGCTTTCTGGGCTTGGTGGAATAAATTGAAAATTGCAAGGAAACATAGATATTCGGGTGGCCGACAGGATATTGCCGCTCTTACACGAGGTGTGTATTAGAATCCTATAAGCACTATCCTCTTACCAATGATCCTTAGATTTTATCATAGGACTGGAAAAGGACTATCCTTCGACAGTCTCAACCATTGTGAGAACCTGTAACAAACTTACAACGAAGGAAGACAGCGACACAAGATGTCTGATTTGTCAAAGGTAGGCATTGACTACTCACTTTCCTTGTCCTCGTTTGATATGTCTTGTTCCAATTTCAGGCCAGTCCAGGCCGGGATACAGGAATGGAAGAATAAAATTTCAATTCGATCGTATCCTGATTCCAAAGCAGAAGACGGATCACCACTCCATGTCCGTCGCCCAGAGATCCAAAACCTCGAGAGTTCTGATACAATAACGTCAAGACTTTGTTATGCATGCCATACAACTTGGACGAGTAAGAATATCCGTGATAGAGCCGTTAGAGGAATGAACATACCTGTCCCCATTTGGGCTAGCGTACATTCGATGAATGGGGACGTCTGGGCTAGAAAGAGGGTAGATGCTCAGGGTATGCAGGCCATCATTGGTGACTCCCTTTTGGATTCATTTTGATGATGTATGATTCACTCTTATATGGTCAACGAATCACATTGCGTTAGCAGGGGGCTGAGACTACGGGATTATAGAACCGAAACGAGAATAATGCATTCGAACTCACGTAAGATCTTCAGGACGTCCTTGACTGTGAATACTTTAAGTTTGATCTTTGCAAATTCGACTGATGCTCCAGGTTGCTTGAAGACTTGCTCTCCCGATTATCTACTCAGCACTGTGTCACAGTCCATTAATGCATCCCCAGCACTCGAGGCAGCTAGCCCTTGACACTATCTGAACGAACAAGTACTGCCATCATAGCATCTGTGCATTGCTTTTTGGCCAGACTTATTCTCCTGCTTAACTGTCGAAATCAGGTTTCAATATAACATCGGCCCTCTAAACGACCATCCTTTCTGTGTCTCTTGCTGCAGAGATCAACACTGTCATTACAATTCTTTTTTCCAGCATTAATCTATCCTGCAGATCACAAAAACCGACAGTATACGTTTATTATCAATTCCGACGAGAATCATTCAACTGGGGCCCGACCACAATTTTATTCAAGTTGCCATCTAAAACAAAGGGCGAGTCCGCGGAGTGCCTATCGTACAACTCCTCGGCTAAGCTGACGTATCACCATACTCAGCGATACCGCATCTTCACTGTAAAGGCCTTCAGAAACCTCTGTGGCACTGACATTTTCAAACTCTGCAACTCGCCAACTGCCTGCTTTCGTTGTTCTTCCAACTCGTCGTGTTGCCGCTGCAGTATTCCTGCAATTTCCTCGTTAGTCCCGGATCGCTTGATTTGCTTTTCCAATTTCCGTATCAATGATCTCCGTTTCTTATCAAGTTCGTCAAGTTTGCTGTACAGCTCCTGCCCAGCATCAGTTTTGCTCAATGACTTTTGTTGTTTGACCGTTTCTTTTTGCAGCTGAATGGCTTTGAGCCGCTCTTTTGAAGTATCCAAGAACCGGTCAAGGATTTTCCAGGCAGAGTCTACGTTGTTGAGGTAGCGTATAGCTTCGGAGCCCTGACTGATCATCGGATACCAATAATGGGTTTTGAGTTCCTCCTCGCGCAACTTCCCTATCTCTTCACTGTCCAGATCATCCCACATGGTTGTCATCATCAATACTCGAGTGAATGCTTGCGGTCCGCAGATCTTTTCGAAGACTTCCAAATTCCTCAAAGGAGTACCGGCCATCCGATTATCGGTAATTCTGTGTAGGTACAAGATACCATCAAGGAGGATGTTTTTGTATCCCCTGTTTACGAAGAAATTATTCTCGATGCAGTGAGTTGTTGTTCTGAAACTCACACTTGTTTAATCCATTCGGAAATCATCTGTAGAATCTCATAATCGGACTTGTAAGTGTCATCGAAACCAGGCGTGTCCACAAGTACAATGTCAATGTCTTCATCAGGCACGCGCACCCGAACAGCTTTGATTTCACTGGTGTATGACATTAAATCATGTCCCACTCCTTGATCTGTATCAGCCACCATGCTAATAAACTTCATCGCAATTCAGTCGGATCCTGTGGATCACGAAGGATGACTCACTGAACTTTTTCCTGAGCCTGTTGGGCCCATCAACCTGACATTTGTTTGATTATCATCGTAGCCACTTTGATCCTAAACTTACACGATTACGGTATCGGTCTCCCTCAACTCCTCTGTCTTGACAGACCGTGTCTCCTTCTTAAGACGCCGCCATCCTTTTTTAGAGATTGGGTGAACAGCATCTGCCCCTGACGAGGTGCCGGTGGGCGTCTATGCCAACAACCTGTTGATTCTGGTGCATTCAAAAAATGAAAAGACTACTGACCAGCTTTTCCCTCTTGAAAAAAAATTTAGGGTAAAAACTGGGCAGGTGAGTGACCTCTAGTTCAGGCATCTCCCCAGGTCCGAAGAATAAACACGACATACAATCTCCTGGAACTGTTTTCTTCGCTCGAATTATTGCCTAATGATACTCGCAGATTCAGCAAGGTTTTCATGAGACTCAATGACAACGAGTGCAGACCTTTTACAACGAAAAATCTATCTATTGAAGAAGAATTAGGATTTATTTGCGTCAGTTTCTCGCAGGATACACTATGTCTGACTTCGATTTGGAGAGATGGTACATGGAGACAAACTATGCTTACGAATGCTGTTGATTCGAAGGTTCATTGCTAATGACTCTGGAGAGATCAGTGGCAACAGAGATACTACAAATTAATCATGGGATAGCAAGATAGGAAGAGACTCACGGTTGAGAGAAGCCTTTATGTGAGTTATTGCTACTAGCGGAGCCACCGTTAGCGATGGATAACGAGGTCGGGGTTGATCGTGGCTCTGAACGGGACATGAGAGCTGGGATACGTCAATGTGAAGGGGAAAGGACACAAAAGAGGACATCGTTATACTGAACCAATGAATGGGGCTTAGATGCTCAGATTGCCCTATTTTAGTTTTCTCCAGTGACAGATCTGATTCTAATCTTAGGAAAAGGCCAGCCTGTCTCCTCACCGAACACACGGGGAGCACGATGTGTTTGCTCTGCCTGGGTTTTGGGTCAGCAGTCTAGTTCTCTAGATAGAAATCCGCCCTATCACATCTTAAGCCTAAAGCTCTTGACGCTAGTCCTCTCATAACTATGGGAGCTGCCATATCCAGGATCCTCCAAGTCGACGATATAAAACAAGGTGATATCATCATCGCGTGCGTGGTGCAATGTTTATCGTCGGCTGTGTCGTAGTAATGACAAAATGATAGCGTCGTTGGACTGTCTGGAGCAGGTAAAAGTACTGTGAGTCTACAAAAATTGCTGATCTTTGTTGCTGAAGAGAATTGATAGTTCATCAACACAGCTGCAGGACAAGACATTCTGCCTGTGAATCATGGGCTGAAGCCAGCAAAGAGTGATGTGCGGCATGTTGAATGTTCAAATTGCGAACACTATGGAAATCGTCGTATAGTCTTTGCGGATACACCAGCCTTCGATTCTGAACGCGATGAGCAAGAAGTCGAGAGAAAACTGGAGAAATGGTTGAAAAAGTCGTAAGCCAACGTCGTGATAACCTTTGATCACGAAACTTAACAAGCCTTCAGCTTCTCAAAAAAAGCCAAACTCTCTGGGATATTATATCTTCATCGAATTACGGATCCAAAACTCACAGATCCTCCTGGTCGACATCTAGCTTTGTTGAAATCTCTTTGTGAAGAGTCTGCTGGAGGATTTCCGAACCGAGTGATGATGGTCACGACGATGTGGTGTAATATGCGCGGACCTCTGATCGGTAAGGAACGGGAGGCAGAACTTCAGAGAGTCTGGGATAAACTCCCAAAAGGAAGCGCTCCGCCAAAAGTTCACCGGTTTGAGGATTCATCTGAAAGCGCATGGTCGATTGTTTTTGCCTTGCTGGGAAGCGAAATTGATGAATTTGAAAGCGATACAAGAAGGCAGTAGGGGAGGACAGGGCATCTTTCTTGTCCTATATTCAGCGAAGACATACATCGCAACGATACAGCTGCGAGTCGGTCTTGCCTCGTTGGTCGTCAGCAATTCCAGGTCACTGTATGAATTGGATAAATAATGTATATATGCAGAGAAGCTCATCCGCCGAGATATGTACCCCATGTATCTGGTTTTCCTACAGGGAATTGAAAGTTGAACGTCTCTTCGAGCGTGTGACTTCCCCACATTGCTGGTTTATCAATAGCCAGGCCAAACATGAACTTAATAGAAAATTGCTGTTGATTTGCAGGAAATGAGATCTTTTTGGATAAAAAAAATGTTGATTACCTATATTATTTGCAAGATCAGATGTGATTCACAGATGCTTCATTCTACTCCGAAGACAAAGGAGTGTTAGCACTGTTGCCGCTCAACGACCCTCTCTTGATGTTCTCCGGACCTTTAAAAGATCAAGAAAACCACACGGCTTTACGTTTATCTTGTGAAGCAAACAACGATCTCAGTCTCTGTATCAGCCCAACAACCTAAGAAATCTGGGTTAGCGCTGCTTTGAATGTCCCGCATCGTTACGGAAAATGCACATCCTCGTCATTCCAGAGCGCTCCTTATATTAATTCGCTTCTCAGTTTGAGAAGTACACAAGTGACTCTTCTGGACAGAATCTTCCGAAAATATCTGGGTCATTAGGTGATCGAGAATTGGGCCATATAGTGACCATGATCTGCAGATCTTCATTGTTTTCGCGAAAAACCTGTTTTGGATTGCAATGTAACATTTCCTTGCATTATTCTGTCTATCAATGGTCTTGGGCTTTGGATCTCAGCCAGCATATATCATCCAGCAAACATCATCCATCGATATCTGGGCCCTCATCGTGAGTTTTGGGCTTTTGTGTCCGCTCTTATCCATATTGTATGTTTTCTCATCTACTGGGTCGGGGCCAATTCATAAATATCCATCTTTCATCCTCAATTTACCCCAGAAGTTCCAACGGACCTTCATCACTATCACTTCCCAGGTAGGATACAACAGACAACAGACAACAGGCGTCACAGGGGCCATGTGCTCCAGCATGTCTACCATGCCTTAAACTCATTGCAAGAATACTCCATGCAACTCAAGACTTGACATGCCCCTTCCTTTCGAGATGGCATCGCCCCTCAATGTTAGTATTCAAGCAACAGCTGCACCGGATTCTACCAGAAGAACCCCCGACCAACGATCAAAATCTTCGGTTGACATGCTGGTTGCACCCGCCTTGGTCACTGCCGTTAGCCAGTCATCAGAGAAGACAATCAACAGTTTTTATACTGCACAGTCCCTGCCTTCTCCCTACATTGAAACTCCTCTTCCGACTCCTGGAAATGTTGGCTTCAGTGATCTTTCGCAAGACATCCCGCTAGTCGCGTACGTAGTGAATCCGATTCTTAGGAAAGGTAATAACCAAGAGCCACATTAGAGTTATGGGTCTTACAGGGGCAGGGAAGAGTACAGTAACACCTTTTTTTTAGTATATGATGAGTTTCAACTGAATTCTTACTCAGTTTATCAAGGTTGCGACAGGTTCAGATGAGGTACAGGTTGGCAACAGTCTGGAATCATGCACTCGAGCGAGTAAGGTTGTGCGTTGTCGAAACCCATTCCACGATATTGATGTCTCGCTCATTGACACCCCTGGTTTCGATGACACTTTCCGAACTGATATGGAGATTTTGCGAGGGATAGCGGATTGGTTGGAGAAGACGTTAGTCATCCTTCCATTCAGCCGATTCTTGATCACAAAAACATGCAACAGGTATCAGAAGGGCATTCAATTATCCGGTATCTTGTATTTACACCGGATAACTGATAATCGAGTGCCCAATAGCTTCCTCCGTAACATTGAACTATTGCGAAGACTCTGTGGCGATGACGCCTTCTCAAACATCCGATTTGTCACTACCAATTGGGATTTGTTGACTGATCAGGGCGAAGGAGAGAGGGAGGAGGAGGAGCTATGCGGCATGTATTGGAACCATTTCATCGAGGGCGGATCACAGGTATTTCGATTTCAGAACACACATTCGTCGGCTTGGAAGATAATAAATTCCTTGCCTATGGAAGGCAAGGCTACGTTAATTCAAAAGGAAATGGTAGATCAACTCAAACCTCTATCACAAACTACGGCGGGGGAATCGTTGTTCACTTGGGCATCCAAGGCGCTCAGGGAATTCATAGAATCTCTTATCAGAATCTTCATGTCCTCAATTCCTTCTCGCGACAAATCGCAGAACGAGTCTCACGAGATGCGCGTGAAGGAAGAACCATGCAGAATTGAACGATTCCGGTCACATGGGTCCCGACTCAGATCATGGTCAGATTCGATCCGTTCCCTCAATCCTTCCAACAAATCAACGGAGTCTTTGGACTCTGACATCTCTCACTCGCTTTTGCGGTCCCGTATCCGCCAAAGAGTGGATGGAAGTCTTTCCCTTTCACAACGGCGTAAGCAAGAACCTAAAGTAACGCGCACCATGACTGACTCACACATTACTCACTTCAATCCAGTCCACTTGGGGTCTGCCACCCTCCATGATATTCCAGACATAGATTCCCTGTTCGAGATGGCCATCGAAGCAGACCCTACTGCGACGGTGACTTTGACAGGTACAATTCAGGCACTGATACTTGCCCGTGCAACTGCCGCTAGCTTGTCTATACCGGGCCTCACGTCCGCTGTGAGATCTGCTCTACGCGTGGCTGAGCTACTGAATGTCAGTGGTTGGATAGTATCCTCGAAAAATCAGGTTGCCTAACCAACATGCAGGAAATGCGCGCTGCAGATTACACTCTCATTGTGCTCATAATTAATATTGGTCGTTTTGTCAAGACCATTTGCTCTCAAGATCAGTCGATCAGAACCTATCCGCAGCCTATGATCGATGCAGTTGAGCAATTCATTGCGTACGTTTTCCGCCAATCTTTTCCAACCTTTTGGCTCCTGACCGGAATTAGTCAATTGCATAAGATTGAGAATGTCGCTCGAAGGCTAGGGAAGAAGAAATGGCTGCGTCGTTGTCTATTAGAACCAGAAGACCGGCGCATCATCATAGATTGTAATGATGCTATCAAACTTGCGCTTCATTCATTAGGAGTGGGTCCGACTCAGTTCTGGCTCATCTGGGTCCTCAATCACCCTTTTGAATAGATACGAGTTGGAATGACTATAGCTGCTCAAAACGAAGATATCTCGCTGAGGTTAAATGAATTACAGGGGCTTGTGACTCAGATGCTTAGCGTAGGTCAACTTCATCAGCTATTCGAAGCACTAAGGTTTACGACTACCCAGAGTTACGAACAAACGGGATGCAGGGCTGTCTAGGAATAAACCAGACGCCGGCATGAGCCTATCTTTTCCCGACCATATTTCATGAGCATACTCCCGGTTAGATATGATAGCTTGAACGATTGTATCACACCGCGCGGAAAATTTACCATTATACTCCAGCTTGTGAGCAAGTTCTTTGGAACGAATCATGGCAGTCGATATACACTCACATCGTTGTCTTACAATGAGCAAGCCAGTGCTATGATAAGACACATTTTGGCTGCTGTTTGCATTCAAGGCTGACCGGAGTATTGGTCTATGAAATGTAAAGTTAAATTCTGGTGTTAGTAAAATGAAATCATGATCGTGGAAATGCATGTGAGAATTTGGATCACTTATGTTTTTGTCCTCAACATGGCGCGCGAGCAGAATTCTGGGTTCTACAACGAAACAAATTCCGACAATTTTACACTGTCGTTATTATGCAGCTGAAGCGGACCCAGACTTTAAGCCCAAACCCAAAGCCAGCACTTCTTTACGACGGTCTGCTTCCGCTTCGCTTCCCATTCGCACCAATCCTACACCCACTCGAAGTGAAATTCAGACTGTGGTCACTCTTGCAACTGCCAAGCGTTATGTCCTTTCTCGTCTCCGAACTCATCCCGAGCTGCTGGCTCGGTCGCAGACCCTTCATGAGTCGTGGTGGGTCCCCAAATGGTCGGGGAAGGGAGGACGGGAGGGGGAGATATTCCTTTTTCCCAATGGAAGTTATGTCTGCTGGGGACTTGGAGAAGAAGATGCATTAGACTTCAAGGCACAAGTGATTGACAGAGCACCTGGCATGCAAGTCGCACCAATGCGCGAGGCAGAGGATGAAGAACTGGAATTTGTGGTTGACTCCAGCGAGTTTGTACCTTCGTGCCCTAGCTTCCATGCAGCTAACTCATCTACCCTATTCACAGGAAAACCCGTCTTCAAGGGGATTTAATCATCCTTGGGCAAGTCTCTCCACTCAGTGAACCTTCATTGCTTCCTTCCAAACTTCCGCCTATGGTCTTTCCAATGGAAACTCTTCTCGCACGCTATGCGTATTCCCAGGCGCTTTCACGTTCAACTGCATTATCAGCCCTCGAGGTGTCCCTAGACGATTATCTGACGTCTATGGCTTTACTACCCAACTCCCTGGAACAGACCGGAAAGCCGGGGATGGGTCGAACGCAACTGATCAAAAAACTTGGACAGCTCATGAAGTTTAGGCAAGGATTGAAACTCAACAGGGAAAATTTCAGTGACGTCCCCGATTTTTACTGGGGTGAACCAGGGCTGGAAAGTGAGTCTTCACCCCGCTCGTTTGACTGCTAAATGACACATTCAAAGAGTACTTTGAATCATTAAGTGATGCACTGGAAGTAAGAGTGCGGACTGCGTCTGTCAATGACAAGATCACTTATGCGGCAGAGGTAAGATTGAGGCTTTCTTTTGTTTCGACGTCTACCAACCGATTGGACAGGCCCAGTCTGTCCTTCGACAATTACTTACAGAGGTATGAGCGCAGGATTGGTTTTGACGTATGTGTAGCTCATTTATCGATTTAGTCTTCAACTCACCGAATGGAACTGGTTATCATCGCACTCATTGCTGTCGAGGTCACCATTGTGAGCATTTATGTATCACTTCCAGCGGATATTAATGATTGCTTGATAGGCTCTCATTCGTGATGGCCCAGAGCTCTGGCACATGTTTTCTGGAAAGGAATCACAAGACAGGCATCCTGTATCATCCTAGACTGCTTATCATCCTCCTACCAACTCTCTTCAACATATATCATCTATCATGATCATTTCCATAGATATACGCCTGTCTTAAAATGCGGGAATGCCATTCGCAATATCAGAACTTAGCTGAGGGTTCGAGATGATAGGGAGTTGTCCGGGGAAACTGGCATCGAGCAAGTCAGCCACCATCCTAAGGGAAATCAGACTATTATGCTTTTTTAAATCAACAGCATTACACACCTGCCAAACACTGTAGTGCCATTGACGTTGAGATCTATCGTCATCAACATAGATATTCGAAAAGTACGACTATCTTGATCACTTACGTGTGTCATCGTCAGGCGTCCTGTTCAATCTGTGAGCGGCGTCGGGTCCGATGGCTTCAACCTATTACCAGAGAATAAGAACATGGATCAGACATCACTACCATCCCCTTACATATTTGATCGAAGCAGCATGTAAATCCAAAAGGTGGGTCTGTTGCTGCTGAGAAATTAAAATCGTCTCTAAAAACCAGTACAATGGTTAACCTGAAAGAGAGAGACACACAGACATCAAGTTCGGCATATGCTTACCATCCGCCCAAGGTCCCAAAGTATTTGCAATTGTTCCATCCGAGTTAAAGTCCCTCCTCGTCAAACTTGTCACCAACACAGGTTCAGCCCCCAAATCTCGAATCTCCCTTACCATCTCAGTCAAATTGGCACCCATAGATTCAGGAGGTGCTATTTTTTGATCATTATGGCCAAATTGAATCGTCACCAATGTGCGTCGTCCCTTTGCCACTTCCCCACGAATAGCAGCGATGGAAATATCCCAGAAACTACGAGTGCAAGGGCATGCGGATATCGATTTGAGCACCGGAGGGGTATTTGCACAAGAAACAGAAATTGACTTACCCATCCGCTACAAAACTTCCTGTGGTAGCTCCGTTATGGGCCGTATTGATACAAGGCGTTCCCGCCGCAACGGATGCGATATTTCCTGTAATGGAAGAGCCGCAGAGCCCGTTACCCCAGCCTCCGCTATTGGGTGTAGTCCTGTGAAAGGTTCCAGGCTAATACTTTCATAGATCGCACCAATATCCACATACCCGTTTGCCGTGGTACTGTCGCCAACGAGAACAAATGATGTCGATCCAGCTACGGAAGGTGCTGCCTTTGCACCGAGAAAAAGTACAATTGATGTCAAAATCTGTATAAACATTTTTCAAAGGAGCTCGAATGAGTTGGGTTTTTGGCAGGCGCCTGTTTCTTTTAAAGCGCAACTTGGGCAAAGATCGGACGAGATACCTTTGACCGGTCCGCCTATCAACAAATACAGCGAGGCACAGGGGATAGTATATTGGGAAGTCCAATAGAACACATGTGAAAAATACATTGAGGTGTATCCAAAATCATTCGGAAACAATGTTCCTTGCGAAATTTCATCTAAAGATAGTAACGATCGCCTAACAAGACCATGTCAGCAGCCACATTCACTGATAAAATAATCCAACGTTCACCTATGTGTCCCATTCCAGGTTGCATAATCCAAATCTTTCGTCCGACTCCTGTGGGATTCGTCAGGTCATCCTGCAATCCTTCGAGCCAGCATTCTTCCATTTCATCATCCACAGCAGCACAAACAATCTTGACTTCCGGAAAAGCACGCCTCAGAATTGAAATCCCACCGCCACGTGCAACAAGAAAGGTTACAAATACGATACGATCTTCTTGGACACCGTGATCAAGTAGGATACGAATTGACATGAAGGCGGCAGCGCCTGTGCCGATCTGCCGGTCCGGGAAAATGCATCAGATTCACGGGTAGGCCGACAACATCAGTGATGCGAGCTCACCTGAACATCAAGAAGGAATACCCAAGTATTCCCTGCCATATGCCGATATCGGATATACTGAGGGAGCATCACCTGAAGACACATTGGTTCTCCTGTAGCAGCATCTGATTGGACTAATAGAGAGCCCATTGGCGCATCGCGGATGACTCTTCGAAATCCCCGTTCCAGGCAACTGCCACTGAAGCAAGTGTTAAAACTGCACCGCAGATAGGTTCCTGAGGACTCACGATCGCTGGACACAGACTCCACACAGATACTATTACACATAAGTAGGATGTACAGATAACGACACCTGGAAAACTTTACCGTTACATCAAGCTGCTTCCCAGATGTTTCAACTCCTAACGGCGTAACTACGGTTCTTGACAAGTACGGAAGACGCTGCAATGCATGCTCAACAAGGAGCGTTGACAGGCGATCAACAAAGAAGATGAAATCTTGACGACTACAGTTCCGATCACGCAGAATGGTCAAGATACCCTAGTGAACATGATCATATCCAGAACTCTAGTTCATATAACAATCACAAATCACCTTCAATTGCGGTGTGTCGGGATGGACAGTCAAATTCAAATATTCTAATGGAGGAGTTGATGGTCCAGTGATGGATTTAGTGTAAAGGTGGGAAATAGCAATCTTTTCGCGGAATTGATTGGAACGCTCCTGAAGCTGGCGCCTCACGTGGGTGCAAATTAGTTCAATTGCGACAGTGTTGTTAGAACCTGGAACAATCTTTTTGAGATTCTATGAGTACAATGGTTTGAGTAGAGAATTGAAGGGTTACTTGCTATGTCGGCGTGAGAGGCCGTAGGGCGCACAAAATTATCATATGAGGGCTTAACGAAGCGCAAATATCTGTCAATGAAGAATATGAGGTTGCTGAAGATGGAAGTTGACAGGACCATACTGGTCCAGTACCCCCTCAACGTTCCGACCGCGCTCCTTCACATCCCTCTTGATGCGGCGAGCGAGCATCAAATCAGAATCGCACTGTACGAAAATCTGGGAAAAGTGAGGCAAGGCAAAATAGCAAAATCACAAATGAAGTTACCTTAAGGTCATACAGAGCCCTCAACATCGGATCATGCAGAGCCATTATGCCTTCGGCTTCACACTTCGTTTGATATCTAAATCAACACTTCAAATCAACCGAAAGTATTCACCGATTATTACAGTGGCTCCATAAAGATATTTGGTCTCCTGCAGACGTTGATGCTCCGTAAACGAATATACAGGTATGTTCGACTGTTTACAATCTTTGAGGTCCGCCAGGCACTTGAGTTGTTGACAAGAATGAGGGAAAAAAACACGGGAGTACATCGTCACTCACTGAAGCAAACATCGGCATGTCGATGGCATCAGGATGATCGAAATCCAACATGTTTGCATTAGCGAAGGCAAGTTCCTCGGGGGTATGATGCTTATAGAAGCTATCCTGTAAGCCAATTCAGCAGGACGTACACCACAATCACTGACATAGTCATCTCACCTGCGAAAGGATGATAACGGTCGGGATAGATCCAAGCGCTCGAACAATTTCACGAGCAACATGCGTCTGGTTCCACGGAACAAATCTCGTACCACAGACCACAGTGGTTGAATTAAGTGTGACCACCGACCTTTCCGCTTGCAGAACCTCCTACAATGACCAATAAGCAAAGTCAAAACTTCTGAAGCAATTGACGACTGCACCAGCAACACCGATCACAAATGCATTACTTGTTTTCCTGCCATCCTCACCATACCTTGGGACCCCAAAGTCGGATCAGCATATGCGCAAGGGGTTGCAACACCAATACCTACATACCAGGGTGGCCGGCCGTGAGACACCAATACCGTGTTTTTTTGGGGCTGGAAAAGTTTCAAATCCCTCCCAGGCGGAATCGGAGAGGCAGGCATCATGAGAGGGCCACTCAGGGTGTGCTTCAAGAGTAGAGTAGACATCCCACTAGTGACATGAGGGATATAGGGGTAACAATAACGTTAGCGGAATGGCTCACATGGTCGAGATCAAGAGCGTTAGGGCCACTCTATTTCATATCTAATTCTGTCCTTTGGGTCCTGTTGTTTATACAAGATGCATGAATCATAAGTGCAGCAGTCAGTAGATTTTCATTGCAGTTGGAAATTCCACTCTAACAACTCATTGGTTTCTCTTGTGGCTTGATTTTTTTGATTCAGAATTTCTATTCCGCAATAGTGCTAGGAGGACCTGAACAGAGCCCAATGTCAAGGGTGTATCTACAGAAGATTGTAGCTAAAGGAAGAAGGTGCAGGCACCTATTCCCATTGACTGAGAACCAGCGACCAAACTTGTCTTTCTGGACCCTACACTATAGACGAACCAGAATTCTGCATCTGTTCCCAGGAGTGGAGATTTAAGGCTGACAGATGAACCAGAAATCACTCTAGTGGTGAATCATTCTCTTGCTGTCTTCATCAATGCTGAACAAATCATTGTGTTTGAATAGCTGGGCCTATGGATACGTGCCGGCTTCTTCATCCTGCGATGAGGAACAGACACTGAACACAGGAAAAGCTCAAAAGAACATTGATGTGATCATAACAATTTCTACTATGCTTCGCCACCGCACCTCCCTCAACCTACACACAGGTGGTACACAGGCAGTCATGAGCAGTCATGACCACATCAATTGGGGGCTGTTCATAATCAGCCTTATGGTAGCCCAATTTACCTAGGTCATGATCCATTCCCAACCTTCATGAAGTGTTCAACCTCGTGTAGTTATCTCATTCATCCCAAATGTCGGGCACGTTCGAGACAGCAGAGTGGGAGACATACTCGACGGTCTCCACAAGTTCTACAACCCTCTCAGCAATACTGTCCGCTTTCTTGTCACCCCCTATGGCAACCAAGACCCGATCATCTCTATCGCTGGTGGAATGTCCAGAGTACATGAGACGTATATCAACATCTTCAATCACTTGAGCGATCTGGCCTGTATTGATATTCCTAACTTCAATGAACTGTGAAGAGACCAACAGGATGTGATTTCCGCGATGGGCAAACCCACAAGCCTGTGTTTCCCACCTGATATAGCCACTTGATCGACTAGGGATACCTCGCTTGGTGACATAGCATCCTATCCCTGGACAAGACATAAGATTCAGCAGTTGTTGATGGCTGTAAGTGATGCTTACAATCATAAATCAGCAAGAGCTCATTAGCATCGACACGTGCCAGGCCGAGTGGTCTCGCTTCTTTTAGTCGGTCTTTGAGCAAGGACATTGGTATACTGGACGTGACATCCCGAAAATCAGGTATGATGGTTACTGCAGACTTTGCGAGGCTGGATGAAAGCTTGATGTGAGTCGTTGAATATGTGGCAGGTTAGGCCTACTTGGTCGGATCTGCGATCACAATCCCATCCTGTGTACATATTGCAATACTTTTGGTCATAGCAATGACATCAAAGGCATCGCGTGGGATGAATCCGGGCTTCATAGTACAAGTCAGATCAAGATATCAGGACAGATAGATGGCATTCCACCTCGCCGAGTGGTCTGAATGAGGGGATGCTCCCTTTGTTACCCATGCTTTTGATTTCTGCTTGATCTATGGCCTCCATGATTTGAAGAGTGAGTGATGTGCCCAGTCGTCGTTTGCTCGCATATATGACTGAGATTTTGAGGTTTCAGCATCAAGATGTAGCTCTCAGCCGTGGAACAAGAAATTTACCGAGTGCTCTCCCACCTATCTGTATGCATTTGCAGAAACTGATGTTAGATTCTGAATTGCTGACGTCTTCCTTCGATGCATCCAGCAATTCGGATTCGGTTTGCTCCAAGGCTCGTTGGGCTAACAACTCCAATGGGTACGAAACTACAGCCGACTCGGTATGGACAATCAGGCGATTAAATATGCCGCGAACAGTCTCTCCCATTGCTGACATATATCTTGGATTCTGACAATGTAGAACTTGTTTGAAATCTGATAAAATAATCGAATTAGAATTGGCGTCAAAAATATTGACCAAATGCACCTTCATGACCCCTGATAGAAACAAAGATTCCAGTGGGGCAACCTACGACCAAAAAATTCCGATTTGCGTAGGCTAAGTATCTCGTGAACATTTACCCAGGATAGTGCTCATAGAACTTACTGAAAGGTACAATCGATGAGATTCTCCCTGTAACCTTCAATTCCTGCGGTGATGTTTCCAACTGGGTTGGAACATGGAAGTAAGATTTACTTATGTTCAGAGGGTCAAACCACTGGAACAATTTGAAGGCCACGGGAACATCTGGATGAGATGACTACATACCTTGTTTGAATCTTCCCTAAGCCGATGTAGAGCAATAGCCTCAGAAAGACAGGTTTTCCATTTCTGTCGCTGGGCTTCTGATGTTACGTACAGGGTATATCGGCGGGTGTAGCGACTTGATGAGTGGAAGATAGTAAATGGAAATATGGGCGCTGAATGGGACCTCAAGGTTTCAAGTAAGCCGCCCTCGGATTTGACCTTGCGCGAGTCAGGAGTGTCATCAAAATTGCCGAGTTGCAGGAATGATAAATACAGAGGCTTCAAAGAATGAGTTTAAGCCTTTTGGAAGAGGTGTACAATCTACCCGTGATATCAGACGTCGTTGTACCGACGAAGAGCTCTGCTGCCGCTCCTCTCTGGTAAGGAGTACTATGAAACACATGAGAGAAAGAATGTACGGACAAAATGGCAGCTCACAATAATTGTCCAAAAGGGATGCAACGAGGTCATCCCATTCATGAAATCCAGATTCTGATCTTGTTTTCCTTGTGACCGGGCTAGAGTGGATGAGGGTGCGACTCTGTTCATAAAGATCCATATCCTAACAGAACAGTATATCCGGTTCATATCATTATCCAGAAAAGTCGCGCACAATAATTTCGCCCTTTTGATACACAAGGCTTTCGCAAAGGGACCAAAATTTGACCTTGCTTTCAGCAACCTCAATTCCTGGTTGGGTACTTTTGACACAGTCGTGAAGGATCCCCAAGATAAGAGGCAACGTTTCCAAATCTGGGTGTTCGTAGTTCTTCTCAGTAGATTTTAGGGTCTCCTCCAACAACAAGCCCAAACGAGGCAACCTCGTAACTGGTCTGGACAGGAACGTGATGAGATCACGTTTACGGACACGAGGATCGTTATAGATCGACTGGCACAGCTGTTCGTATGCACTGTTGCGTTTGAGTTCCTTTCTATGGCGTGACTCTGCCAGAGGATAATGTTTGATATATGCCTCGTACGCAGAACGGAACTCATCCCTGATTACCCCTAAGTAAGAGTCAGAAAAAAGGTTTCAAGTGAGGAGGTAGGGACACACTATCAAGAATGATGTCGGCTACAGTTTGCAATACTGGATGTTGCTCGCACTGGCGCTCAAACAATGCGTACAGCAACTGTTGATGAAGACTGAAGATTTCTTTGATATTTCCGAAGACATCTTGAATGAATAAAGATAAATCGTCTGCAAACATAATCTGAGGATGTGCAGCCCAGAGACCACTAATGAAAAGCTTTCACGTTATCAGATACTATCCAGCCATAATAACACCGGCGCTTTGCATACCGTTTGTACTAGCTCCAAATCAGCAACATAATCACGTTCTCCCTTTATTATTTCGAACATGATTGACTGTCGGCGAACCTCCTGTTTACCTAAAGCAACTTGCGCCTCTGTGGATACTAACAAGTGCCACTCCTGATTTTGATCGTTTGATTTGCTATTTTGAAAACGACCAAGCAAAGCAACTAAACTGAGATAGTAATGGGAACAGGTATGTTTCGAAAGCCAGAGTTTAGAACCTACTCAGACTCTGATCTTGGGAAAGATAGCTTTCCTCTGTCTTCATTCCTAGACTAAGATACTTTGGCGCTCTGTCGTACCTGGCGTGCGACGGATAATAACGAACCTTGAGGTGATCCTCCAATCCTCCTTGATCCGATGGTTCGTCATAGTCTTCATGGTGTGAAGCGGAGATCTGATATTGTGATCTCAAGCCATCTGCACTATGTCGATGTCGAGGGTTCCTGGGGGATATGTGTAAACTCGAAATGGACGAAACTGATGGTGTAAAATCTGGTTCTGGGAATGACATGAGTGGATCAAGACCAGGGAAACTTGAGGTGGTGGGATGATTGAGAGATCGTTCTTGCATGGAACGAACACGAGGACGTATTCTTTGGGGATCTTCCCAAGGATTGGGGAGAAATGCCATGTTGGTTTCGCGTGAAGTGGGAACAATATTGACATCAGGAAATGTCTGATTGTGGATATTGTCATGCATAACAAAGAGCTATCTCGATGGATAGGGAGGAGAGCAAGTCTCGGCGATTCAGTATGGCCGGCAAACAAAGACACTCAACGACCGGGCCAATCATCTTCCATTCTGCGCTTGGTTTGGTTTCCATTTTATCTCAATGTTTTGACAGATATATCTCAAGCTCACAGGATATCTGTTCCTGGGCTCCTACTGAGGATTCCCCTGGATGTAAACGGGCAAAGCCAACCGAGATGGAACTGCAATGATATTTTTGCAGTCCTGAAATTTTTGTTCTCCGACATGACTGTTCGAGAACAGAACATTCACTGCCTTAATTTTGTTGGCACCTGTCACATCGTAGCCACTGGGATGCCTGATAGAGCTCGGATGCGAGCTCGTGTCGCTACCAACGGCAACTCAATCAGTTCACTGCCTACCTCTCAAACAACTATCTTTCAAACAACTATCTTTCAAACAACTATCTTTCAAACAACAGCAACAACGAGCTCCTCGCACTATGCAAACTGGGATGTATAAAAGGCTGGATTGGCTGCCACCATGGCCACTTGATTCATCTAGTTCTTCCCAAAGCCTCTTCAGCCGAGAAAATGTGTCGCCTCAGACAGCAAGTCATTGCCGTATCTCGTATCTCATTGCATAACTCACGTTATTCGAAGAGTCAACAAGGTGTATCATGCCTGTGGTCATATTGAAGTTCTGGTGCGCCACAACCTCTGCTCTGATATTAATCATGAACCAGGCTCTGTATTTGCTGTGTTCGCTTGTAGCCGGATGAGCTCGTACGTCAAGGTCTCCCTCCCTAGGACACAGCTTCCTTACATAAGATCAGATAGTTTGCTATACCAAAAACTGCAAGCTCAGCCCAAACCATCCCGAAAGCTGTCAGCCTCCCCAGTGTAGACAGACTTGCTGGCAAAGGTACACACCGATATCGTCGTCATCTTGTTGCACACATCATCTGATGCCACTATCATTGACAGACGGTTGTTTCCTGAGCAGTACAGTAACGATTTCCCATCTCTGGTTTCCGACAAGGCATCCTGATTGGCTATAACAGCACGTCATATATCAGGAAACTGTCCTGCATGCAATCTTTAGCGCATCATAACGGCTCAAAATTATCGATTTACCGCTGCCAGTTGGACTTGTACTCAACTTTGAGGTAGATAGACTATCTATGTCACATCCTATAATTTAAATTCTACTCATAACTCTATGCCATCGGATATAACTGCATGTATCCGTTCCCAGATATACAATCCACGATCAGCTTGTGATGTCAAATTCCTGAGTTACCATCACCTTACAGTCTCAAATTTCATTAAGTGCATTCAACCTTTAGAGATACTGGTAATTTCGCCAAAGAACAACTTGACAACTCAGAACCAAGCCACTGTTGGTCCGTGGATACACAACTTAAACATCGCCAATGATCAATGAAACATCCAGTCAAGGTATCCAAATACCAATGCCTGATTGGCTCTATATCTGAACAATGCGCCCATTTAAACCGTGTCTTGCTATGCAATGATGCTGTGATCAAACTATCAGTTGTATGTTTGAACTCACACCGTACCATTTCCACTTCATCAAATGTTCAGTGGTATATCTCGATCACTTAGGCTA
>Ga0153986_1000114_pt1 | contig 24844 bp, 27 predicted proteins | sample TSGA070MetaG_FD_104724 | JGI IMG/M metagenome (GOLD analysis project Ga0153986, IMG submission 104724) | Attine ant fungus gardens microbial communities from Georgia, USA - TSGA070 MetaG | ecosystem: Host-associated > Fungi > Mycelium > Unclassified | place: USA: Georgia, Alexander Wildlife... | reverse complement strand
TTCAAAAACCTAACCCTGGCGATTTCGTCGTTCGGTCACTTTGGGACAATATTCACATCTAAGTCAATATAAAATGTATGAATACTGACAGGTACTCTTTTGCCAAATTCACTGGACGATAACTTGATCGGAGTGATTTGAGTCGTTATCTCAATCAAGACCTGTTTACATCGAGAAGTTTCCGAAGACTAGAACAAGCTGCAAATGCATCACATTTTTGGAGGTAATAGTCCAGCAACGACTCAGCATATAACAGGAGCTAAAACATGTTGCTGAGCTAACATACTTATTCCAGTGGCCCAAAGGAAGGTCAAAACTTCAATAAGAGATAGACAACTCATGATGCACCATTCTTCTTTCCAGGCGACACTAACCTAATCCCGCCTTCTCTCAATGGTGATCGTAACGACATCTCGTCCTCTGGACTCCCTATACCTTCTCCCTCTACACTACTCGTCCCCACATCATCCTCACTCTGCCTTCTCCAAAGTGAGACGCTCTCCTCTCTATCATCTTCCCTATCTCCCTTTGGATATCTCCTCGGATGATGGCCACCACTGGTCGGTCTACTCGGCTTTTCCTTCCCTTTGTTATTGTCCTGAGAACTGGTATGAGTGGTGAAAGAACGTTCACGATCTCTCTCTCTCGCTCTGTCTTTTTGCCTTTCCAACTCTTCTTCATCCCATATCTCTTCACTTCTACCTGAATCGGTAATCGAAGGGAACGAAAGTAGTGTTTCAGAAACCCTTGTCGGCTCATCATCTCTTTGTTCACCACCACGAGGCATTTGAGAGAAGATATCCTTCCTCCTCGATTTCGTAGGTGACGAAGGAGGACTTGGTCTTGAAGGTGATCGAAATCCTTTATACATTATCGGTGGTACACTCTGCAACCTAGTCACCACATCTTTCTCTAGATGTGGTTGAACGACGTCCTTGCCACTAGGAGTAGGCGCAAGTAATAACGCTGAAGTAGACGTTGACGAGGCAGAGGCTGATATCAGATGACCAGAATCATCAGCTAGTACAGCTCTATCCGTCGCTATCGATAATGGAGTGATAACCTCCGCTGGTGATTCAACTTCCAACAAAAAGCCTTCACGAGGTGGTACTTGCGACAATGACGACGGCGACGAAGACGAAGATGACCATTGTTGTTGTTGAGACAACGATCGCGCGGGTAGCGGTGTGCCTAGAGGGGATTTTGGTGGTGGAATGGGAGGATAAACCATTGATTGCGATTGATGTTGGAATGACTGTGCCTGTGTTGGACCGGGACTGCCAACAGCAGCTCGATGTTCATGTATAGCTTTTGAATCACCCGTCCCCGGTCGACTATATGAATGTACGACATCTTGACTATCGAATTTGATCGTCGGGCGTTTGTGCTGTTGGTGAGATTGTATCGACGAAGCGCGGAGTGATCCTACATCAGCACTGTCTCTGGGTACGGGTGCATCATAAAGTTGGTGTCTCCTTAATCCTTCTAATACGTAATATGAGTCGTCGTGTTGAGGCGGTAATCCAGAGGTGTCGAGATATGGCGCCATGGCGCCGGGTGGAAGTCCACCAGCACCGATTCGGCTACTCTGCTGACTCGATCTTCGAACACTCCTTGCCCTAATCATGCTCCCAAATGTTCCAAACGACCCTCTTAGCGCATCTATTCCAGGGTCTTCGAGCCCACTTAGATGTTTCTCGTCTATGCATTCTGTTTGTGAACGAGCAGCTTGGAGAAGAATGGTAGAACGACGATCGAGTTTAATGGTAGTATTGAGCTTGGTAGGATCAATCTTGGACATTTGAAGGACAGTGATTCCGACACAGATGACGAGAAATGCCAAGACGAGGGTAAGAATTTGGGTGACAGATGCCTTAAGGCCCTGGAATAGGACCTGGAATATGGGTAAGAATCATACTGATTGAGTGGTCAGGTCACCTACAACTGTGGTGACCATGGAACAAAATGTAACTGAAGCATGAGATGGATAAGCCGATCAGCTTGAAGGGGTAGAGAGGCTCACATATGACATAGTAAGTAGGGGTCACTGGCATTCTCTCAGTATATGATTCGCATAATTGTTACAATGGAACTTACCCATAGCTGAAATAATAGATTAGCAACTGTTGATGTTTATGGCAGCGAATAGGACGCACCGGTATTAAACAATGCCAGAGCGACGTTAAGATAATAAACTTCAGTAACTTGGTGATAGATCAATTCAAATACCAAGTAAAGGACAAGAAACGTACTTAATGTGACTACAACGAACGCCGCTAAGAAGTAAATGAACCAGAATTTGAACTGGATAGTAGAATGAGAAACAATTCTTCGGAAAGGAGAGGAAACGTACCTGGTTATCTCCCCTGGCAGTGGTCACTATCGCTGCGCCAAGACCAGTTGTAACGCTGACAGAGATACCACCAATCATACTGCAAATGGAAATATACCACAACATATTCTTCTTCCCATATCTAGTGCATGTTCAAACCGTGTCACGCGTACAGAGCAGACTGCCACTCACTTGGGAGCAAAGTAGAACGCATTAACAAGGGAAATGCAAATCAGAGTTCCTCCATATGCGAGGAAACCAGGAGCTAGGAACAATTTCTGGAATTCTCGAATCTGGCCAATAGATTCTTCTTGCGGGCCTACCGGTGGAACAGTGTGAGGACGAGGCAGGATGAAGAGACGAAGAAAACTCACCATTGAGAGCGATGATAGTTGATCCAAGCTAAAAGAATCACTGAGGAGGAAAGACAAGAGGATGCACATGGCACGTACAATACAGAGTACGCAACCCATCCAGCCGAAGAAGGTGAGCTTCTCGTTAAGAAAGAGTGAAGAGAGGATGGCGCAGATGACGACGGATAGGGCTCCTAGTGGTGTCTAGAAAACCAGGTGAAAATGAAGGCATTGCGACTAGCAGAACAAGCTTGCTTACTACAATTATAGCTTCTACAAAAGCGTATGCTAATTTACGTTCATGGGCGATTAGATTAATGTATGACGTCGACGTTTGGGCATAGATACTGACCAGCAAAGTTACAGAGTTCTCCAAGTATCATCACTAGGAGATATCCATCAGTTGGTAAAGATGAATGTCATAACAACCACCCACTTATCATTCCGAGCCACCATAATGGCTAGCAGCGGCTGATCAGCGACAGTGGTCACCCGACAGAGAAGGGACCCACTGATTTGAGATAAGCGACACCCTCACCGAGCTCTCCGCCAGCCTGCGAACGGAGGAGACCTTTCTTCTTGAACACAAAGCTGGAGCCTATCAAAAGTCCACTAACTATGGCAAGGATGATGCCAACAACCTGAATGGTTTAAGTGAGGGCCGAGAGTGAGGAAAAAGGGTCAAGAGCCTACCTTGAGGCTGCTGCTTGCCTGGAGGGTCGAAGACACTGCAGATGACGACGCCGCAGCTACCTGGGATGTTGCTGACGGCGCTGCAGAGGACATAAGTTATAGTTTGGTAGAGAAATGCAACAGCAGTGCTCCGCCGATCCGACTGCCGAAAACTGCCTTTTCGGGAAGCATTTCAGTGATAAGTGCACGGCTTGTCGCTGTTGTACATTTTTCCTGACAGATGCCTGAACTCTGTAGGATATTCCATAGAGCAGTGCCATAAGGCTCCGATGTGGGCTCGTGCGACAAAAATCGCGGACAATCGCAGCGACAAGTCTGGCCCTTTGAGCGTGGGAAGTGGCATGGTTTCCATGGACTCAATTTAGCAGAGAGATCTCTGTACCACTCTCTGTCATGGTCCATGGCTCAGGAAAAAAGGTTTGTTGAGAACCACCCCAGAATAACGCTGATCCACTGTGCTACCTGGCGTCGAAATGATGGGGTGAGAACAGGGGTGGCCGTTGCAACTCAGTCCTGCTCTCTCATGTTGACCTGGTCCTGGACTATCCAGATGCAACACAGGCCCCTCCGGCATCCCATCCAATGGACATATCTCTCAACGATCCAATATCACCATGGGAGCCGACGTGGATGTGGTCAGGATTATTTACCCAGCACCCAGCGTGCCTTGTTCCTCGATACCAGTATCGCCCCATCGATGCGCGTGACCTGAGCTCAGATCACGAGATGCGACGCGGCTGTGAAGAATTCAGACTCCGACGAAAACGCGTTGAGTGGGAATCAACGCATCCACGTGACAGGTTACCCTTATCACTCTGACTGCCATGTCGTCTTCTTCAAATCCTCCTGCCGCCCTCCCCTGTCCTGCACGGGCCCAAGGCGATATGGCCGATCTCACTGCTCCTCTCCTGCCTTTTTGGACATCCCAGTCTTTTCTTCGCAATCCTCAGGCCTCTTCCTCACCATCCTCTTCCTCTCCCTCCCCGCTCGTCCCAGGCTACAACCCCAAACAAGCGCCATATGACTACCCTCATGCACTCTTCAGCCCTCAATTAGACTCTGGAACAATCTTTACTACAAGGACTGACAGCTGTGAGGATCCACATGGTCTATGGCACCATCGGCTGGCAGCCGTTCCTGTCCCTCACACTCATGTCAAATTTCAATCCTATCCTGCCTCTGCATACTTGCCACAAACATCATTCGCGTACAGTCGCAGATACAACACAGCTCCCTCTTCAGACCGCTCTGAATGCACAGACGCAGGTTTCGACGACGATATCCGATCAGGTCAAGATGACTATCTATCGGACCAAGACGATCAAATGGATGATGGTTTTTCTTTCAGTGAACTTGGAACTCAGACTATGTCATTTCGAACCTCTGCCGAGCGAGGTCGCTGGAGAACCGATCCCATCCCTCAACGGCCACTTTCTTCCAAGACCTATGAATCTGCAGCCAGTGAGCGGTCCTTGGGTCAGATGGTTTTTCGGCCGACATCGGAACCAGCCCCATCTATACTAACACCCACATGTCCTTCTGACTCCGATAAACAAAAACAACGCGATTCCAAGCCCGAGGTAATTTCCGCATTGTTATCTCCTCTTCCGACATCACCGTTGGTTCTGTCAGGTCACAGAATGGGGGAAGAATCCGAACTTCCGCCATTGACGAGTGACAGGGATAGTAGTATGGATGTTGACGAACCCGTTTCAGAGTTATTGACGCCCTCTTCTCCATTACTCTCTTCACCTCCATTTTCCTCTTCTCCATTACACTCACCTCTCCCTAGCGCCCAAAGTGCTGTTCATGCTCAGGCGCGAACAAAAACGCCCTTACCATCAGCTTCGTCCCGATTTTCGTCTCCTGCTTATCCACCTCCGTTTCTATCCTCCCCGTTATCGCCTATCTCGTCAGAAATTGGAGAAGAATCTGATATTGACGTTGATGGGGAGCAAATTGCACAATTCGGTATAAATGAGCAGGAGACCGAGTCTTGTGATGACGTTGGGATAGTCATGGCACAGGACCCCAGTAAAGACAAACAAGCTACACAAAGCAGTATATCGGTGAGAAAATTAGTTATTCCATATATCGAAAGGAATGTCATTCCTCATTTGTCAATCCGGCAGGATTTGGATTCGAGCTTGACTCCCACGCTAGATGCATATGATTCTTCTTTGACATGTGCCCAGTCACAATCAACGGAGAGTACTGTGAAAATGCTACAAACTGAGGTGGATGCCCAGATGGTTACATCTGAAAGGCTGCCCCGCTCTAGTGGTCCATATTGTCAGCCCGTGAAATGTGTCAAGTTGGAGGTAAATGATGAGGACACCTTGACGTCAATTCCTGAATGCCAGGATGCGTTTGCCAAATCACCCTCACCTTCGCCATCTGTTCCTGTATCTGACCAGTCACCTGAGTCCTCTCTGTCTCCTGCCACCATCACTACTATTCCAACCTCCGAGCTTACTGCAGCGGTGTCAACTCTTCCCCTTGGCATGGCACATGAAGATGGCCTGGCACGCAAACTTAAAGAGACATTGGAAGATGTCTCTCTTGGAGTTACTGGTTTGATTACAGCAACGGAACTCCCATCTGCGTCAGCTCTTCTATTACATAATGTCGAAGAGGTAAAAGTAGAAGAGCAGGAAGAGATGATAGTTAATGTCAAGCGGAAAGTATCGACCTCTATCGCCCAGAAGAGACGATGTAAGGCTTCGACTGGTTCGCGGAATGCAACAAATTCTTCCGCTCCGCTGTCCCATGACAACCTGACGGACTTAGCCGAAACTAGGATGAGGATGAGAAAACCCGTACAGCAACAGAGGAAGAGGAAATATATCATTGAAGATTCCACATCTTCACCATCCGATTCTGATTCTGATTCTGATTCTGATGCTGCCTCGACACTTTCCGATACCCTTTCTTCGAAGGCGAAATTTACCAGGAAAAAAAAATCTGGACGACTTCCTACCGGCCCATCACGTCATACCTATCCGGACGATGATGACATACCCCGAGACCCTAACGGAATCCCACTAGCTGACAGTGAAATCTGTGGTATGATTATTGAAGGGATGGCTACCTCTCGTGCTTCGTCGTTGCCAATCTCGCAGATATGTAGGATTGTGTTGCAGAGTCAGCCTGCGATGAAGGAAAAGAGTGAAAAGGAATGGGAGTCTGTATTTGGGAGGGTTTTGAGAAGCGGGAGTCGTGTGTTGAGCGGTGATTCGACTTGTAGAGGAAAGGGAATAGGAAAAGGAGGGTTTGGGAAGGGGAGCGGTGTGTTCGAGAAGGTGGATAGCAGTTACAAGGTAATGTGGAATTTGTGTCTCCCTGATGTCTTTCTTGTGTGTTCATTCTTTCCGGCGCGCAGGACGACACCAGGTCTTCAATAGAAGCGCGATGGTTCTACGTACCAGAAAACGACTGTGATCAAGAGCGAGCCGCTCTAATAAAGACCATGATGCTCCGTCCTGGTAAACGGAATGTGACAAAGAAATATAAGCAATATTACTATCAGCCTCTGGATAAAATTTCGAGGTGGGATCCAGAAGATGACTTGTGATGGTTTTATGTCGCGTTTTACTATGCAATAGTGGATTCTTCTCAGGAGCTGGATTAATTTATGTGCTTTTTTTTTTCTCGAACTGGACTGTTTACATTTACATTAGCCTGGTTTGTTACTCAAGTTTTTTTACGTTACATGACATTCGTAACAACATTCTCATGTTCATGTCCATTTTATAGGATCCCCCTTATGTCGGCGAATTTCCGCTTTTTGCTATCGTTATTAATCCTCTTACTCGAATTATAATATGGTGTGTGTGTGTGCGATGCTTGATTCAAGATACAGTAGTCTCAATTGTGGAGCGTGTCAGTCAGTTAATTGTGATACATGTCATCAATCATGTCATCAACAGCCTAGACAGTGTGGCTTGATTCGGTGGCGGGATAGATCTGGCAATCGGATGGAACTTGGATGACGAACAGTTGAGAGGCTCCCGTGGCTCAAGGTACTGTTGTTAATTGCTATGTGAATATACGACAAGATATACGACAAAGAACACTTATCAAAGGCTCTGCCCCACGCGGAAGAGAAGGAGACAGACAGCCTTTACCTGGAATGGGCTACTCCCAGCTGCATAATCTATCATGCTAGCTGATCTGATTATTTGTGCGCAAAAAAAGATACTGCGGGATCCCTTCATATCAGGTACCAAATCGGACAAGGTATCACAAAAAATTCAAGTCTTCTCTACAATGTGGGAGAACATCTTATTGCCGCTGATATTATTGCAAACATTTCAAGTCTCAGTAATATTGGTGCCCTGGAATTTGCACCGAGTACACTCGAGGAAGGAAAGATCAGATTCATGATCGGAATGTCTTTGGCGCTGCCAGGAGCATACGTCGAAAGGCATCATCTACTTAAACTAACCTAGCAGAAAGAATTATCCATCTTGACACGCAAACATCATTAGTCTTACTTACATTTCACTTAAACTTGGCTAGATGGGGGAATAGGATGGCTACCGGGAGCAACAGGTGGAAGAGGAGAATTCTCGATGGGTTTCATAGCCGGAAATAATAAAACTTCTTTAATATCTATGAAAACTGTTGAGCTGGCAATTCAACCTGCAAACGATAGACGATTCACTTGCTGAGTCTGTCAAGAACATGACCAGACGGTCGATACCGATACCCCATCCACCCGTGGGTGGCAGGGCATGTTCGAGAGCATCGATGTAAGTTTCGTCAATTCCTTGGGCTTCTTCATCACCTTGTTCCTTTTGCCTCAACTATGAAAATGAAAATTGAGAAAAGGGTAACTAATGTACTCCATTTTTACCTGTTCTTCAAACCGCAGCCTCTGTTCAAATGGGTCGTTCAATTCAGTATAGGCATTGCAGAACTCTTTGCCACACATAAAACCTTCAAAACGTTCACAAAGGCCTGGACGAGAGCGGTGCCACTTGGCAAGTGGGGACATTACTTGTGGATGACCAGCTATCAAATGACAGAATAAGTGCGGTGCTGGTAATGGATGATGGTACATACTAATGAATGCAGGTGAAATGCAAAGGGGTTCAATGTATTCACCAACGAGCTTGTCAAGCATACGCGCATTAGTTCTGGGTTCGCTACACTCTACCTTGTGCTGCAAAACCATATGAGCAATCCAAGTAATCCAAGATGATGCAATTGACAAACCTTCTCCAGGAGGTTCTTCAAAAATTCATTAACTTCATCCGTGTGCAATTGATCACCAGGAGGGAATTTGACTTCAAGCTTTTCTTCTAATGTCGCAATCATATCATAGCGCTTCCAAGGTCGCGCAAAGTCTAGTTCGAATTGCCTGGCACTGGGCTGACCCTTGTTCCCATCAGGATGGTATATTAACTTGGTCGAACCACCCGTTAGATACTTGACAAGACCCTCAATCAACGCTTCGGTAATGTCCATGAGGTCTTCAGCATCCGCGTAGGCCATATAGAACTCGCAAATAGTAAATTCCGGGTTGTGCGTGAGATCGATACCTTCATTTCGGAACACACGTCCAATTTCATATACGCGATCGAGGCCACCGACCACCAGCTCCTTGAGGTAGAGCTCAGGGGCAATTCGAAGGTAGAGATCAAGATCAAGGTCATTATGGTGGGTAATGAATGGCTTAGCGGTGGCACCTCCTGCGAGAAGAGAAGTGATAGGTGTTTCAACTTCCATGAAACCATAGTTATCGAGAAAACGACGGATGTAATTAATGATCTTCGAGCGCTTGATGAAGATATTGCGAGAGTTTTCGTTGAGGATAAGGTCGAGATAACGCTTGCGGTAACGCGTTTCTTGATCCTTGAGGCCGAAATGACTCGATGGAAGTTGGTGCAAGTTGGGAGCGAGAAGGACCATGGAGCTAGGTGATATACTGAGTTCTCCCTTCTTGGTCCTTGAAGGAGCGCCGACGACGCCTACGATATCGCCACGACGGAAGAGATCATGAGTCTCGACAAACTTTTGGGGCTCGTCAGCGTCCCTGCATATTTTAAGGACCGATCGAGAAGACGTTGATACTGGACATACTGCTGAGTTGCCATGATTTGGACCTTCTTTCCTTCCCCGTGCAAGTCATAGAATTTGAGCTTGGCACCACTGGCACGAATATTGTGAATTCGTCCAGCCAGGCTAATATTTGTGTCCTTCAACTTAGTACCAGGAGCAACAACGCCCTCAGGACCAAATTTGTCAATGTAGTCTGAGATCGACAACGTGACATGAAATTTGTGAGGATATGGATTTGGACTTTGCGTCTGCTTGAGCTGAAGAATTTGTCTCGAACGAAGTTCGTAGTATTGCTAGCAAAAGTTTCAGGTTGCAATCAGCAAGGCAATTAATTAGTGCGTACGCACATTGGGATTAAGGTCATCCTCGCTAGGCTTGACCTCATCCTTCGGCTTAGCATCGTTTTGAAGTGCAGTTGCTGCCTTCTCTACCTTGCGGGCTTCCTTAGCACGCCTAGCTTCGCGACGTTTTAATTCCCTGTACATCATCTTCGATCAATGAAGCAGAAAAGACTTATGTAGTTGCTCACTGCTTGGAAATTAATTCTCCCGTGAGGGGATCTTTGTGTGTACCAGCTGGATGATCTAAAGACATTGTTCTAAGTTGTTGCAAAGGCCGTAATAGATGTGACTGAAAACGCAAAAGATGGCGGGGAGATGAAAAGATAAGCCTCCGCATCCAACTTTTCCAGTTGGTATTTTAGGAAGTCGAGTCACATCTATGTCACATTTCGATTTAATGTTTCAAAATGGAAGTTTATTCCCATATATACGGTAGCCCCTCTCTGAAGTTACTCCGGACTACTCTGAGCTCTGAAGCCGTCGGTTTAAAGGATCAACCAGGTGCTATTCAACGACACCATGAGGAGACAACGGCAAAGCAGTTTCCATGATTTATCATCATAGGGATTCAGCATCCAGGAATGTCTTACATGGCTCCGCCTCAAGGAAACGGCTTTCCATACATTCACGGAAAACTCCTTTATTCATGACGCCACTCCTACCCTACGAATTGCTGCAAGAGATTTTTGAACTCACTGCACAAGTCTATCCTGAATGTGCTCCGAGGCTTGCCTTGGTTTCCAGTCATATCCAGTCCTGGTACACACCTCGTCACCCAATGTCCCCAGACTGCATTAATATTCAGTCTATAGGATAGAACCCATCATATACAGATCTGTCATCCTCAGATTTCCCTTTACTTCAATCCAATCATTCATCCGCACATTTCGAACTCGACCACGTTCCTTTTTCGGCAAATATGTCAGGTACCTACATATTGCGAGCATCGTCGGAATAGACGACGCTTGCGATATATTGTCCGCGTGCACAGGCGCATTGACCGTCGAATGTTGGATTGATCCCCACCCTGATATACCAGGGCTGCATTTCATCCTTCCCACCCACACTCTGCGGTGCCTTTCAATAAAGATTGAGACGCTTTGGGGATATCCTAATAACCTAGAGGCGTCTGAATTCCATCCGCAAGATTACCCACAACTCACTCACCTAGAAATTGTTGATCCACCTCGACAAAACAGTGGCGTTGATCTGGACTGGGAAGGGATCTCCAAACTACCTTCGCTGGCGTATCTTGCCCTCGGATATCTGTGGGGGTACGATCATTGTTATCTTTTTAATGTGATGGAAGAGATTCTTCGACGCTGCCCAAAATTGCGAGCTTTGATTGTCATGAGCCGAGATCGTGACTTCAGCTCCGCTCTAGAGTTTGAACCAGTCCTCGGTAATCCACGACTGGTTTTTTTTCCAAGCATGGACTGGTCAGATTCACATGCTGGTTACCAGAAAAACATCACAAGTGAGGGAGCAAATTTGTGGGATCGCGCAGAAAGATTTCGTTCCGAACAGGAGAAAGATGGATCGGTAAGCTCAAACTTGCCCTATTATATCTCTCATTTACTCATTGAAGTAGCTTTCTCTTGTAAAACGAGTCGCTCGTTTCAGCAACAAGTTCTGATGCCATAATATGGAGGGCTTTAGATTACCTACTCAAATTATTAGCTGTCGCAAGTAGTCATAGCTCAGGACTGACGTGACACCCGCAAAATCAGAATTCCTCAGCACATCTACAGTCACAGTCTGCCACCGGGCATGTGCCTCTTGATCTACTATTTTCGCCAAAAAACCAATCCATTAGATGTGAGGCATGCCCACCATGTCTGCACATCTGGCAAATCACCATTGCATCATCAATTGCATCTAATGGCAAAAGTCAATATTATATTGAGGCTGACTAAGATGGAAGAATGACCTTTTTGTTGCGCGTACGAGTCATCATCGATTTCTCGTGTGGTGTCCGGGATGATGCTCAATGTGAGCAAACATACCGAGCACCTTGGCAAAGCTCTATGACAATTTGAGCACGTAGTCGGCTGAATACCAATTTAATATCAAACTTATGCCAGAAATAGCGAAAATTTGCGCACCCTCCATTTAGCTTGTCCAACTAATCCCAATTCCTCTTCTGGTCTAACAGGCTCACCGCAGTAATTGCATCTGATCATCACCTGCTTAGGAACAAGCTCCATGGGCGGTATGTCACCATTTTGCATCGCTTCCGTCAGAATCTGGCCCCTCTCAATATCAAACAACACTCTGGGAGTATGCAACTTGAACCTGTCCAACATATCGCGATAAGTTTCCAACCATCTGATGGCCCTCGAATCCCGGATTTTGTGAGGACTGACATACGATCCCAAGATCGCAGCAGTTTGCACATCGCCTGTGTTGTTTATATAGCTTTGCAAAATATTCATACCTCGATTTGTGAGGCCTGTAACGATAAGGCTGTCGATGCTACCTTTGACTACGGCAAGCTCAGTGATGCGGCGTAAGTAGATGGTGAGAGCCTTGTCATCGAGAAATTGCAGGGCAATTGCGAGACGTTCACGAAGAGGAATATTCTCTTCTTCGAGAACATCGGCCCAATCACCTACAGCGAGGTAGGTTATGATAGCACAGAAGTAAGGGTCTTTCATATCCTTGACAAGACGCTCGCAGTGTTCCCGTAGCTCGTGATTCCTATGCGAACCGCCCCCAGTTGCGTGGGGTATCAGTGCCGCGATGGTACCAGACATCATCTTGTGAGACATGTCTAGTTAACATTGATAGGTCATATATGAATGATCGATGTGGATCTCCCATACCATTACTCTTGAGGAGCGTTTCTAGGGCTTTTGAGAATTGCCTTGTGAACACCAGCCACGCCGCAGCCCTTGTATTTTGGCCTTCCTGCTCCCATCTTCGAGAATTATTGATCAGTTAATTGGTTTAATCCATTAACCAGGTTCAACCAACCTCACAATCGCCGCACCTAATTCATCCTCTTTCAAGCTCCACCCACAGAGTTTCATCGCAACCCGTCTCTGCACAAGCTTCGCGGTGTTTATAGCAGGTTTCCACGTTGATCGTTCTCCAGAATTTCTGCTTTCTATATCAAACAATGCAGCTCGGAGAGCTGTCTGGCCATCTTCCATCTGTGTCTGCGAATAACTCCTTCGCGACCGTCTTAATTGTCCCGAGAAGCTCTGATTTTCCAACTCATTTAGCGGCTGCGCAGCAATGGTGGGTGTTGTGTCTACTCGAGACTGCATCGGGGATATACCCTCCCAGACTCCCAAAATGCCTTGGTGGGCAAAATTATAACCATTGACACGAGCCGTGGGCACGCACAGCAGCTGTTGAGAATCTATCATCCGGTAAAAATAGAAAAAATCATCGATGGAACCAACATACGAGATATCCACGCCCATAGATCTGAGAGAGCCTGAAAGTTGACATTGCAAGGATCGTATTCCCCGCGGGTGATCAGCATATTGTGCTGGGACTAGGTAGTCGATATTAAGGTATTGTACGCATCACACTGATTACTACTCACTCGACCTAGCCCATATCCAAGAATTGCCCTCCTCCGCATAAGGACAGAAATATCGCCTTCAACCGTCTTGACAAATTCTCTACTCTTAGCATCCCTCGACTTCAACTTCCTTCTCACCTTTTCTGCTTCTACCTTTGCTCCGATCGACCCATACTCTCCATTCGATGGGAATAACTTTCCCTGTAATGGGACTTGCCGCACCAGGCTTTGATGCTGGTCTAATGACTCTTCACCACGATGATACTTTCTCAGAGCCGAAGGTGTATGAGTCCTATCTCGCTGAGGTCGAGTAGCTGCAAGCCCTGTTGATGCAACAGGCGCTATATTGGGGAACACAGAGGAACCTGTTCCATCCCTACATCCAAAAGGTGTTGATGTTGGTATTGGAGGAGCAACAGGTGGAAGGGATTCTGATTTGAGAGAGCGACCCCGGATCGATGAGTCATCGCGAGGTTGTGCAGATCGCGAATGAGGACCTCGGTCATGATTACCTACAGAATCAGGTACACCAGGTATTGTTCTGAGATTAACACCCGACCCAAAGGTCAGATCTCCACGGGCACTCCAGGTAGACTGTTTAGGTGCATCATGAAGGGCATACATCTCCAGATCACCATCTTTATTGACCACCATCACATTGCTCGCCAGAGGATGAGATAAAATAGACTCTGGCGCCAATGCAAAAAAGGTTAGAGACTTGGCAAATGTTTTGGCTGTAAAGTATATTGATATTGAATGAGAAACCGGATGGACTGATGACTCACTCCTTCGAGTATCGGTAAGGACCAAAGATGACGTGGTGGATTCAGTTGAAGAAATTCCCTGTTGTGAACTTCCAGTTCGCCATGACCATAATCGTTTGATTGGGCCTTTCCCTAATTCTTTGGGGAGACTATCAACAATTCTCTCGGAAGAGCCGGTCATATTGACTAGATCCCAGAAGCGAACGTAGGTGGAATCTTTCTCTAATGTTGCTAGGCATCCCCGTCTCGTGCTTGAAAACTCAATCGTGTTGAACACCGATCCGACTCGCAAGTTCGCGCTGTCCGCAGCTGCATCTCTTTCGGAGAACATCAGGGACGATGTCAACTTACGAGTATCCCAGATTGATGCATTATTGTCACCGATAGACGCGATACGATACTGGTCGAATGGATCAGTTGCAATAGCCTGAATCTTCCCAGGAACGCTCAGGACATGTGAGGCTGGACTTCTAAGATCGAATAATCGGAGCCAGCGATATGAAATCCCCGCAAGAACAAGATGAGCCGTGTTGGGAAGAAAGGTAAGGCATGATACAATCTCCTGGGGGGCGTAATGTTGAACAGGATCATTGAGAGTGTGATGTTCGACCACATGAGGCGTGGACACCTGTGTTCGAGGTAAATTTGTAGATAATGCAACATCTCGTGATGGTGGTGGGTCCAAAGCAAGGAGGGGAATGGCTGTCGTGATATCCCATATCAAGAGACTACTGTCGCCCCGTACTTTGTCCAGACCAGCAATCAATTTGGTGGTGTCTTGAGCACAGAATGCTACTGAATTGCAGCTACGCGAGTTACGAACCCCCAGCGATACACAGGGCCCACTTGTCAATCTTTCACCTCGTGTCTGCCTGGCTGCCTCGAGCCTGATGAGATCAACTCTTCCGGAATTGAATCCAACAGCTAAGAGATCATCAAGAGTCGGATCTGGGGCCCACGTAAAACACTGATAAAAGGCAATGTCAATCCATGTCTTGGAAGAGTGAAAGAGATTTAAACGAATGCATCGTTCAAGTACCTTCATCTGATATAAATCCTGCTGTGAAGTGGTGTGCCTGATCCTCGGATACTCCGCTGCCCATTCATAGAGTACAATTTGTGAGCCTCCTCCAACGATAAACTTATTGTCGTGCCGTGGGTGCCACATCAGACGTTTCTCAAGTAAAGCCATGGTCGAAAATGTGCAATAACCTGTGCTCGCAGTAGGGTCGGAATGGACTGCTATGCAAGATAGACCATAAGTGATATGATTTGTAGCCTTTGGATGTTGCTTTCCAGCTTATCGTGATCCCTGAGGAAGGATAGGCAGGACTTGCACCCGCTGTTGGGCGTCAAGAGTTTTTGTTGTCACTTGTATATTGTTTTTGGGTTATGCTCAAAAGTCTCACATCTATTTTCATATATTGTATGGCCTGTCAAGGGCAAGTTAATTTTCGAGGAAGATAAGCATGAAATCATCGTTTCCGATGTTCGCCTCTTAAGAGTCCTCGTGCCAAAGTGCAACTTCTGACTCCTACTCAAGCTCAGAATGGAGACATGCTCATTTGCCGAATTTTCCCCAGCAGCATCATTGTTTATCACTTTAAAAACACGGCCTGTGCCCAAGGCCCACTCACTTGCCCATTCAGCGAATTTAAGCTGCTGTCTTGCCGCATCCCACGACGACTCTGTTGATCATGCTGCTTCTCATGCCAGTCCCTCACAAGATGGACAAGAGCAGGTACTGATGGAGCATGGGCTTTAAGCTATGGTGCAGTTATTAAGAAGGATAGTCAGTGGATACGGGCAAAATAGCTGGCAGAATAAATGAAGGACTGTTTGGTCGCAAGACCAACTACTGTGCTGGAAAACCATACTCTAACAACTGAGTCATCTTGTCTCCTGTTATTCTTGAGCGTTTTGCTATCACAGTACTTTTTTTCACTTGAAAATTACATAGCTACACGCTGCCATCCAGAATACCTCATTGATGGAAATCAAAATTTCTTTTTAATTCCCTTTTCGGATTTAAACCCTTTAATCTTTTATTAATTTATATGGAAATTTTCCATACTACAAACACACTGGATGTGGAGTATGACTTGACAGCACCCTATTGTCTCAGCAAGCATTGGTTGCACTTCTGACATCAATTATCGTGACCGTTGTCAGTCGCCTGACGACTCATATCGACAACCCCCGAAACCACCACATCCTGGCAACACAGATGTCCGCAGTGTCAGGCGACTAATGATGTGAAGTTTTTTGTCACTTCATCTTCTTTCGCTGCTTCCACTCCATACCCATTCTCAAGGTCTCCGGCTACTTTAGGGCTGAGGAACTCCAACTACTTCTGCACGGTAATGAGCATTAGTAAGAGCAAAATACAATTGCAATCCATTGTATCACCGTGAGACCCACAACGGAACAAGGGACTGCGGACCACCAAATATAAACCGTTCGAGCCAGATCGCCCAGTCAATTAACGAGTACTATACGCTTTATTTTTGTTCCAAAACTGCGGCAGCATGCTTCACCACTTTCATAATCAGACTGTGTGGGTACCTCTGAGATAGAACTTATGAGCTCGAAATTATCAACGCTTATTCATCTTGGACTTGGCAAGTGCTCAGGATTTCTATTAGTACTTGCCTACTGGAGCATACTGTGTTCATACCACATGCGAACATGATTCACATGGTCGAACGAGTCCTGGAATACACATCTATGAATCCTGTGCCTTCTAGACGTAGGACCACTAGGGATCAACAGAATGATTTCTACTGCTACTGTCCTAGAAATGCTAGCCGAGGCGACACCTAGGAGAAGTGGGTTCTGTTCTGGTCCGTATTATCAAAAAGCATTCAGTATGCCATGCTATGATACGATGATATCTGGGAAAAGGAGAAGCAAGCCCCTACCAGCAATGACCACCGTTGGGAGATATAGCACAAGGCTAGAGCACGAGAACTGAGAGAGAGTGAGTGCAGATAGTAAAGATGATTTGGTGTACGTATAAGATAATCCATGAGCCTACATGATTGTGTAAAGTGAAAAAGTCAGGGCTGACAGCCAAGTGAATTGAGGCACAAAAGATAATAGCGGGGGAAGATGGTTCACAAGAGGCGGGAAGATAGACCTTGGAAAGATAGGGTATATGCAGAGACAGAGAAATGAAAAAGGGATAGTCATTATGCACGGAAGGCTTCGATAAAAATTAATAGAACTTGAGAGTTTTGAAGAGAATAAAAGAGGGACATGACACCAGAGTTCAAAAAAGCGCAAGACACTTGACCACGAAGGATGAAGTCAGGCAAGACACGGCATCACATGCAGTCCACTCGATAAGATATGTTAAAGGAACAGAAAATTATGACCCACTGATATCCTCCCCTTCCATGATTCTATCATTTTCATCTAAATCATCCATACCAGTCAAATCATTTCCAGTTGAGTCATGTAGATGCCATTCACAGTCCTCTTGCTTTCCAGAGCACACGCCCTTCTTACCGGGCAAAACCAACTTGCATTTCCGCTCCTTCCTCGCCTCTCCGAATTCCACCCACTCGCGCCATATAGACTGACGGATCATCCTGGTATGGAGATGGTGTCACCTGATCTCGGAAAGGTGAGAGAGGAATTTGCGAGTTATCAAAAGGCTCAGAACGTTGCTGATAGAGAGTACCACTGCCAGCAGCCTTCTCATTGTTGTCAATGGCTGCAGTCGCAACAGAAACGTCACCAATGCCGGCACGAGTTCCCCAACCAGTCTTATAACATGAGTAAAATTGGAAGGGATGATACTGCAATAGCATACCTCATGTAGTGTGCAGAGCGCGTAAAGTTTCATGATTGCAAAATAATAGCCGAATAAAATAAATGCTGGGACGTAAATGACGTCTTGTGGTCGCTTCCAAAGGTGCGGTAGGAGCTTGGCTGAGCGAGTCGCAGTAAGCCAAACCATATATGACAATATGATATTCCTTAGGAAACAAGAGTCACTCGCGGTGTCAGAAGGCGCAAGCATACTTGCTTACCACCAGGGCAGATGGTAGCCGCCTTGTTCGACGGGGATCGTGCTCTTGTAGATCAAGTACGAGACAAGACAAGGACCAACCAGAAGCGTGAATGGGTTGAAAAGCTTGTCGACCTAAAAGAAGTTTCAGTACAATAATGGAGACTTGCAGAAAACCCCAACCATAGTGTAAGCGACATATGGATGTGAAGTCCAAACATATCTCTCTGTAAACAAACTCCTCATGTCTGACCGCCAGGTATTGCGGGTCCATCGAAGTACTTGCTTTAAGAAGCGCCAGTTTGGCTTCATAGTACTCAAGAGTTCTGCTTCCTTGCAACACTGCACGTACGTGCTCCAACCATGGCTGACCATCCAACGTGTCAAAAACTTGTCATCGCCCGAATTGAGTTGATATTTTCCGAGCCAGTAATCATGAGTAAATCCATATAAGAATTCAGGGTCCTTGAGGATGACAGTACGGTAGGCAGCTGTCCGTCCAGAAAGACAAGGAATGCCACCATCAATGTGTGTTGAACAAGCTATTTCAATATTTCGAATGGTGAGTCTGAAGGCCGCCAAGACCTCCCAGACAGTCATTTTATTCCCGACGGGCTGGACACGCTGACTTGTTCCGACACCGCCAACCTTCTGGTCTTCAAAACAGGCGAGTACATAGGGAAGAAGAGTAGGCGGCCAGATGGCATCGTCGTCGGCAAAAACGATGATATCAGTTGTGCAATTCTTGATGCCATGGCTCATCTGAAGACGCTTGTTGGCAAAGGGAACGGTGAGAACACGAATGCGCTCTGGGTCAACTTGATTGGCAAGGTCTTGAAGAGGCCCTAACATTTTTTCCTCGGTGATGATGAGGATTTCTTTTGGCTTGCCGACAAGCCAGCTGTTGGCGGCTTCCTTGAACTCCTCACCAGCATCAATAGTGGGAACAATAATCGTTACATCTTCAGAGGCAATGTAGGTTGGATTTTCTGGAAGAGGAATTGGACGGTAAGTCCAAGCCGCCGCCATGCGTATAAGGAACCATAGGTAGCGGTAGAAGCTGAGTAGCTGTCAAAAAATATCTGTACTACAGTTAGCAGTAGAAGCGTACCCAATGACACCAAAGGGTACAACTAGAAGACGTCCGTCAGGGAAACGAAGGTAAAAAGAGAAAACTCACATATCGGAAAATCATCTGAGGTGAGGTAGAGCATCTGGGTTGGATAGAGGAGTTGTAAATGAGTGGATTATCGCCAAAAAGGTGGGAGGCTATAAGACGGCCTCAGGGTCTCAGGAGAATGGCGAGCGGGCGAAAGGATAGCTGTAGTGAACAGGAAGAGAATATTAATTCAGTCTGGTTTGCAAACCGGTTGGCCCGGCCTGGCGGAGCTCGAAAATGGCTGAGTCAGCCGCCAGGACCAAACGTATAACCAGGGCTTCTAGACCCCTGACGCCGGCAGCGTCGCCGGCAACGTGCATAGAGGCCTTTGCAGGCATGTCGTCTGCCAACGGAAAACAATTTTTCGCCAACTCATTTCTCATCTCGTCGTCTTGACAATTCTGACCGTTGAGTGTGCTTTGGGTGTCCGTTCCGAATCATCATCCATCATCAATCTCTATTGATATCTCTATTGATAGTCTTCTCGTTAGGCTACTGCCCCGCCAAAAACAAGACAGTCCGCTTTTTCACCATCGCCTAAGTCCAGGGAAATCGTACGAAATGCATCACTTATATTCAATGCCTAGCAGAAGTCCATGTCGTAGAATCGGTACAATTGTAGGTATAATTAACAAAGAATCCGTCGTGCGAAAACTGCGGAAGTTGTAAGGGACAGGGAGGGATTGATGGAATAATAAAAGGAAACACTAGCTTTCTTTAGAAGAAGAGGATTTGCCTTTGAAGCTTGTACATTCAAATTTGACCTCAGAATTTGGCTAGAAACATTCTGTAGATTGATGACATCTGCCAAACGAACGATGGATATGCATCACATTTGTGCGTGAGTGAAGGATTATCATTCCTTATCCATTAGTGGTGGGATTGTTCAGTCACGATATATATAAATTCGAGCTTTCTGGGTCCGTACACATGAAGATCATAGCTAAGAAAGTGCAGCTGTGTTCTTCCTTGCATTAGAAAAGTCCCGCCAAGTGACTCACACGGAGACAACTAATCCGAGGCACCCTTGACCATATTCTGTTCCTTCTCATCACTGGCGGTATAAGTGGGGGGAGGGACGACGATGTTTTCCGCGTTAACGTATCCCTCCATAACGGCCACTCGAGTGTACTCTTCTTCACGTTCCCCATTGATAGCCCTGAAAGTAACAACAGTTAAGACCCAGATCATCCTGAGGAGGACCCCGATGCCGCATCCTACATCACACTATATAAACCATGATAGAACGGACGGCAGCAGTGCTCACCGAGAACGAATGCAACAGCGCGACCCTCCCAAGGACCCAAGGACATGAGTGCATTATGTATGCGCATGGTAAAGGTGTTACCCTTCCAGTGATGGAAGTGATAACCATGGTAGTGATGATGAGACTTGATCCCGATGTGGGAACTCTTAACAGAGTCAATCGGTTCTTCCGCCTCGATAAAGTTGAAGGGAGTTCCAACAAAGGGAAGGATGTGAACCATTCCGCCATGAACATTGTCGCCAGAACGGACTTTGGTCTCGATGGGAGGAAGACCAAATGCATGACGCACTGCATTGGAAAATTGGATCACCTTATCCTTAATATGCTTCCCGCAAGGACGACGGCTGGATCGTTGTAAACCTATCAAAGGTGGTTGGCTATGGGCGGAAATTTTTGCTACATGACTATTGGAGAGGGCGTGACCGAAACGAAGATTCTCTACAGCAGGCAACCCTGGGTGATTGTTAGTTAGAACAACCACCCGAAGTGGACTGGCGACGACCAGAGCTGGAAGTAATACGTCAGACATTCCAGGATAAACATCTCGAGTACTCACAGAAAGTGACGCTCGCAACGATAGCCGTAAGCAAAGACAATCGCATCGATGAAATAAAGTGGTTGTTGGTAGGCTGATGGCAAGCATTCGCTTTACTCCTATAAATTCAAACTCCGCCGCTTTGACTCAGCTGCCTTTCGATGCAGTGTATCTAGCCCGACTATCACCTCAATCTTACTGTCTCTGGAGAAAACATTGCCCATGGGCACCACCACAGGACTCTCGCTATGTTGGGCTCTGTTGTTGATCCTCTTATGTAGTATTTCTCAGTCAAAGGACTAATTTGGATGGACCGGGAACTGGCACACCCATACTCAGAAAGGTTTCTTTCTTTTGGCTCTCCGACTGATATCCCTTGATTGCTCGTAATCAGTTCTCAAATTGTAATATATACAATTGGAAATCATGTATTCAAAAGCACTGGATTGACCTGATATCTCTACTTGCGAACGGGTGGAATTGTTTCTTTCTTCAGCTTGCATTCTTCCACTTGCAGCATCCGGACCTGACAAACTCGAACACTACGACACTTCGACGGAGTGCGCTTAACTGTCAATGTATCGATACTGGAATGAAGAGTGTGGAACGGAGAGATCGTCTCACCAGTAACCATGGTGAATATTTTACTTCTACATTGCCACATAGCACATAGGAACAGTTGACTCTAAATAAGAGTGCATTGATTATGTAATTTGATAGGAACTTAATAAATAGCCCTCGCAGGAGCGCCCGCATAGGAACTAGATAGGATCCATATGTGATGTTGAGAGGTGAAATCACTTTAGGACTTGGCGGTATCGAATAACGGAACTTGATGCTCAAGTTTTCTGTAAAATTTTCTGTGAGGTCGATATTTCATGTGTTGAATGCTACGATTGAGGACGAACGTTTTACGAACGTTTTCAGCAACGAAGGTGCTTAATGCATGCTCCGTCGACAGCCTATGAATCTGGGCACTTGCCATGTCAGCATCACAACTTCATAGGGACAACTTCTTAGAAAAAGAACTGAGCTCTTTGCAAACCTCTCATCCTAACCAGAATCATGTTGAGATAGTAATTTCTGACCACATATTTGAATACATTTATATTTATTCATTGGCAAGGAATTCTCCAACGATCGCCATGTACCTCTCCGGCTCTTCGTAAAATGGAGTGTGGCTCGAATTTTCGAAAGTGACCCATTTCACCTTCGGAATCTTGTCGAAGAAAGGCTTCACGACGAAATCTTGAGCGATATCCATGCGTCCATTAATGATAAAAGTTGGTGGACGGACAAGATGAAGACGATCGATGATCGTCCAATCCTTCATGATGCTGCATGAACATCGGTTACCGTTGAGCCATCCATGCACTGGGAAAAATGACTTACGGAGCAGATGCTACTGTGGGATCACCATCAGCACCAAAGACTTGGTCCAAAGTATATGTATAGCCCTCAGGGACTGGCTTAACGATGCACCCATGCTTTGCATGGAATTTCTGCAGTGCGGGTTGGAACTTCTCCGGGTCTTTCATGCCTGCCATTATACCCTCCTGTACATCCTGTGGGAAGTTCTGGAGTAGTTGCACGTTGGACTTCTGCCAGAGGCTAGATGCAGCAAGAGAGTCGGCGAGAATGAGGCGCTTCAGGCCAGATGGCTGTTTGCGGACCTCAAACTCGCTGGCTAAGATACCTCCCCAGGAATGGCCAAGGATACTAAATCTGTCCTGGATTCCAAAAAACTTGATAAGGTTCTCGAGCTCCTGGATGAACAAATCAATTGTCCAAAACTCTGGTGCTTTCTCCTTCAGGTGCGTAGACTGGCCATTACCAAGCTGATCATAAAGTATGACAGGTATGTCGTAATTGGCAACCAATTCTGAGTGACCGTCAAGGTAGTTATGAACGAGGCCCGGTCCTCCGTGCAGAACAGATCTTGTTTGCTCTCGGTTATGCTTCCATAAAGCTTATAATATGTTTGGAATGTTTCTCCCTTGTGGAGAAATTCGATTTTTCCCTCCTTTGAGATAGATTGAGTGGACATCCGATACTTCTGCTGAATGAAAGAAACTCAGTGAAAGGGGTGTTATTATTCTCCAGTGGACTTACTTGGACGAGTGGGCGAAAACTGAAAAACCTGAGGAAGGATCTTGCGATAACCATCTTTTTGTACAATCGAGCTCAGGATCGATCAAATACCGATTATCTTGCACTGCCTGATCGGGACTGCTTGTACGACACTCAATTTCCCTTACAAAAACCAGTTCTAGGACATTTCTTTTGAGTCAGTAACCTTTTCATAGCTGTGGCTCATTAATCAATCTTCTCTGATCAGTCATCAGAGGTAGGGTTTGTGAGAAGTTGAGAACTTCGATTACACCAGATTTGGGTCTTCATCACATGATGAGAGTCCCCCCAATAAGGGGTTAGCAAATTCTTACATTCTTACAGTTTCATCTAACGGTGGTAGTTGATTGCCTTACATTGACAAATCATCATGTGCCAGAGCTCCAAGAAGTCATTCATCGGCTTTCCAAGTACGACAAGAGTAGAAGAAAAGAGAAAAGCTCGGAACAAGAAATGAAGTCTAAAAATGCAATGACTGACTACCGAGCCCTATCAATACACGACTCCCGACTCTTAGACTCAGAATTTTTTAACCAGATCATGCTCAGAATAAGACCATTGAAAACCCTCGATTCTGCGTAATCTGGAAATAGTGTGCAGTGAATCCTCACATTTGCAGCTACGAAACTCGCTCAGCTAACCAAATTTTCACCAGAAATACAACAAATCTACCAACTGCAAATTTTTCAACGACAATGACTAGAAAAACATATGATTAGTTCATTCATATCCTACTTGAGTGTATAGTTCGAGAATTTATGAAAGTGCCGGAGATTTGTAGCTGTTGTGATCCATTTGTAACATTGTAGAATCAAATTCTTCCCCTGATTCCTATAAGACGCCGGTTGTTTGGGATTCGTGGCAGTTGCCTCCCAAAGCATTGGCCTGACTTATTGGCCCTGACTTATTGACCCTGACCTACTCTACCATGACCGTTCTCAGCACTGTGGGCCTGAATCTACGGTCCTTCACAGGAAGACTTGTGGCTTTAGGTGCAGCTTTAACGCTTCTCATCCTCGTCTATACATATACTGCGCCCTCTGCCTATCAACTCAATATATCCAGGTTCACGTCTTCACACCATACTTGCTCACCTGAGTCATACTCAAGTGGCTCTTGGGCTTTCTTACCTCGGACGAATACGTCTAGCATGACGACGAAAGAACAGGCTCTAGACTTTGCCGGTTTCAGCGGATGCGCAAGTTCGAGAGAATATGACTGGCATTTGGCCACTGACACGCCAGAACAGTGGTTTAGATTTCCTAATGTCAGTTCTTGGCAATGGATTCCTGGAGAATCTTGCCAGGGACTTCGGCCGCTTGATCCTTCCGCGTTGGTGAAGGAATTGGTTGAGGAAGGTGGGTGGTTGTTGGTCGGTGGTATGTTACTGCTTTAATTTGACTCTTTCACTTTAAGAATGATGATACTGTGCAGACTCCGTTACCGAAAACCACTTCTTTTCCCTCTCCTGCCTTTTATATCCACACGTAATCGCAACACCGTATTATGCCCCTGGACAAAACTGGGATCGTGGCTGGCCACAAAATCTCTATTTGAACCCGAACTCTAGCTTAGTGAAAGATATTGCTTTTCCACCCAAATTTGACATCGAATCTACTCCTCTTGTGACCTTTCGACGCATCGACCTCTTATT
>Ga0153986_1000113_pt1 | contig 24872 bp, 28 predicted proteins | sample TSGA070MetaG_FD_104724 | JGI IMG/M metagenome (GOLD analysis project Ga0153986, IMG submission 104724) | Attine ant fungus gardens microbial communities from Georgia, USA - TSGA070 MetaG | ecosystem: Host-associated > Fungi > Mycelium > Unclassified | place: USA: Georgia, Alexander Wildlife... | reverse complement strand
CTTTTGAGGAACAACTCCTCACTGTCACTTTTCTTGTCACAGACAGTAACAGACTATTGACTTGGTCTCTCTTCTTCTTGTTTATCAAACTTCCTTGTAACACACAGTGACACTAACTTGTAACACTGTGATTCTTCCTTGTAACACTTAGTTACCTTTCCTTGTAACACTCTTGACTCATACTTGTTATAAGTAGTTACAATTTCATGTAACACTGTCACGCACCTCCGTGACACTGTGACATCATGACCCAGTAGCACCACCGGCTTCAACATCAGTCTTCAGCTTACCAAGAACTATACTATTATATGACTTACACTCTAGACTACCTAGACAAAGCACTAGTAGACACTTAACTTTGTTATCAACCAAGCTACTTCCACATTCCTGTCCCCTTCCCAATATATCACTTCTTGACTCTTGTGGGCGAGCATAGAGGGAGACACAACCTGATTGGTTGAGGTCTAGCCCAGAATACCCCCTAGGAGATGGAGCTTGACAAACACTAGGACTATAAATACAAGTGAAGTGAAGAGAGGACGGCAGTTCTCTCCTTTCTCTTGGTTTTCTTTTAAACTATAGGATACTCTATCCTCAGGACTTAAACCAGCAGACTAGCCAAGCTTTAGAGCTGAACTGCTAGACCTGAACAACGTCTTGTTGTGCTTCTTTGCATATAACTCTTCTGAACTCCTTAACCAGAGCCTCTAGTTGAAGGTGAGGAAAGAATACAAGGTTGCCTTGAGTTCTTATCACAATTAGATCTGGTTAGGGGCTCTGAGTTGTAACATAGAGAATACTAGGAGGACTCTTGTTGAGTTCTCATTAATCTTCCTAATATACAAGTGGCAACCTCTTCCTTCCCTTATCTGCCTAAGTCCCTTCCATGGCACCACTGCTGCTCATGGTTGGTTGTTAACACTTCTCTGGTTGATGGATGGTGCTTCCCTATTCCTAGTATCTGTATAAGTCCCTTTTGAGGAGCCAGTGGCTACTTACCAGCTAGGTTGTCTAATACTAGGGCTATCTTGCCCCAGAGGATAGTAGTGGTAAGTGTTGTTGTATGTGCATCTCAGGCCTTTCTTCTTCTGTGTTTGTTATTGTCTTTTCTTCATGGCTCTGATGAATTAGTCAGCAAGCAGTATTTTCATGGCTGCACTATTTTTTGTAACCTCAGTTCTGTGAATATCAGGCTGAGGTGAATTGTTCTCATTTATTGTGTAGTTACTATTTTACTGATATACCTAGTTGGATTCATTGTCAGGTATATTCAATATATAAGTTCTGTGAATATCAGGCTGAGTTGGATTCATTGTCAGGTTGATAGATTGACATCCAACTGCATGGCATATTTCTACTTATTTTATTAGTAAGTGATATGACAAAATTTAGTGAAGTTGCATTGTGTTGTTAGATGTCAATCTGTCAACCTAGAGTTCAATCCAACTCAGTCTAATGTCCACAGAACTAAGGGCAGAAAAATCTTCTTTTGCGAAAATAACATGCTTACTAATCATAACAAAAATAGACACAGGAACAGAACTGTCAAAGGCAAGAAATGAGAAATAAAGAAAGAAAGATGCATTTACAACAGGATGAACATTTTTGATGTGTGATTCTTTTTCTCACTTGGAGTCAAAGATCAGAACTTGATTAGTTAATATTCTCCTAATTATTTATTGAGTTATGAGCTAATTAATGTAAAAGTAACCAACATGTAAATGGTTTTTTGGTCTATTGTACCATGAACTAACAGTAAATGTGCAGGAATGTCCTCAGATACTAAGATTTGCACATCAACAGGTTTCTGGCATGGTTCTGGAGCAAGAGGCAGACTTAATGCTACGCCATATCTGGGTATTAACCTGGATATTCTACCACGGACTGCAATCGAGCACTGCGTTACAAAAGAAAAAACGTTGACATGTGACTGATACATCTGTTGCAAACACGAATTTTCGTGTTTCACATCGATAGAAATTCTTAACAAACTTTCATAGCAGTACTTCATGTTTTTCTACGACTCGTTTATTCTCCTCCCTGTTCTTCCAGGAACAATCAGTTCAGAACGAGACTTTCGGAAACAAAAGTTCATACTGAAAGCTGATTCAGCCATTGCCGCTTATACCACCAGATCGCGCCACCTCTCTTTAGCAAAGCGTGAGCCTTAAGAACTACCCGGCGCACTTCCCACATATCAGACTGAGCAATGCGCGGATCCAGATCTTGTAAGGCCTCGATATATCGTTCTCGATACGTAGTATTGCGGATCCTCTCGTCTCGTTCGTCTACCCCAGTTGACTTTCCATATTGGTCCCTGCCGGTCAATTTCCCATCGGGTCCCACTGCGCCTACGATCGTGCCATGCTCGTTGGGAGGAAAGTCAGGAAATTCTCCCTCGCGATAATAGTCGGCGTCTGGGGCAAGACCAAGTACAACAAATCTTTTCATATCTTCAGGAAAGTTAACACCGACAACGAATGGCATTGCGTGAACGTCATCCCAGTCAATGAAGGCCTTGATTCGATAAGTTTTTGGGTCGATGAGTATGTTGCGAAAGGCATAGTCATAGTTGACCAGGCAGGGCTGTGCATATTGAGGATGTTGTTCCACCACACGGAGTGCGCTTTCAGCATATGTACGCACTTGTGACGCAGCTGTCGTAAATGCTGTTATGTCACACTCTTCGTCGTCATCGAGATCGAGTATCTCGCGGTTTACGCGTGAACCTGAATCACATAAACTAAGTTCCTTGTGATGCGACCACAGCTGTTGCCAGAGGTCGGAGAGAGATAGTGATGAAGCCTCAAATGGTACTGGCAATAAATGTGATGCCAACATGCGCAATGGCCGCACCATGTAGCTTCTTGGATCAGAAAGTGCAGAATTGATTGGGAGACCAGGTGCAAAAACGAGATCACCAACTCCGTGCAGTGGATACGGAAGCGGGGTGAGTAAAGCGCTATGATATCTTGCCAGTTCATCAAACAAACAGGAACGCTGGTCCTCTGTGATGGACGCCCAACCTCGCCAAGCCTCTGTGACGTTGTCCACATACTCCTGTATGACGAACGGCACGCCAATTGGATGATCGTAAGTAGCATTCCACGCAAAAACTTCTGGCGCTGGAATGTTGCGAACATTACGAGCGAAACACATGGTGGCAACGGAGGACTCAATGAAGGACTTGTCCGGTGAAGCTTTGGAGGGAATCCGTGCAATAACCTTCTTCCCGTCTTGAAATCCAAATCTGAATAGGGTATTCAAGTCACCGCTATTTTCAAATACAATGGTTGGTACTTCAGAAGTAGAGAGGACGTGTGATACCGCAAACGCAAGAGCCGCCATGTTCACACCAGTTGAGAATAGCTCCAGAGTTCCAGGTCTTATACTGCGAAGGTCTCGCCGCAAGATTTCCTCCTCTGAGGGAACAGCTCTGTCTAATTGAAAGTCAGAGAAAGTGATGAATAGTATAATAACACTCACAGCCTTCTGCTGTGTGCCAGTCATTTGGCAGAGTATATGGGATTGTAACTGAGTAAGTCATATGAGAACGCTGAAGCAAGAGCAGAGGTGAGGATAAAACACGTCTCCAGTCTCTCTGTAATATGAAACGCATCAATGAGTAACTTTTTTAGGAAGGCCTGTCACTAGCACTATGTACACCTCGTGACTATTTGATCAGCTATGGCTGACGAATGACATTGTAATGATTATAATGATGAGGGAAAGCTCACCGATCTCTTTGATTATCCGATTATGAGGAAGGTATGTTCAACATCAACATCCAGATATGTATCTGTTCTAACATCATACTACAGAAATTGTGGCGAGCTATCGGAACTTGGTTGCAGCAAGCACAGAACAGGCCCAATGTCTCTGTCAGCTTTGGACCCAACCAATGGGAAGACATGCATGGGGGTGGAACCTGCATATTCCCTCATTGCCGCCCACAGGGCCTGTACAATCCTAGAGACAAAACCTGGAATGTACGGCTATTCTGGCAACCTGATCAAGACAAGAAATCTGAGCTTGTTATTGAGTCATTCACCCTGAAGAGTACTGTAGAGCCCACTGTAGAAAGGGTCTACTCAGCCTTGGAGGGGGAGCTTGATAAAGTGAAGTGGTAGGTTAATCAGTTACCCTTTTTGTCTGTTAGTCTTATATTATACTCTTATAAGATGACCCCATTTGATCAGTTCGACCAACTTTCTGGTTGATTGTACCTTTTCATAGTTGTATTTCACTACCTGTGTAGAATAGTCAGTTTGTTGGAATATCAAATGCTACAGTAAAATTAGCTATGTCTTATTATCTGTGTTAGACAGAATATATCTGTTGTGAACTGACACAAAAGACTTGAGCATTTCTCTTATTTTTCTATTCTCTTTTCTTCTATGTAAAACATCAGATGCATGGGAAGGAGTGACTCGAAACTGATGTACAGGACTTTCATAACTTGTACAAATAGTAAAAGTGCATAAGTAGCTAGAACAATTAAACAAGAACTCCTATGAGTTCTCCTTGTTGGCTCTGATATAGGAGTATAACTCTTGTTAAGGTAAGATCATAAAGAGCTCAGGCTAACTCCTAGGTGGAGAGTCAGGAAGATATTAGCACAAAGTTGTGAAGAACTTAAGGCAACCCCTAGGTGGAATGTCAGGAAGAACTCAATGGAGTTTTTTGTTGTATTGGATTACTACTTATACAAATTCTGGTTGGTCTGTGCACCAGGTTCCCATGCTTACATGACCTTCTAGAATGTTCTACTATTACATAATATAACATCATTCTATAAATAGCCTTTGAAGTCCATTGTAAAGTCCAATTCTGTTGAGAAGGTCCCAAAAGGCTAGCAAAATATTTGGTTGAGAGGTTATCTCATAATAGAAGAACTTAATAGAGTTCTTCATTGCATTAGGGTACTACTTATATATTTTCCAGCTAGTCTATGCACCTAACTCCTGTACTCACATGACCTTCTAGATCTAGAATTATATAAGCAGTCATATGTTTATCTATTTATAGATTAGGTCTGTTGTACCAGTCAATTTGTCATAAACCACTCTCTTCTACTAAGTCATTTTTATTATTCTTTTTCTTTTAATTTCTTTTCCTGTTCTATTTGTAGCATGGGAAAGTCTGTCATGCTATGTGACACAAGGCGTGACATAGTCACATCACATGTCATGTCACACATCATTTGGCTAGGAGTGCGGGATAATAGGTGCACAGACCATTATAAATGTGTATAAGTAGACAGACCAATAAAATGGGAACTCTAATGAGTTCTCTTTGTCCACACTAATAAAAGAGCAGTTGGCTTAATTCCAGCTCAGGAGTTGGCTTGCTACAACATGCTCTTGAGGAAGGAAATGGCCTCAAGAGACCAACTCCCAATGAAGAGTCAGTGGCCTGACATTATAAAGGTAAAGATAAACAGCAGATCACAGATGTAACTGGGGCTGTTAAAGGAGCTATATTTAGAACAAGAGACATGGGAGTGGGTTTGAGAGGGCTTGCAAAGTATAATAGGAGAGTCAGGACACTTGAGGAGAGATGTCTGAGGAGATAAGAGACTATGGGAAGGTATAGAGAGGAAAGGAGCCTAGCTGTGAAGAGAACAAAGAATATAATGCACTTGCAAACAATCCAATTAGAGGGATTATGTTACGCCCCTAGTTCTATTTCTGTTCTTCTTGGTTGTAGGGGACACATATGTTGTCCTCATGTTATGCTTCTGTTCCTGGTGCCTGTTCCTGGTACCTTTCTTCTTTCATCTTCCTCTGCTATTCCATTGACCATTGTGCCTTGCAACAAGGTAGCACCTCATTGTACACCTCATGGGGGACCATCCCCTCTTTCCTTGTTGCAACCCTAGTTCTTATACCACAATTAGTATATAAGCTCTAGTAGATACACTATGTCTCCTTATGCTTAATCTATTGTGCATTCCCTTCCCTCTTACTCTTAATCCATCCTCAAGCCTTAAGGCTAAGGTTGCAACCTGAGTTATTAGGTCATAATAGATTGGCAGTTTATCCTGAACACAATCTCTCTATGGCAGGTCCCTATGTCATGAACTGCCTCTCTAAGGATTGACTGGCCACCAAGGCTAAGTCAATATTTATATTTCTTTTCTATTTCTTTTCTTTTATTTTACAAAAGCGCTACGTCCTAACAACAAGATGACTCAACATTGATACAACAGTCACACGCATGGACAAATGACAGTAAATAGACATACTTGTATATAAGTAGGGCACAATACAGTAAGAACTCTGATCAAGTTCTCTTTGTTATCACTGACTTAGGGGTAGTTGGCTTCATTCCAGCCCAGGAACTGAGCTGACATTATACCCTGCATGGTCATATCAATAAAAGGAAGTCTCAAGGAAGGGCCTGGTGTTATGCTGGAATTAAAAATTCCTTCAAACGGTGGTACAAGAGGACATATGGTGCAATACTTACTCAGTGGAGTCTACCAGTGAGTCCCAAATACAATCTAGAAATTAGAATAGGCAGTTGTGCATGGTGGTTGCAGGTCTGTCACTTGTTAACAGGAGAGGAGAGAGCTTTACTGACTGCCTAGGTCTCAAGAATATAAGTAAGTTGCCGGAGGACTAGCTAATTTGGTTCTAGAACAGACTTAGTCGAGTTTGTAAGCAATACAATGGCTTGAAGATGCCTAGACCCCGCCAGTCTATGCAACAACAGGCTCACCTGGAATACAAACGTGGTCTATAACAACTACAATGCGGCATGGGTTTGCACCCAGCCCTAATGGCATCTAGGATGAGATTGGGGAAGGAGCACATTGGTTCTGAGAAGTAGAGGTGACAAGCAGATGAGACAATGAAGCAGGACAGAACTGTGTGGTTGTGATTGGCATTAGCAGAGCTGTCAGAAGAGAGAGTGCTGATGGGCCGGTTGGGCCCAAGACATAGGAATATATGAGAAGCCAAGGGAGAGAGGGCCACATTTCTATTTTTATGACTTTGATTAAGTCTCAAATACTTGTATCAATATACCTCTTAGGGTAGAGGGGATGAAAGCAGACTACTTTTGGTACCTGCCTTCATCTCTAAAGCTCTTGGGATTGTAAAAAGCAATTCTAGAAGCAAGTAAGAGTGTGACCTCAGTGGGATGCCTGAGCTAGGACTTACTATGTACTATACCTACTTGCTTGGTCTAGAGGCAGAATCCTGGAGGTCACTCAGACAACCTTTGGCAAGGTAGCAGGCTAGGAAAGCCTGGCTAACCATTGACTCAGACTCCATCACACCTGTAAGGTTCAGGCTGGAGGTGCAGATGTGAACTTGGTTGAGATTGGTAAGCCCATGAGTTGGTTTACTGACTACTCTTGCTAGTGAGCTTGTGATGGTGTGTAAAGGTTAACACCTTAGGGGTACCATAGGAGAACAATCTAGATCAATCTTACAATCTTTCTAGTTATTTTTACTTTACAAGCTAAGCTGTACTTTAATCTTTTAATCTTTTCTGTTACCCCTTTCTGTTATTCTCCCCTTCTGAACCTTTAGCACACAATTCTAAGAGACCAAGAGGGTTGGCCGGTATGAAGCCGCTGCCCTAACTTAAGATAGTGGTAGTCAAGAGAACTTGATAGAGTTTCCGCTTGATTCATGCCCAGACTTTATACTACTTTATATGGTCTGTACACAATGCTGACTAAGCATGTATTCTATGACTCATCTACTGATCCCTTATCTTATCTTTCCATCACTGATTGCCAAAGCATAGAGAGTTTAGGCCTATAAGTCTATGTAAAAGTTGGCCAGCCCTTCTATGTCCAAGATAAAGTCCAAGTCATCATTCCCTACTTCTACTATTCTCAGAGTGTCTTCTTCCTCCAAGTACATATTGTACAATTCCTCAATGGGGTCTAGTCAGTTCATGACATTACCCCCCCTTTTAAGATTCTTCATCTGGAAGAATTTTCCTCCTTTTTATTTTTTCCAACTCCTTTCTAGCTTCTCCAGGTACTCCTTCTCAAACCTTCCATTGTCCCATCCACACAGTAATTTTGCCATATACCTTCCTGGTAGCTCACTTCTGCTGTAAGCACCATCTTCTTCTTTTCTAATTCTCTTTACTGTCTTCTTGTACTCTCTCTTGTATTCTTCTACTGCCTTTTGCACATTTCCCAGATTCCCTTCCTTCTCCCAAGTGTCCTCTTCTGCCATATATCCCTTCCATCATACAAGGTATTCTACTTTTCCATACCTTTTTCTTTTACTCAGGATCTTTTCTACCTCGTACTCCATTTCTCTCTTTATTTCTACCAGTAGGGGTAGTGTTATCTTTTGCCCTTTCACCTGATCCCTGTATCTATGTATTCTACTTATGTTAACTATGGGATGTATCCTTACATTACTAGGTAAATCCAACTCAATTGTATTTGAGGATATGATTCCTTTTACCTTATAAGGCCCTATGAATCTCTCCGTCAACTTGTCTGTTCTCTTTCCAATCATCTGCCACTTTAAGTCTCTTGTGCTTAGTAGCACCATATCTCCAACTTTGTATTCCTCTACTTCTCCCCTGTACCAATCTGTCTGCTTCTTCATCTCTTCCTGCACTTTCTTTAGCGCAGCCTGTGCCTCCTCCTGTATTTCTTTTATTTTTGCCACAAACTCCTCTGCTCTCAATACCTTCTCCTTTTTCCTTATCTTGAAGCCTATCCTGGGATTCCAACTGTTATTTGTCATAAAAGGTGACACCTTTGTGGAGCTGTTCACTTTATTGTTGTAAGCAAATTCGTCTGTGCCTAACCAATCTGGCCACTGCTCCTGGCAGTAGTCTACAAATATTCTGAGGTACTGTTCTAGTTTCTGGTTTACATGCTCAGTTTGTCTGTTTGTTTGCAGGTGGAAAGTTGTTGACAGTTTTGTCTCAATCCCCAACATCCTATTCAACTCCTTCATCAACCCTACCACAAACTACACTCCTTGATCAGAGATAATACTCTCAGGGAGTCCATGCAATTTCCACACATGATCCTGGAATAATACTGCTAATCCCTCTGCTGGCATCTTTTCTGTCATAGGAATAAAATGTGCTATTTTAGTGAGTTGGTTGCATACTACTAAAATAGAGTCATAACCCCTTGATAATAGTAGCTTTACAATAAAGTCTACCGTTATATACGCCCAAGATTTGTCCAGCACTTTGTTTGGCATTAGCTTCCCTACTGGTGGCTCTGTCCTATTTTTGTTCCTCTGATATAGGTTACACCCTTCCATATACTGCTTCATCTCTATTGTCACCCTGGGCCACCAGAAGTTTCTGGTAACCAGCTCTACTGTCTTCTACTGCCTCTCATGTTCTCCTACTGGTGTATTGTGATGCAACCGGATTACTTCTACTCTCAGCTCCTTGTCTTTTGGCACATACACCTTTCCATCCTTCAGCATCAGCCCATCCTCTTCTCTCTATTCCTCATTCCTCAACACCTTTACATTTGCCTTCTTTATTTTTTCTACTATCTTCACTATCTTGTCATCTACCGCCTTTGACTTTCTTATCCTATCTAGGATATCTACTCCCTCTATCACCACTTCCTCAACTGCTCTTGTTTCCAACCATTCCTTCTTTACTAGCATTCTATCCTTGTTCTCTTTTCCTACTCCTTCCTACCAGTCTGGCTGCCTACTCAGCCCATCAGCTTTTCCCATTTTAGCACCAGGTACATGTACTAATTTAAAATCAAAGCATGATAAGAATAATGACCATAGTGCCTGACGTCTATTTAACTTTTGACTAGACATAAAGTACTCTAGGTTCTTATGATCCATCCATACTTTGAATTTGATCTGTGCACCTTCTAGAAAATGCCTCCATGCTTCCAGGCACCTTATTACTGCCAACATTTCCTTATTGTGAATTTCATAGTTCTTTTTAGTGTTGCTTAACAATTTGGAAATATAGGCTACTAGCCTCCACTTCTTATCTTTGCACTTCATAGACAGTACCCCTCCTGTGGCATAGTCTGACATATCCGCCTCCACTCTCATTTCTTTATCTGAGTCTGGAGCAGCCAATACTGGTTCTGATGTAAAGATTTTCTTCAATCTCCTAAATGCTTTCTCCTGTTCTACTCCCCAGTTCCACTTCTCCTGCTTGCGCACCAACCTGTGCATTGGTCTTGCAATTTCTGCAAAGCCTTTTACAAACCTCCTGTAGTAGTTTGCTAGTCCTAGAAACTTTTGGATGTTCTTTACACATTTTGGGTTTGACCACTCTAGCATGCCCCTGACTTTCTCCTTCTTCATCTTTATTCCATTGGGTCCTATTACTACCCTGAGGAATCCTACTTCCCTTACTTTCCACTTGCACTTCTCCGGCTTAACATACAAGTTGTGCTCCTCCAACCTCCTCAATATTTTCTCTACCAGCTCATTATATCTCTCCTCTGTCTCTGTCCCTACCAACACATCATCTATAAAGGTGGTGACATCTCCTTTGTTGATCAGGTCTCTAAAGATATTGTTCATTATTGTCTAGAAGGTAGCCGGTGAGTTTGTCAAACCAAAAAACATGACTACTGGTTTGAAGGATCCCATATGCATTGTAAACACTGCCTTCCATTTGTCATCCTTCTTTATCCTAATGTTGTTGTACCTCCACCTCAGGTCCATCTTTGTAAACACCCTCTTAGTACCTATATTATCTACTAGGTCACTAATTAATGGTAGAAGATAGCTATTCTTGATAGTAAATTTATTTAAATATTGATAGTCCTATACTATTCTCCTTTTGCCATCCTTCTTTGGTACAAATATTACAGGCAAAGTCTAAGGTGACTTGCTCGGTCAGATATAGCCCTTCTTGAGCTAACTATCTACAAATGCCTGGACTTCTTTCCTTTCAATCCTTGACAATGGGTAGATTCTGCCTTTTCTTGGGACAAACTCTTCTTATAGATCTATGGCATGGTCCCAAGTCTTGTGTACTGGCATTTGCTCCAACTCCTGCTTCCCAAATACTTTCAGCCACTTACAGAACCTTTTTGGGACTATATCCTCTACCTTCTGCCTATCCTCCCTTGCTTCCTCCTCTCTTTCTCTCTCCTCCATCATCTATCTCAAATCCTTCCTATCTTCCACCTTGGCCTCTCTCTGCTTCACCGTTATCTACTTTCCATACCATGGTGGACATCTTGACATCTTGACCTCTCCCATCTCCCAGTTCATCTCCAGGTTATGAATGGCTAGCCAAGGCATGCCCAAGATCATCTTTGTCCTTCCCAGATTACATACATTCATCCTCAATCTTTTGTGGTGTCCTCTATAGAAGACATTGTATTCTAGCTCATAGGTAATGTTCCCTCCACTATTGCTGGTTCCATCTACGTTCTTGACCTCTATTGGTCATTTCAATTTTTCCAATTTAAAGCTGTGCTCCTCCATGAACTTCCTATCTACAAACATTCCTGTTGCGCCACTATCTAGCAGTGCTCTCACTATTACCCCTTTATGGTTGTCCAACTTTTCTATCCCAACTTCCAACCATACCTCTCTTAGAGGTTTTAATGTCCTTCTTACATCTCTCTCCTCTGTTGCTACCTTTTTTTTCAACCTTTCTAGCTCCTTTTCTATACTTGCAATTTTCTCCTTCCTTTCTACACACAGGTTACATGCCCAGTCCTGGACACTTGGACTCTATTCTTTTGTTGGCAAGGAGTTGTTCTTTCTACAAGCTTGGCATTGCCTTGTTACCCTCTTTCCCCTGCTCATATCCCACATCTTCTTCTCCTACCTTTCCTTGCATTCTGGACATCTTGTCATGAATTGCCCCTCTAGGTATTTGACTAGCCACAATGGCTAAGTCATTATTTATTTTCTTTTTCTTTTTATTTTCCACTTATTTTATAAAAGAGTCATGGCCTAACAACAAGATGACTCAATACTGATGCAATAGTCATACACATGGACAAACATTAGTAAATAGATTATCTTGTATATAAGTAAGGCACAATACAACGAGAACTCTTATTGAGTTCTCTTTGTCAATTGCTGATAAAGGGACAGTGGCTTAATTCCAGTTGCCAGAGTTAGCCACACAACACTAGAACTTGATATCCACACTCCAGTGACCTCACTCCTTGCGACTTCACCATCTTTTATCTAAGTCGGCAATCATCACAATTGTTGCTCATCCATTCACCTCAACAACTCAACTTAGGTCAGCGCGACCAAAGTCATCTCTATACATAAGCGGGCCCCAGCTTTAAGGGGACTTACCAGTCAGTAGAGAGACTGGAGGAGGAGATACATTGGCTAGCTCAGAGCAGTCGTATCAAGTCCAGACCTGTTAACCTAGGGAGGTAGATAGTACATCTTTGATAGTTATCTTGTGCTGGGGTGCATTGTCACTCGTACATGTAGAGGAATAGCAGTATACTCTTAAAGCACTGCTTAGCTTAGAGGTATCCTTCTTAGGGTCAGTATTGTTTTACCCTTGGTAGTTAAAAGAGTAGCTACAGGTGATACAAGTAGTTGGTAGGTGGGCTAGTTGGGTAAAGAAGTGTGTGCCCCAATAGCTGTAGAACTTAGCATACCATATCCTCATCGATGTTCCAAGGAAAAGGACAATATACTATGTCACTTCCTTTCACCACCACCACCCTCCCAGAACCCACTAAGAAGGAACTAAAGACTCTAATGGCCATTGTCATGCAGAATGGCCTGATGATTCAACAGTTGCAACTCATGGTTGCACTGAAACAGAAGGAGATAGAAGAAGAGAAGTTGAGGAAAGAAAGCCAAAGGCAGAGGGAGAGAGATGCTAAGGAAAAAGAAGAAAAGCAAAATAAGTTAAAGGAGGAGGAAGTAAGAACAATGAGAACTTGGAGCAAGAAGGAGAGTTGGCAGTATGTGGAGAGGTTTAGAGGATACAGGGGAGATAAAAGGTGCAGAAAGTGTAGTTGGTTTGGGCACATGGCCTATCAGTGTAGGAGGGAGGAGATTGAAGCTGAGAGAGAGCAAAGAGGGGGGTTGTAGGAGAACAGGTAGGAACTGTTGAGGTGCAGGATGATAGCATGTGAGGAAGAGAAGAAGGCGGCGTACTCTACAAGGAGAGAAGCACAGCAAGTGATGAAGTGTTGGGGGTGCGGAGAGGCTGGGCATCATCTATGAATATGTCCAAAAAAGGCGGTGTTGTATAGGGGTGGAAGACAAAAGACTTTAAGTGTAACACTAACTTATGTCGAAATCACAAGTTCAGGCATCAATTGTGCACTAAAGAATCCGAGGGGAGGTAAATCAAGAAGTGGGAAGGTTTATCAAAAAGGGTATCAGATTACGCAGCTTTATAGAATAGTCATGACATGGCCAAATGATGGGAATCTGGATCTAGATTTGTTCTATAAGTATTGCTCCTAAGAGTGTCAACCTTTACACACCCCAAGCTGCTCTGCTAGAAAAGATAGTTGATGGACCAACTCATGGGTACCACCACACTCCCATGTTCCCCTATCCACACTCCCACACTGAACCTTATGGGTGTAATACAATCTAGAGCCTACACTGAGCCAAGCCTTCCTGATCTGCTATCCTCTCTGAAACAAACCCAAAACTCATGCATTCTGTCTCTAGTCTCCAGTTGTGGGTATATTCTGTGTTCTCATTCTCCCTTAGACATCTCACACTTATATTAGCATCAACATAGATTGCCTTTACAATGTCCAGAAGGGCTCAGAGGTGAAAGCAAGAGCCAAGAAGGAACTTGTTTTATCTCCTCACTCCCTGGGTAATATATTACAGTATTACAAATGTTCAGACTTAGGGAAACTAAATCTAGAGCTACTTTTGGTGCTACTTATGCATCCTCTGCTGCAGCACTTGACTAAAATCCATAGTTGACATGGCCTTGCCTCTATTATCCCTGCCATCAATTGGGTTTTATCTCCCTATCTACCATCCTTCCAGAACCTTCTCCTACCTTTGGCTTTGAGGATCTTCTGTCTTTTTTGTTCTAGAACCATGTAGTGTACTTCCTAAGTGTCCTGGAGCTTTCTAAGTTCTTTTATCTGTGTCTATGTTTAGAGTTATAATATATTGATGGGATCAGAGAAGTTTGATAGACTCTCTGATCGGCCCTCTCAAGTTTCTCTGCCTTCTAAGTTCAATTCTGTATATATTTCCAATGATACTTGTTTCCTCTATTCTAAGTTATGTTGATCTAGAACCCGACCTGTAGGAAAATATCCAGATACCAAGTGCTAGTGTGCCATTTTGGCTCTCAAGGCATTTTGTTTTGAGTGACCCTTTTGTTGGTAATGATAATGATCTGGGTCTACTCTGAAGGATAGTGAAGGTTTCTAGAGCGAGTTACAAGAGCTAACTTGTGGTTATCAATTGTCCAATGTTACTTTTTAATGGAATTTTCTTGTCAGGTGTAACAATGGAACAGAGAATAGTGGGGGAATGGTAACTCATGAGATAGAATGCAATGTCTACTACAAGGGACATGTAGAAAGAATGCAGTTGGATGTGTGTAACTTGGAAAGAACAGAGGTCATATTAGGGATGCCCTGGTTAGTAGCACACAATCCAGAGATAGACTGGGAGAAAGGGGAGGTTAAGATGACAAGATGCCCACCACTGTATGGTAAAAAGGATAAAGTTAGAAAAGATAAGGAGAAGAAGGAAGCAACAAGAAAGAGACAAGCAAGGAAGATAGAGGAAGAGAAGGTAATTAATTGGGCAGCAGATGAGAAAGAGGATTAGGGGAGAGAGGAGGAAATAGAGTTGGATCATTGGAAAATAGAAGGAATAGTGCCAAAGAAATTCTACTGATGGCTGAAAGTGTTTGGGAAGGTGGAGTCAGAAAGAATGCCAGTAAGAAAAGTCTGGGACCATGCAATAGATCTCAAAGAGAACTTCAAAGCAAGCAAAGCTAAGGTGTATCCTTTTGTCATGAACCAACTAGACCCCATTGAGAAATTGTATAATATATATTCGGGGGAAGAAGACCCTCCAAAGATTGTAGAAGTAGAGGATGATGGACTGGACTTTGACTCAGATGTAGAAGGGCCGGTTGACCCTTATATGGACTTGTAGGCCCACGATCTCCATGCTTTGCCAAATCAGTGATGGAGTAATAAGATGGGATCAGTAGACGAGTCATAGAGTACCTGCTTAGTCAGTATTGCACACAGACCATGTAAAGTAGTATAAAGTCGGGGCATGAATCAAGCGGGAACTCTATCAAGTTCTCTTGACCATCAACCTTGGAGTTAGGGCAGCGGCTTCATACCAGCCAACCCTCTGAGATCCTTATATTAGAACTCAATTCCACTTCAGCGGCCACTCACCTCAAGCCCTCGCTATATACCTTCTATCTCATACATATTCGACAACTTGACGGTGGACATTGCAACCCCTTACCATTACCTCCATACCAAACAGTGGGCCCTAGCTGTATAAGGGGACTTGTGTAGTAGTTTAGAACTACATGGTGGACGGGGTGACCTTCTCTAGTACTCCCCTAGATCGGACCTGCTTGGTTGAGACAGTTAGATACATTCATTTCTTCACTATCTGCTTAGTGCTGTTGGGGCATTGTCTCCAGTACATACAAGAGAACAACAGTCGGCCCTTAAGGCGCTGTCTAGCTTAGGGATTCCCTTCTTAGGGATATTAGCTGTTTTACCCTTAGTAGTCATTAAACACAAGTAAGGAAGTAGTCAGTAGGTGACTAGCTGGGTAAAGGTTGTGTGCCCCAGTAGTTGTAACTCTTAGCACAATCATATCACCGGTTGTCTTGACCACAAAATTTTTAACATGAATTCGGCAACTACCACAACACCCTGTACCCAGGCATACATTGAGATGATGAGAGGAAGAAGAGGCGACCACAGATGTTGCAAATGTGGGTGGTTTGGCCACTTGGCCCGCCACTGCAGACAGAGGGAGATTCTGGCAGAAAGACAAAAGAGGCCGGAAGAGGGGAACAATAAATTTGCACCCTTACTAAGTAAGGTGTGCAGGAGGATAGAAGGAGGAATCGCGGCACGCCCCTATGAGGGAAAAGCGCAGTCAACGAGGTGTTGGAGATGTGGGGAGGCAGGACATGTCCTATGGGACTGTCCAAACAGAGCGGCATGGCCAAGGAGAGCAGAGGTGCAGCACAAGAGGAAGTGTGGCAAATGTGGAGGAAACAACCACCGAGAGCAGAAGTGCCCCTCAGTAAAGCTGTAGGGAGAAGGTTGGGGGTTGAAGCAAAAATGGCATGAGGGGGAAGAGAAAGTGATAAGGAGAGGAGTGTTAGTGGAAAGGTGCAAGAAGGGATGGGTAGAGCAGGAGCAGGTGGTGACGATTGTGAGATGTGTGGACTGTGGAGTGTCAGGCATCTGGACATGGGGAGGGCCCACTTGGAGGTACTATGATAAGGATGACCTTTGAAACAATAGGTGTCCAGAGTGCAAGGACAGGTGGGAGAAAGAAATGTGGGATGTCAGTAGAGGAAAGAGGATGACAAGATAGTGCCGGACCTGTAGGAAGGATGAATCCCTGCCAACAAAAGAATAGAGTCCAGATACCCAAGGATGGGCATGTAGTCTATGCGTAGGAAGAGAGAGGAAGATTGCAAGCATCAAGGAAGAGTTGAAAAAATTGAAGGCAAAGATGGTAGCAGGGGAAAAGGACGTAAGGAGGATGCTAAAGCCTCTAAGGGAGGTATGGTTGGAAGTTGGAATAGAGAAGCTGGACAACCACAAGGGAATAACAGTGAAGGCATTACTAGATAGCGGCACAACAGGAATATTTGTGGATAAGAAGTTTATGGAAGAACACAGCTTCAGGTTGGAAAAGTTAGATCGACCAGTAGAGGTCAAAAACGTTGATGGAACCAGTAATAGTGGAGGGAATATTACCCATGAGCTGGAGTGCAATGTCTTCTACCGAGGACATCATGAGAGACTAAGGATAGACGTATACAATCTGGGAAGGACAAAGATGATATTGGGCATGCTGTGGTTAGCTACTCATAACCCAGAAATAAACTGGGAATCAGGAGAAGTGAAGATGTCGAGATGCCCACCATGGTGTGGCAAGCAAATAAAGCAGAGAGAGGCAAAAGTGGAAGATAAGATAGATTTGAGGTGGACAATGGAGGACAGGGAAAGGGAAGAGGAAGCGATAGAAGACAGGAGGAAGGTAGAAGATATAGTACCAAAGAAGTTCCATAAATGGCTGAAAGTATTCAGGAAGCAGGAGTCGGAAAGGATGCCAGTGCGCAAAACCTGGGACCACGCCATAGACTTACAAGACGAGTTCATCCCCAGGAAAGGCAGGATCTACCCCTTGTCAAGGATCAAATGGGAAAAGGTCTAGGCATTTGTAGACAATCAGCTTAAGAAGGGCTACATCCAACCAAGCAAGTCACCACAGACTTCACCTGTGATGTTCATACCGAAGAAGGATGGCAAGAGGAGGATGGTGCAGGACTATCAATACATAAATAAATTTACTATCAAAAATAGTTACCCTCTACTGCTAATTAGTGACCTAATAGACAATATGGGTACAAAAAGGGTATTTACCAAGATGGACCTGAGGTGGGGATACAACAACGTCAGGATAAAGGAGGATGATGAATGGAAGGCAGTATTCACAACACACATAGGATTGTTTAAGCCAGTAGTCATGTTTTTTGGCTTAACAAACTCATCAGCCACCTTCCAAACAATGATGAACAACATCTTCAGGGACCTAATCAATAAGGGGGATGTCACCATCTTCATAGATAACGTGTTGGTAGGAACAGAAACGGAGGAGGGGCATAATGAGTTAGTGGAAGAAATACTGAGGAAGTTAGAGAAGCACGACTTGTACGTCAAGCTGGAGAAGTGCGAATGGAAAGTAAGAGAAGTAGGATTCCTTGGGGTAGTAATAGGACCCAATGGGATAAAGATGGAAAAGGAGAAAGTGAGGGGTGTGCTAGAATGGCCAACCCCAAAGTGTGTAAAAGACGTCCAGAAATTTTTAGGACTAGTGAACTACTATAGGAGGTTCGTGAAAGATTTTGCAGAGATTGCAAGACCAATGCACAGGTTGGTACAAAAGCAGGAGAAATGGAATTGGGGAAGCGAGCAGGAGGAAGCATTTGGGAAGTTGAAGGAGATCTTCACGTTGGAACCAGTACTGGCTGCTCTTGACTTAGACAAAGAGATGAGGGTAGAAGCGGACACATCAGACTATGCAACGGGGGGAGTATTGTCGATGAAGTGTGAAGATGAAAGGTGGAGGCCAGTAGCCTATATTTCCAAGTCATTGAGCGACACTGAAAAGAACTATGAAATTCATGACAAGGAAATGTTAGTGGTAATAAGATGCCTAGAAGCATGGAGGCATTTCCTAGAAGGTGCACAGATCAAATTTGAAGTGTGGATGGATCACAAGAACCTAGAGTACTTTATGTCTAGCCAAAAGTTAAATAGACATCAGGCACAATGGGCACTATTCTTATCCCACTTTGATTTTAAATTAGTACATGTACCTGGTACTAAAATGGGAAAAGCTGATGGGCTAAGCAGGTGGCCAGACTGGCAGGAAGGAATAGGAAAAGAGAACAAGGATAGGATGTTGGTGAGGAAGGAATGGTTAGAAGCAAGGACACTAGAGGAGGTAGTAATAGAAGGAGTAGATATCCTGGACAGGATAAGAAAGTCGAAGGCAGTAGACAATGAGGTGGTGAGGATAGTAGAAGAAATGAAAAGGGCAAACGTAAAAGTCCTAAGGAATGAGGAATGGAGAGAGGAGGATGGACTGATGCTGAAGGAAGGAAAGGTGTATGTGCCAAAGGATGAAGAATTGAGGGTGGAGATAATCCGGTTGCATCACAATACACCGGTAGGGGGATACGGAGGATAGTGGAAGACGGTGGAGTTAGTTACCAGGAACTTCTGGTGGCCCAGAGTGACGGTAGAGGTGAAGAAGTACATGGAAGGGTGTGACCTATGTCAGAGGAACAAGAATAGGACAGAGCCACCAGCAGGAAAGTTAATGCCAAACAAAGCGCCAGACAAACCTTGGGCGCACATAACAGCAGATTTCATTGTGAAGCTACTGCTATCAAGGGGCTATGACTCTATCCTAGTAGTATGCAACTAACTTACAAAAATGGCGCACTTTATTCCTACGACAGAAAAGACATCAGCAGAGGGATTGGCAGTGTTATTCCGGGATCATGTATAGAAGTTGCATGGACTCCCTGAGAGTATAATCTCCAATTGAGGAGCACAGTTTACAGTGGGGTTGATGAAGGAGTTGAATGGGATATTGGGGATTGAGACAAAGCTGTCAACAGCTTTCCACCTGCAGACAGATGGACAAACTGAGCGAGCAAACCAGGAACTGGAACAATACCTCAGGATGTTTGTGGACTATTGCCAGGAGCAGTGGCTGGATTGGCTGGGCACAACAGAGTTCACTTACAACAATAAAGTGAACAGTTCTACCAAAGTGTCGCCTTTCATGGCAAACAACGGTCGAAATCCCAGGATGGGTTTTGAGATGAGGAAGAAGAGGAAGGTGCTGAGAGCAGAAGAGTTTGCCGCAAAAATGAAGGAGATCCAGAAGGAGGCACAGGCAGTGCTCAGAAAAGCGCAAGAAGAGATGAAGAAGCAGGCAGATTGGCACAGGGGGGAGGTAGAAGAATATAAGGCGGGAGATATGGTGCTGCTGAGCACAAGAGATCTAAAATGGCAGATGATTAGGAGGAGGACAGATAAGCTAACAGAGAGGTTTGTGGGGCCTTATAGGGTGAAAGGGATTGTCTCGTCAAATGCAATAGAATTAGACCTCCCTAGTAGTATAAGGATACATCCCGTAGTTAATGTAAGTAGAATACGTAGGTACAGGGATCAGGTGAAAGGACAGAAAGTAATGCCACCCCCACCAGTAGAGATACAAGGAGAAATGGAGTATAAGGTAGAAAAGATTCTAAGTAAGAGGAAAAGGTATGGAAAAGTAGAATATCTTGTATGGTGGAAGGGCTATACAGCAGAAGAAGATACCTGGGAGAAGGAAGAAAACTTGGGGAATGCAAGAGAAGCAGTCAAGGAATACAAAAAGGAGTATGAGAAGATGGCAAAAAGGATTAGGGAAGAAGAAGATGGAGCTTACAGCAGAAGTGAGCTACCAGGAAGGTACACTGCCAAAGTATTGTATGGATGGGATGACAGGAGATTTGAAAGGGAGTACCTAAAGAAATTGGAGAGGAACTGGAATAGGTGAAAAGGCGGAAAATTCTTCTGGAGAAAGAATCCTAAAAGGGGGGGTAATGTCATGAACTGACTAGACTCCATTGAGGAATTGTATGATATGTATTTGGAGGAAGAAGACCCTCTAAAGATTGTAGAAGTAGAGGATGATGGACTGGACTTTGACTCAGACATAAAAGGGCTGGCCGACCCTTATATGGACTTGTAGGCCCACGATCTCCACACTTTGCCAAATCAGTGATGGAGTAATAAGATGGGATCAGTAGACGAGTCATAGAGTATCCGCTTAGTCAGTATTGCACACAGACCATGTAAAGTAGTATAAAGTCGGGGCATGAATCAAGCGGGAACTCTATTGAGTTCTCTTGACCATCAATCTTGGAGTTAGGGCAGCGGCTTCATACCGGCCAACCCTCTGAGATCCTTACACCTTTGTCCAGAAACGAAAGAGATGAAGTGCAAGGATTTGTAGAAGAGCACTTGAAGAAGGATTACATCAGACCTTTAAAATTGCAACAGACATCACCAGTGTTCTTTGTGGGGAAGAAGGATGGGGGAAAGCAGATGGTTATGGACTATCATAGGTTGAATAAGCAAACAGTAAAGAACAACTATCCTTTGCCATTGATCACAGAATTGGTAGATAACATGACTAGCAAACAAGTATTTACTAAGATGGACTTGCGATGGAGGTATAATAATGTGAGAATAAAGGAAGAAGATGAGTAAAAAGTGGCCTTTACTACACATATAGGGTTGTTTGAACCAGTAGTTATGTTCTTTGGAATAACAAATTCTCTAGCCACTTTCTAGGCCATAATGAATGAGATTTTGAGGGACATGATTAATAAAGGAAAAGTGGCAGCATTTGTGGATGATGCGTTAGTAGGCACAGACACAGAGGAGGAGCATGATGAGATAGTAGAGGAAGTATTGAGGAGACTAGAGGAAAATGACCTCTATGTCATACCAGAGAAATGCATGTGGAAGGTGAAGAAGGTACCATTTCTGGGAGTGGTGATGGAGGAAGGAAAAGTTGAGATGGAGAAGGATAAGGTAGCAGGAGTGCTGAAGTGGCCAATACCACAGTGTGTTAGAGACATGAGAAAGTTCTTGGGACTAGCAAATTACTACAGATGCTTTGTAAAAGACTTTGCTAGGGTAGCACTGCCCATGAACAAGTTAACAAGAAAAGATGAGAAATGGAGGTAGGAGCAGCAGCAGCAGAAGGCCTTTGAGCAATTAAAGGAGATCTTTACAAGTAGACTAATGTTGGCAACACCAGACTTAGACAAAGAATTCAGAGTAGAAGCTGATGCTTCAAACTTTGCAACAGGAGGTGTCTTGTCAGTAAAATGTGAAGATGAATTATGGTGACTAGTAGCTTTCATCTCTAAAGCACTTAATGAGACAGAAAGGAATTACAAGATACATGACAAAGAAATACTGGGAGTTATCTGATGTCTAGAGGCATGGAGACACTTTTTGGAGGGTGCACAGTTTGTCAAGCCTCAGTGATAGCGGAGAGGATTAACTCAGTTAAGCTGAGCCTTTCCTTATGCTTCCTCTTGTTCCTAGGAAGGGAGAGTAATAGGGGACAACTTGGAATTTCTCAGAGACAACAAGACTACAGACTATGGTAGTGACTAAGGTTTTTATGGAATGTTAACTGTACAGCTCCTCTTGATGGCATCAACTCCAGTGTGACTGGCTCTGGTGATTGGCTTGGTATCACAGGCTTGTGACACAGTTGAAGTTTGAAATCTGGACAGATTACAAGAATCTAGAGTATTTCATAACTAGCCAGAACCTAAATCATAGACAAGCTAGATGGGCTCTGTATTTGTCAAGGTTTAACTTTACATTGAAATATGTACTAGGGAGTAAAATGGGGAAAGTGGATGGGCTGAGTAAGAAGAGTAATTGGGAGAAAGGAGGTAAAGGTGATAATGAGAACAGAGTATTGCTAAAACCTGAGTGGTTAGAAGCAAAGAGAATATGCAGAGGAGAAGTTATAATAGAAGGGGTAGACATCTTGGAAAAGATTAAAAGATCAGAAGCAAGAGATAACAAGGTAATAAAGGAAGTGAAGGAAATGAAGAAGGTGGGGGTAAAGATGCTGAGAGATAAAGAGTGGAAAGAGGAAGACAGAATTATAATAAAGGAAGGAAAAGTATATGTGCCTAAGAATGAGGCACTAAGAGTAGAGATCATTAGGCTGTATTATGATATGCCTATGGGAGAACATGGGGGGCAGTGGAAGACAGCAGAATTAGTAATAAGAAATTTTTGGTGGCCAGGGGTCACTAGGGAGGTAAAGTGGTATGTGGAAGGGTGCAACACTTGCCAGCATAATAAAAACCGCACAGAGCAACCAACAGGAAAGCTGATGCCAAATTCAATACCTGATAAAGCTTGGACACACATATTGGCAGACTTCATCACAAAGTTGCCATTGGCACAAGGGTATGATAGTATTTTAGTAGTGGTGGATTAATTTACAAAGATGGCACACTTTGTGTCTACAACTGAGAAGACTACAGCTGAGGGATTAGCAAGGTTGTTTAGAGACAATGTGTGGCAATTATATGGGTTTCCTGAGAGCATTATATCAGACAGAGGCCCACAATTTGTGGCAGGATTGATGAGGGAATTGAACAGGTTGTTGGGGATTGAAACCAAGTTATCAACAGCATTCTACCCACAGACTAATGGACAGATGGAGAGAATGAACCAGGAATTAGAACAATACCTTCAAATGTTCATAGATCATCATCAAGAGCAGTGGCCAGAGTGGCTAGGTACAGCAGAATTTGCCTATAATAATAAGGCACATACAGGAACAAAGGTATTACCCTTTGAGGCAAATAGTGGTCATAATCCAAGGATGGGGTTTGAGTTAAGGAAGAAGGGAAAGTACAAGGGAGCAGAAAAGTTTGCAGAGAAAATGAAAGGAGTTCAAGAAGAAGCCAAGGCAGCACTTGCTAAGGCACAGGAGGACATGAAGAAGTATGCAGATAAGCATAGGTTGGAGGCAGTGGAATACAAGGTTGGAGACTTGGTACTGCTCAGTACTAAGGACCTTAAATGGCAGATAATTGGATGACGCTCAAAAAAGCTAACTGAGAGATTCATAGGACCCTGTCATGAACTGCCAGTTCAGATCATTGACTAGCTATCATAGCTAAGTCAATATGTATTTTATTTTCTATTTCTTTTCCTTTATTTTCTGTTCTATTTATAGCGTGGGAAAATATGTCACACCATGTGACATAAGGAGTGACAGGGTCACATCAGGTCACGTCACATGTCATGTCACACTTGGTCACATGAAGGTGCAGGAAAGTAGTGCACAGACTAGTAGGATTGTGTATAAGTAGATAGACTGAATAAATGAGGACTCTAACAAGTTCTCCTTGTCTACTCTGACATTGAGTGGGACCTTGAGGCGCTTTGCTGACAGATCCTTATACTAGAACTTGTTTTCACTTCAGTGACCTTGCTCCTCGTAACTTCACTATCTTCTTCTTAAGTTGGTGATTGTCATGGTCATTGCTCTCCTACGGCATACGACAACTTGGCCTAGGATATCATATCCAAAGCCACCTCCATACATAAGCAGGCCCCAGCTTTAAGAGGACTTACCAGTTAGTAGAGAGACTGGAGGGGGAGACACTTTGGCTAGCTCAGGGTAGTTGTATCAAGACCAGAACTTGTAACCTGGGGTGTTAAGTAGTCACTTCACTAGTAGCCTTGTGCTGGGGTGCATTGTCACTTGTACATGCAGAGGAACAACAGTTAGTCCTTAAGACGCTGTCTAGCTTAGGCATTCTCTTCTCAGGGATATTATTGTTTTACCCTTAGTAGTTGAAGTTAGGTACAAGTAATCAGTAGTTAGTAGGCTAGCTAGCTGGGTAAAGATTGTGCACCCCAGTAGCTGTAACACTTAGCACACAAAGTCACAACGGTCATCTTGACCAATATCATTTTATTATCACAACAAACTCAGGGACATAATACTATGTCTCTTATACAACAACAACTCAAAGTATACAAAGGGTACAGGAAAGATTGGAGGTGCAAAAGGTGTAGCTGGTTTGGGCACTTGGCCTGCAACTGTGAATATGAGAAGAGGGTAGCAGCAAGAGAACAGAGAGAAGGGTTGTGTAGCAATAGATGGAGTGCATTGAAGAGTAGAGTGATGGGGTGTAAAAAGGATAGGAAAGTGGCGCGCTCTATAAGGAGAGAGGCACAGCAAGAGATGAAGTGCTGGGGATGTAGAGTGGTAGGACATTGCTTATGGGAGTGTCCAAATAAAGTGGCGCACTGAAAGGTGCAAAAGGGGGTTTAGCTGCTACAAGCAAAATGTGAAAGGTAACGGTAACAGTCCCCAATCACGTGCTAAAGGTTCAAGGGGGAGAATGACAGAAAGGGGTGACAAGAGTGATTAAAAGTTGAAGCACAGCTTAGCTTGTAGTGTAAAAATAGTTTAGAAGGATCATAAGATCAATCTAGATTGTCCTCCTGTGGTGCCTCTAAGGTGTCCACCTTTACACACCATCACAAGCTCACTAGCAAGAGTAGTCAGTAAACCAACTCATGGGCTTACCAATCTCAACCAAGT
>Ga0153986_1000112_pt1 | contig 25046 bp, 34 predicted proteins | sample TSGA070MetaG_FD_104724 | JGI IMG/M metagenome (GOLD analysis project Ga0153986, IMG submission 104724) | Attine ant fungus gardens microbial communities from Georgia, USA - TSGA070 MetaG | ecosystem: Host-associated > Fungi > Mycelium > Unclassified | place: USA: Georgia, Alexander Wildlife... | reverse complement strand
GACGCATATGCGGTGGTCAAAGCAGGGACAAGGCGAGAAAATACAGCCATTGTATATGCAAAAGACCAGCACGAGGTGAGGAGAGGATTCAGATGAAACAAGACTTCTGTCCGAACCCTTTTAACCCACTGATTCAAACTTCATGACAGGATAGTGATCGAAATCGCGACAAAAAGTAGCTGAGCAGCTGGAGTTTGGAGAAAAAACGCAAGCAAGTCTATGCAATGATGATGTAATGAGTGGAAGCAGTAAGACACTGTAGCTCCGGAAATGTGATCGAGGGTCATACGGAGGACCAATTAACATGGCAGTGGTAACTGTATCAAGACATTGTTGCTGACCCAGCATTTCGATGTCAAAAATCGATTGTTGACCAACAGGGAGATAACTTCTTCTATCAGTAGAAGCGAGTGCTTCTTGTTCTCCAACCAGCAGAAAAGCAAACTAGACTTCAGCAAACAGAAGTTGGTTGATGTTTGTTCTCCTCTTTGTAGGTTGCGTCTACTACAATGTATGTGATGACAAAGTACTGCAATCGTTGACCATTTCTCGATGGGATTGTTAATTCCGACATGATTCATGCTTCGTTGAGTTTGAGCTGGGCTCTCGAGCTATCGCTCCTGCCCTCCAGCTTGTAACAGGTCTGGTTTTGTTATCAACGCATAGCCAAGTTCATCGGGGTGCTGCGCTGATGACGACATCGATGTGGCGCACACACTTCAGTGCTCATGGGAGACTTTTCCTCTTGGCTGCTTAGACCCAGCTCGCAGGTTTGATATGAATCATCAGCACCAGCAGGGACTTCTAAATTCGGCACTGTGCCTTAGTCGCTGTCTGTCTCTAGTTATTCGATTCTGTAGTGGAGGTAGGTGACCAATATTTTGAACCGAACAAAAGGTATATCTAAGCTTTGCCGCCATTTGTTATCAAGCTCCCAGACAAACCGTTGAGATATTATTTAAAGTGGCGGGCGCTGATCAAGAATACAAAAGTCGTTCTCACTGCTGCTTTTCCTTCAAGCACTTTCCTAACTTTATTGGCATAAGACAGGCTCTGGTGCACTTCTTTTTAATTTCTGCTTATCAGAGCCTGATGTTGGGCCCTGTTTAGGTGCTCTAATTTGCTCTCCTTTTGACCACAAACAAAATGCCTGCTGCAACAACGTCTTCTGTCGTGCGTAGCCCCCATACAAATTCTTTTCAAGATAGACCCTTATAATTTGTCTCTGTTACCCCCGGGCGTAGATGACTTTGAAGCGTATCAATCGCGAAGTTGCCGATTTGAAAAAGGAGGATCTCGGTAGTATGGTGCTTCAACCAACAGAGGGAAATTTGCACATCTGGAAGGGCGTAATACCAGGGCCAGAAGGGAGTGTGTACGAGGGAGGCATTTTCCACGTAGAGATCAATTTACCCGCAGACTACCCGTGAGTGGCGCCTCCATGTTGTCTGTTTCATCTTTTCGCCCTCCCAGTTTCGTAGTTTCTCAATTCTCATTCGCTATCTAGTTTCTCTGCCCCGAGGGTCATTTTCAAGACCCGGTGAGCCCCTTGAGTACTCATGCTGGTAACAATGCTCACCGAAATTTTCCACTTGTTTTGTGTGTATGCTGTGGAAAATATCTCAGTATATATCATATGAATGTCAGTACCCATCTCGTCCTATTTTCTCTTTCTCTGAATGGATCCTAGATTTCAGAGAGTGGAAGCATTTGCATTGATATTCTCAAAACCAACTGGTCCCCGGCCTTATCCCTGTTCAAGGTGATGCTCTCAATATCTTCCCTCTTGACTGATCCCAATCCGAGTAAGTGTCCTCATATCTAGACCTTGATATCGATGGTTGACCCCACTCAGAGGACCCTTTGGGTAAGCTGTCGTGTCTACACACTTATCACACCCTCACAGGGACTACGATACAGTACCTACTGTTGCGACCCTGTATACCCAAGATCGCAAACGGCATGACACCACTGCGCGCGAGTGGACAAGACTTTATGCAAAGCCTGGACCCTCACTTGCACCAATCCCGACCCGGACGGCACAGTCGTCCTCATCTGGTTCTCTCCTCCCATCACGACGATTGTCAAAATCACCAAGAGCGCGAGGTCCAAGACGAGCTGCAAAAGTCACAGGGGGTGCGAGGGATGTGAGAGCTTCAACAAGTGCAGCTGGGTCTCAGGCTGCTATGCCAGTCATTGTCGTTGATGATGAGGATGAAGCCTCTGCCGGACCTAACTCAGATACTGCAACTAGCCAAGCCCCGAACATGAAGAGGAAGAGAAAACGAGGTGCACAGGGTCAAGATGTTGTAGACCTTGTTGCAGAAGAGACCACTGATTGCGCAGCTTCAGGTTCCGGTGCAAAGAGACCACGAAATGATGATGATCAGACAGGTGGAGATGTAATTGTGATTGACGATGATTAGATCGCTCGTCGTGGGGGCATTGTATCTATACTGTTATACAATTTAATCTTGGTTAGCGGTGGATGTGTTGACTACACAATTGACTCACACGGCTTTCCTTCTTTGGGTCAGCATCGTCATGATGCAATTGATCTTTGAGGCTTTTCGTGTCACAAAATTTTGTCGTTGTCCTTGTCGTCGTTTTCAGTCCTCTATGGTCACTCAAATGACCAAATCTGCTCGTCCTTTTGATAAGACACGTCTTGAGGCCTTGCTGAACAGAAGATTTTTTTATGCGCCTGCTTTCGAAATCTATGGAGGTCCATTCCTTTTTTTTTGTCATCATCATCATCATCCCCATCTGACTTTTTCTCTCAGGCATTGCTGGTTTATATGACTATGGTCCACCGGGCTCCACATTGCAGGCTAACATCATTGATCAATGGCGCAAACATTTCATCGTTGAAGAAGGAATGCTCGAACTTGATACGACCATTATGACGCCAGCTCCCGTTTTCGAGACTTCTGGCCATGTGGCGCGCTTTGCTGACTGGATGGTCAAGGATAACAAGACTGGAGATGTTCTTCGTGCGGATCACCTAGTGAAAAATGTTCTCGAGACAAGGCTCGCTGGAAATCTGGAAGCCAGAGATGCTGTTGCTGCTGTGGCCTCCCAGGATGACCAGGGCAAGAAAAAGAAGAGGGCTACTAAAGCGGTTGCTGTTGCACTGGATGCAACGATTGTGAAAGAGTATGAGACGATTTTAGCTCAGGTGTGCCTCCGAGATTGCTGGATCCTTAGGATCTGATCATAATTGATATCTCAAGCTGGATAATTTCTCTGGGCCTCAACTTGGAGAGCTCTGCCGTATACATGACATTCGCAACCCGGAGACCGATAACGAAGTCGGCGAACCCCAGCAGTTTAATCTTATGTTTACCAGTAGCATCGGTCCTACTGGTCAGCACCCAGGGTACGTCAAGCTTGTCAACCCCTTTTTTCTATGTGAATAATTCCTACATCTAGCTATCTCCGTCCTGAAACTGCTCAGGGGCATTTCCTCAACTTTTCTCGCCTGCTCGAATATAACAATGGCCGGGTTCCTTTCGCATCAGCCCAAATTGGCCGTTCTTTCCGCAATGAGATCTCACCTCGTGCCGGTCTTCTCCGTGTGCGCGAATTCACAATGGCGGAAATTGAACATTATGTCGATCCGGAAAACAAGGACCATGAGAGGTTTGATGAGGTCCGCGATGTTGAAATCGTCCTGCTTGATCGACACGTTCAAGAGGCTGGTAGTAGTGAGACGAAGAGGATGAAAGTCGGAGACGCAGTGGACCAGGGCATCATTGCTAACCAGACCCTCGGATACTTTGTAGCAAGGATTCACCAGTTTTTGCTCAAGATCGGCATTAATCCTCAGCGTTTGCGTTTCCGCCAACACATGGCAAACGAGATGGCGCATTACGCGGCAGATTGTTGGGATGCGGAAATCCATAACTCGACGGGCTGGACTGAATGCGTCGGTTGTGCAGATCGTGCTGCCTATGATTTGTCTGTTCATAGTGCAAGGACTGGACATTCCCTGATTGTTCGTCAAGCATTGAAGAACCCGATTGTTGTAGAGAAAGAGGTTGTCGAGTGGAATAGGAAAAATTTAGGCCGGACATTCAAGCAGGACGGTGGGATCATACAGAAAACTGTTGAATCGTTGACCGAAGATGATTTGGTGAAGATCAGGGACGAACTTGGACAGGGGTGAGTTGTATCGATCAGTGTTGCTGTCTTGCCTAGCCCGCTTCCCTAGTTCCACTGTGATCACAGCAGATGGGAGAGAGTTTCGGCTGACGCCAGATATTTTATCCATTGAACGGAGGGTCTTGAAGCAATCTAGTAAGTGAATATGTCCGATGACTCTTCGTTTTCACGTAGCCAGTTCGTGAGTTTACTCCGAACGTTATTGAGCCATCTTTTGGTCTTGGGCGTATCCTGTACACATTGCTAGAGCATAGCTTCTGGAGCAGAGAACAAGACGTGGAGCGTGGAGTGCGTCCTGATTCGCGGAAGGAGTGTCTGTACTGATTCTGGGCACTAGGTGCTTTCGCTTTCACCGTTGATTGCCCCGACCAAGGTGTTGATTGTTCCCTTGAGCGCCCGTCCGGAGTTTGATCCGTTGGTATCGGAAGTTTGTAGGTCTCGTCTTGGCTTTGGGCGAGTTCTGGGACTGACTTGGATGTGCGGGAAGCTACGAGACTGCGCCGTGCTGGAATCTCCTCTCGTGTCGATGACTCGAACACGTCCATTGGTAAACGGTACGCCCGAAACGATGAACTGGGGACGCCCTATGGCGTCACGATTGATTTTGCATGTGCGTGTCGATTTTTGTCCTTTTCGAAACCTAACGACCCGTAAGCTGTGCGAAATCGTACGATGACCGTTCGGTAAAGTTGGATTCCTGGCCAGCTGCTGTTGTCCTGACTGAGATTTTTGCAGAGAGCGAGACAGCATGGATCAGAGGATCGGGTCGATGGACGAGGTGATTGAGACGGTGAGGGGGCTGGTGGAGGGGGAGATTGACTGGGCTGTAGCCTGCCAGCGATTGCCTGGGTACGACGGCATCCAGGCGGTTGAGTGATGTTAGTTCGTGCGAACGCGAGAAAATGAATTCCCGCGGGAAAATGACGGCGTGATTTGTTTTCTGTTTTGTGCGATGCAGACTCGACGCGGGACAGGCACGCCGGTGGCCGTGTTGCTCGCGCACGGGCCTGCTGCGCGTCGGCCGTCGTCGCTCCTTTCTGTGAGCACACAGGGGACGCCGCGGACGCCGCGCAGCTGTGGCTCGCCGTCGAACTCGGTGTTTGTGCCGCCGCCGCCCAACCGGAAGAGCACGGACAGCTGGAACAGCTCCAACGCCGACGAGCTCGAGTCCGAGTGGCGCACGGACCAGCTGCTCCTCCTCTCCAGAGTACGCCTCCCCCTTTCTGCCCCGCCCCCGCTCACCCCGCCAGACCCTAGATGCCCTCCCCGCCCACCTCGCCACCCCCTTCCACGGCCCAGTCCCGCCCTCCAACCTCCTCGACAAAATCGCCCGCGGTGTCTCCCATGCCAAGGGCCCCGTCGACTGGCCCCACTCGCTCCGTGCCACACGCGTCAAGCTCATCGAGCTCTCTCGCCTCCGCGCCAAGGAACAGCAGCCCGATTCCATCGCCGAAGAGCCCGAGGACATGCAGATCGAAGCCAGCTGCCCCTGCACCCAAGACGGCGGACAGAATCCGCTCCCAGTCGCTCCCGGCGCCAAGCGTCCTTTGTATCGCCAGTCCAGCATGGACTTTATGTTGAATGCTCAAGAAACTGACAAAAACAACAACGAACATCTCGCTCGGTCCGTTTTCTTCTCCTATCGCCGCCATTCTCACCATCTCACGTTCCTCCCAGGCTCTCTAGTCAGCTGCAATCCACCCAGCGCCAGGGTCCCTACCAGTCTTCTACTGCTCTCATATCTCCCTCCACCCCAAGCTCATCCACCCTCAACTCCCTCTCAACCCTCTCTGCGCAGCGCCGCAACTTCTGCAGGCCCGCCTCTGTCCTCTCTTCTTCATCGCTCTCCATCATAAGCAGCAGCAGCGATGGCATCCTTCCGAACCCTCGAGTCCAGCGTCTGATGCAGGACGATGCTTTCGTTCCTGCCCCCCCGCCCAAGGACTCGTCTTCAATCGGTGCCAAGCGTCCGCCCTTCTTTGGGGCTTTGGCCCAAGAAGCAAGGCATGCCCATTCATCTGACCAGCACTCTCGCCAGACTTGTCCATCCTCAGACGAAGAGGAAAGGGTCCGCAATCAGCACAAAAAAAAGGCTAGGAAGCTGTCAAGCCCATTGTGCACTAGTTCGCCTGCTCCGACAATTCCCACATTCTCGTCCATCACCACAAGGAAAGGCCATTCGGGGCTTTCTGGGGGCGCAAGAGATATCAAGGCTACAGAGAATAAATCGTCCAAAGAAAGGAAGGAGAACGTCCAATTGTCAGGAAAAGGCAGCAATAAACCTTCCACAAGGCTACTCCCCAAGAACCCCCACCGAACCCCCAACATGGTTGGTTCCGAATCACCATTGTCTCTAGATACTCTTTCATCATGCCCTCCCACTGTATCTGCTCGAGTTCCTCAATCACCTCGATCCCCATCCCCTTCTCGTAATGCACCAAGGGTGTTGGCCTCTGCTTTCCGGTCGACCTTTGGTCCTTCTCCAGCTGCCTCTATTTCTCCCAGCAAAGCTCCCTTGTCGAGTCATTCTAATGACGCTAGTGCTAACCCCGATAACTTGAGAGGCAAAACTTTGCGTAGGGTCAGAAGGCTCGCGCCTGCGAGAAGGATTTCGTTTGGTAGCCTTACTCCGTCAGGCCATGAGGCTGATGTCGATGGGGAGGGCGATGGGGAGGAGAGAGGGGGGCGTATTGAGCTCGGGAGTGCTTTTCAACTCCATTGATTGCTGTAAGGCAGTTCCTTGCGGTGAAGCCAAGTCATTTCAATATCTGTATTATCTCCATCAGCTTCTCTTCGTTCCTTGCCAGCTTATTCACATCCGATCTCTGCTGACCGTTATCCTCACTCCGCCGACTCACGTTGTTTCAGTGGCGCAAACTTGAACGCCGCATGAAAGTTCCGATTACTAATACGTGCGACCAAGCCATCCAGTGCTCTATACCGACACTCCTTTGACGGCTCTTAAAATACCTCTCGTTCACGCACTCGTTTTCTTTTTTTTCTTAAACAACTGTATTGGCCATTAGGACACTATTCCTCTGGTCCCTTGGTCATTGCATTGGTGAAACACAACCTGATTTAGGGGAGAAAGTGGTTGACGATATATATCCATACCGGTTGCCTCCCCCTTTGTATCAACCTTCCTTTTCACTCTCGTTGCATTCTTGCATCTTCCCCCCCTCCCTCTCTCCCGCACAAAGACCAAAGCACTCATTTCTGCGTATATATATCTTCATGCTTTCTGTGCTTTCTGTTTTACTCTTCAGACTTCAAAGCTCCCCTCAAAGTGTCTTGCTGCACGGATCTATTTTTACATGTTGGACAAAGGTGTATCATTATCCTATTTTGCTCATTCAACGTGATTTCCCTTCACCTCCTTATTGATTCCACACTTTCCTTTTCTTCTTCTTCTTCTTCTTCTTCTCTCTCTTTTGGCTTTGGCTTGAATCGTGATGTTTTCGAGATGGTAGAGGATGGATGTGTTGGCTTTTTTTTTTGCATTCGTTTCCCTCCAATTTTTTTTTCCAAAATAAACACCTTTGTTGGTTAGCTATGAGAGTTCTGACTGGTCCGTTCTCCTTATGCTTGTTCTTCTTCCTTGATTATTATGTATATATATATATTTCTTTTTCTACTGATTTGATGATGATGTTGAGAGGGAGGGGAAGAGAAATTTCGCTTCATCTGTTTTTTCTTTTACAAAAATGACATTTTTCGATATATGAGTATACCTGTTGGTTTGGGTATTCAATTTCTTCTTTCCTACTCTCGTCCAAAACAATGGTACACTCTTTTTTAAACCATTGATCGTGATCAATGACTCTGTCAGGTGGAGCAGAGTCTGTTCAAAGTCTATTCAAGATTCTGCCAACTGCAGTCGAAGTCATAGAACGGAACGCAGAAGAGTTTGATGAATTGATTATAATCTCAAAAGCAAGGGGTGTTGAAATGGGAGCCACTCAAAGGCATAAACTGTTTCGGAAATTTGCCATATAATTAATTTTTACCTTGGACAAGTGGCAAGGCACATTTTGAGCGCGCCTCTGGCCACTTGGAAAAAATGATCTAGTCCTAAAGAGACAACGGCGTACTAATGCTAGATTATACTGGAGGGACACTACTAATCTACAAGTACAGGCCTTCTGGTGTGCCCTCGTTCTTCCTGTATAGTACCTGAATACCAAGGTATGAATTTCAGGAGGAGTAACATGAAATTCGAAACATACCTTCTCTCTAGCAGTGGTAAAGTCTTGCTTCGTTACACGCATCCTTCGTTCGCGAAGAGCAAGTAGACCGGCCTCCGTGCAGACAGCTTTGATATCTGCACCCGACAGGTCGTCTTTCATGGTAATGAACTCTTCCAGGTCTACATCATCACTCAAGCTCATGCGGGAAGTATGTAACCTGTTTTGCACAAAATCATCAGGGACTCGCCTATCTCAAAGAAAAAACGGAGAGACCTAAAGATATGTCGTTTGGTTTTGACATCGGGCAACGGAAACTCGATTTTTCGATCGATACGACCTGGTCGAATGAGGGCAGGGTCAAGAGTCTCGATTCTATTCGTAGCCATGATGACTTTGACATCTCCTCTCGTGTCAAAACCATCCAGTTGATTCAAAAGTTCCAGCATCGTCCGTTGGATTTCACGTTCACCTCCGGATGTCGAGTCGTACCTTGAAAAAATAGGCACAAACAAAAAACATTCTCAGTGAACACACTGAGCCCTTAGAAAAAAAGGATGTAATTTACCGTTTGGTACCAATAGCATCAATCTCGTCAATAAAAATGATGCTAGGTGCATGTTCCTCAGCTACACGGAAGAGTTCACGGACAAGTTTAGGTCCATCACCGAGATATTTCTGGATCAATTCTGAGCCGACGATACGCAAAAATGTGGCAGAAGTTTGATTAGCCACAGCCTTTGCGAGGAGCGTCTTTCCTGTTCCGGGAACGCCATAGAGAATCACGCCCTTCGGAGGCTTGATACCCATCTCTTCGTAGAGTTCCGGATGTGTGAGCGGTAGCTCAACAGATTCCTTGGGGGCTAGGCTCAATCATCAACGGAAAAGGGGGGTGGAACGTGAGCCACGACGCACTTTAATTTCCTGGATCTGTTGCTCCAGACCACCAATGTCCGCATAGCTCTCTGTGGGCGCCTTGTCGAGTTTCATGACACTGACCATAGGATCAGCATCATCCTGAAGCACGCCTACGATGGACTGTGTCTTGTGATGTAGTAGAACTTGACAACCGGGTTCAATCAGGTCCTTGTCGACGTAGGACATGATGGATACATAAAATTCAGGTCCAGACGCGGTGCTGATGATAGCATGGTCGTCGTCGATAATTTCCTCCAGTGTACCGATAGCCATTGGACTCCCTCGAAGATCATCAACCTTGGATCTGTCTGCTTCATTCTTCTCTTCTCGTGTTGTCTCTGGCTTCAGGCGTTCCTGGTTGTGGACGAATTCCTCCTCCATCAACAGATAGTCTTTGATGCGCTCTGACTTGAGCAGCTTGAGCCGGCATCGAGTAGTAGGGTACACAGCTGGAAGTTTGGAAGCTGCTGAAGGACCACGCCTTTTCTTTTTGCCAACACGAGTTGGGAGGGGAGGTTCCCACTTCTTCTTCTGGGGTTGTTGGTCTTTTTTGTCCTTGTCCCCGCCTGGAAAGTCACCAGGGGGCATTCCAGATGGTGCGTTGCCCTGCGGGTATCAAAATTAGCGGCACATCTTAAAAACTAACGATGAGATGTCATACCATGAATTATACAGTACGTTCGAGGTGTCGATTTTGTGGAGAATGACAAACTTGATGATAGCACACAGAGGACGCGTCAGACTTCCTAATCAGTCACTGTGTGACCAGTTGGTGATCTCGTATATCACTTTGCTCTTGTCAATTTACAGCTGGTACCATAAACCAACTCAGGGTGCCTGGTGCCCAGGCGACTGACCTTGGGTCTGAGTTATTCTCAAATTTCTGTCAACGATCGGGAGCTATGGGCCTTTTACGTCTGGGATTCATGATGGACATAGTTGTGAATTCGAACTCATGTCACCAGTCAAAACTCTTGTTTCTATTCTATTGTCTTATCGTCTCCTTCCATTCTTCTAACCTCTTTTCCTCTTTCTCTTTTCTCTTCTCTCTTTCATTTCTTTATTTACCAGGTGTTGTTAGTCATTGCCTATGAGTGTCTATTTTGTTCTTTTCGCCCCGGCCAGGTCAGCCCGGTATGCGGTGCTCAAAAACATATTAATGATCCATTCCAACATCTGCTCACTTTTGGACGGGACAAAAATCGGATGATGCCTTGTCATACCCTACAAAGGATAATTCAGAAGCTACCTGCCTTTTTTCCCTCTTCACCTCTTGTCCGAGGATTTTTAAAAAAAGAAATCATTTCTAGTGTTTTGCAAACTATTCTCCAACACACTTCTTGTAGGGTACCCAATCAAACCAGCAATATTGGTCAAGGGTCAATCCTTCTTTTCCTCTTCCGTGGGCTCCGTAGATACCTCAGTTGCGAGGCGGGATATTTCTGAAAATGCAGCACGAAGGAGATCAAGATCAGAATCCAGGCTCTCTGCTCGACTTTTCATCTAAACAAGGAACTCGTTAGCGTAGAACCAATAAAAAAAGTTCATCGCACAACTGCAATGGTATCACTCGCAGCGACGAGTTCATGATGATGGTTATACACCAACGACTGTCGTTCACTATCTAATTCCCTGATTTCTGTATATAGATGTATACATATATACACCTTTCATCAGTCGTGCTTTTTTCGGTGTCCTCCCTCATCGAAGTAAAAAGAAAGAAAGATAAGTACCCTTGATTAAATCGTTCTCCCGCTTGATGAGCGTTGGAAGCGAGGATGTCATGATGAGTTGCTCATAATAAGACTTTGCATCAAATGCATTAGAATCTAATTTCAACAAAAAATAAAAATAAAAATGTCAAATCTGAGAGCAAAAAAATAGCTCACCCATATTCATCGGATTCATCGGGTTTTCTGAAGAAGGTGGGACTCCCAGCCCCAATCCATAATGCCTTCTCAACAAATCTCTTGCTCGCGTCCGTTGCTGCTGCTGTTGTTGTTGTTGAGCAGGTGGTGGTGAGTTGGGTATGGCAGCTCGACGACCTGGTAAATTTGTGACTGATACAGAGGAAGTTTGATTCACAGAACTAGACGCTGGAGTTGCCGGCACGGAAGCAGAAGAAACTGGCTTTGTATTTCGGGTAGTCCGCTGTTGAGGTAATGAAGGAGACATTAGAAGGGGACATGTGATCATAAATCCCACCAAACACTTATTTTAATCCCGTCATCCCAAAAGCTGTTACAACTCCCAGTTCTCGGACTTTCTGGAACAATCTCTTGATCTCTTAAGCCGCTAGGATAGAGCAAGCAATATAAACTATACAAGTGGCCTGAAAGGCAGAAACGACGATAGATAAAACAAACAACACAAGTCAGAGTCAGAGCAAGAGGTCATAGTCCCATGGAAAGTAGATATAATACAGGTATATACGCGATCTAACAATAGCTATTTTCCATTCTCTCTTACATTTCTCGTTACTCCATTATTGGACGGCGGTTGGTACATATACGGATGAAGTGTTATCGGCGTCGCCGTCCTCTGTGCATTATCGACCGGTCGCGGACAATAATAGCTCGTACGATGATCTTGGTTAACAGTTGTAGATCCACCGACGACAGGTGATGGAGTATTTTTTGGTATCGTCGACATTGACCAAGGCATCGCTAATGTCGTCGTAGTTGCTGTCGAAGCCGTGCTTTGGGGTGCTTGCGATGGTGTCGTACTCGTCAAATTCTTCAAAGTCGTCGTTTGCTGCTGTTTCAGTGCAGGTGAAGCAGCAGGCGTTGATGTTGCTTGACTGTGAGAGGGAGACGGAGTATCGTTCAAGGCTCCCGAGTTGACAGTAGTGGTAGTGGTCTGTGTAACAGGAGTGTCGGCCACAGATGGACTTTGAGCCTTTTCATTCTCATTCTCGCGCCGTCGTTTCGGCACGCGACCAGAGCTCTCCTTAAGCCCTAGACTTGTTGCCTTGATCAGGATCTGATGTCTAGAAACTATCGATAAGAATGCCGATAGAATGGGGATTATTCCAAAGACGTCTACCTTGTTCTCGTATTACCCCATTGATGTACAACCCTGTCCCATTCTATCTCACCTCCAACTCCAACTGATCTACACTCTTCGGCAAGCTTTTTCAATCGCTCAGTTTCCTCACCAGACCATGCTCCAACGGTACCTGTAGCGACATTTGTTGATACAGGAGGGGACACTGACACGGCGGGCGAGAACGTTTGTGGAGGTTGCGCAGCGGAAATGGGCTGAGGCGGAGGCGGGGGATAATACGTGCCTGTATAGTACTGATGGTAGTATGGTGTAGTGGGATATTGTCCCGGTGTATAGACAGAATACTGAGCATGAGGGTATCCAGTCGGTTGCGTTGCAAGTGGGACTACAAACGATTGAGGATTAGTAATTACAGGAGTCGTATTTGGCTTGATGGATGAAGGAACGGAGGGAGGCATTGATATAGCACTTGCAGGATAGAAATGAACGCCAGGGTACATTTGTGGCGGAGGCTGAGATACTAGCTGGGATGGATTAGCTAGCTGAAAAAGTGTACTCATCAGTAGAATACAAAAACCGCTGTGTCATCTACTTACGAGTGTATCGCACACACGCTTTGCTTCCGATAACATTGTCAATGGATCCACTTTGACGCCTGGACCCATATGATAACTCTGAGCAACAACTAACGGAGGCGTTGCTTTCTAGAGAAGTGGGTAAGGAGAGAGTAAGAAAACAAAAATAACGACTAACCACCAGTTCTTCTGCAGCGCCATAAAATTCCGCGCAGAGATTAAGAACACGCCATTGGAACTCATAATACTGGTGATTTTGGGGACTGGCATCTGAAAGGTGAGGAGGTCCAACGGAAGATTGCAGTTGTCCCTGGTAATAGAAACCCCCCTCGTGTCTTGAAGATCCGACACGAGGCTTTCTATTTTTGGAGCCGCGAGGCCTACCTGGACGGCGCTTCTGGTCTGACTCCTGAGTGTCTAGACCGATTTGCGAATCGTTTTGTGTACAGGGTCCAGAATCCTCGGCACTGTTCGTCAAGTCAATAAACAAAGAAAATATTCAGAGAGACTGTGTGCATGCAGGTCAAAGAAAATCACACCTGTCTTGATTGTGAGCAGATGAGACGTTCGGCTGAGCATCTGGCTCCGACCGACTTGACTGTTCCTCAACATCCTCCTCATCCTCTTCACCTTCTTCATCCTCCTCTTCGTCCTGTTCACCCATCACAAGTGCAGTAGTCGGAGTTTTTGTTTGAAATACAGCAGTTGTAAATGTCGGCTGCTGAGGATTGACAGGAGGATTCAAGGCATGAGACAGGGGTTGGTAGTGCTGAGGGTTGTCCATAGGACCTGTGTAGTATGTAGATCAGCGTCAGAAAAAAGAGAGAGAGTAATGACAACCAACCAAAGAATATAGGAGATCACGTCGACCTAGGAGATAAGATATGTTAATGAGGAGCTGCATGAATGACAGGCACAAAGAAGAAGAAAAGATAATAATCTAAAATAGGCTGGGAAGGAGGGAATTGCGAGACGAGTTACCTGATTGACAACCTTTTATTGAAATATCGAAATACAGAAAACGAATACCCACCAGTTCTCGGAGATGAAAAGGGTGATTACTCCCCAAATGATAGAAAAATGTTCAAATATGATCCAGCCGTGTTAAGAAAATATTATTAGGGACAGCAAGCAAGGAGTCAAAGGTGGAATTGGCGTTGCTCGTCGTGCGATTCGGCTCGCGAGAAACACTCGATCAAGCAGGCTACATTCTGTCACATTTGCTGTCACATATACGCTGTTGGTTCTTGTTTGCACGCAACGACAAAGTTTTGTCGTAACTTTGTCGTAACTTTGTCGTTCACAATCGTCCCCAGCAATCACATTCGACGGGTGTTGTCATCAGATATGATATTCAATCGTTGAGCAGTTCAATACACTGAAACAGTAGTTAGGGCCATCATTCAACAACATATGTATTTTACTATGAATAGTACTCATACTTAATGCCTTGCATTAAGCTAGCTCGTAAGAATTGCGCAATTACTTCGTCTGAACCTTCCTAGTCAGAATTCTCAACCTCTCTGCATTCTTCCGCCTCCTTTCGACATCGACATCGACGCTCATATTGTTGGCCCTGGTGACACCGACATTACTCCTAGGGGCAATGTTGTACAAGTCCATGGGATCATTAGGGATATGAACAGCGTTTTTCCTAAGACGATGTCTGTCCTCCTCTCTAGCTCTCGCAAGAATAGCATTCAATCTCTCACGTTGCTGAACATCTTCAGGGCTAACAGCAATCGGAACGACACGGTCCCTATAGGAGGCAGAACGTTTGATGATAGGACGAGACCAAGTGGAGACGAGTTGATTGGCGATATGCGCGATATCAGGAGTGACACGTTTGCATTTTGTATAGAAAATGATGAGACGGCCTAGGCCAGACTCCTTGAGAACGGGACCATCGATAAATTCCATTTTGCGGATGACGGTGAAGAGTTCACGCTGAATGTTGAGCGCAGGGAGGGAGGTGTCAGGAAGAGGATCAAGCCAGCGTCTGACACCTTCCAGAAGATTGTTGTCAATCATGGACTCGGAGAGGGAAGCTCTGGTGGCAAGAGATGAGAAGGAGATGAAATGACATGGCAATGCATACTTTCTGAGGGTTTCCATGACTTCTCTCAATAAACGTAACTTGGCAGTTGCAGGAAGCTTGTTCCTATTGGCACGTTCGTCTTCATCAGCTGCATGGAGCATAGCTTCTCGCAGACGAGCGACCTGGTCGTCTGCAAGACTATCTAGAACCTCGTCGGTGTTCTTTTTCTTGCGCTGACGGTTGACTTTTTTGGGTTTGAGGATGGCCTCGAGTTGCATGTCCAAACGCAATTTTGAAGCTGAGAATGTGATCAGAGAGTAGAGTAATTGAAAGGAGAAAAAAGCGCACCTTGTTCAGGAGGGAGGTCGTTAGGGTCAATATTGAGAGGGGCCTTTCGCTTGCGCTTGCGCTGAAGGGGCCGATCGTCTGAGGCGCGCTTTGTCGAACCTTGAGAGAGCTTGTTTGACTTTCCTGGGCGTTTTTCATGGACATAATCATCATCAGAGTCAGGGCCAGAGGAGTCAGGGGGTTGTTTTTGTGGAGACCTAGGTGAGGGTTGCTGGGGAGCTGAGAGGAGGAGCTGGAGGTCTAGAAAGGGTGAGCAAGGGACAAGAGGAAGAGGAGAGGCAGACCATCGTTATCATCGTCATCATCGGAAAATTCGGAGTCTGAGCCACCGAAGACTTCTCGCTCGAGATCGCGTAGCTGGGGAGGGGGCATGGGAGTAAAGTAGAGGGGGTGTGGGATGATGGGAAATATCTATGTGCGTGGGATGATGGGAAATATGTGCGTGAGAGATGATGATGAGGATATTGAGATATATATATGTATGTGATATGAGTGCGCCCGGCATGCCCCTGCACACGCTAGCGGTCGCACTGGGAAAGCAAAAGATTGCTGGAGCACTTGCTGGATGGCTTGAATGGGCAGACCTGCTTGCGTTGTTCAACACGTGCGCGGGATGCCGGGCCGCGTGGCGGAGTGAGGCGGTCCGTGAGGAGGTGCTGGGACGGATGGTGCAGGGGTATGCCTGGGCGTTGAGGCACTGTGAGCGAGAGCATGTGCGGTGGATCGACATTGGGCTGGCAGACGTAGACTTGCTGCGTGGGTGTTGCCTGCCCTGTGTCTCTGGGAGTGGAGAACTAACTGTTGGCAGTCATTTCGCTCAAAGTGCCTCTGGACCAGTATACTGTGCACAGCCGGTCTGTACTAGAGACTCGGTATCCGACCCTGCAGGAAGACTATGTGAGCACCAAGCTGGCTGCGTTATGCCTCGCCCACTCGCGGTTTGTGCTGCTGTTGCAGGCACTCGTGCACAGCTGGTCGTTGGCATATGAGCCTGAGCCGTGTCTACGCAGAGCTGTCCGGTCTGCCCGCCTACTTGCCTTTCCTCCCTCTCTCTCCTATCTCAATCAGCAGCCCACCCACAAACTTGCTATCAGCCACAAGCACAGACACGTGATCTCTCCACCCAAGCCCAGTCCTGCTAATATTAATATCTCCTTCAGTCTGGACATCGCCTCCTCTAGAACCAGGGCACCCATCCTGCGTGTGTTTGTCCCCTGCAACTCGATTGACCCAGACTCTATTCTTGCTTGCCAGCAGCATCTTGTCAACGCCGGTCTGTGGCATCATCTCAGCGTAGGCGATGTCGTATGCAATCTCGGCTACATTCCACCCTCCCACTGTCTTGTTTCTTTCCCTCGTCCTACAATCTGGCTCCTCTTCAACGGTCTCTCTCTCGTCCCCTACGCCCTCCCCAATATCCTCCCTATTCACAATCCCATCGCTCTTCCATCTCCATTCTATTACTCCCATCTCTCCTCCAGCTTGACCTTTTCCATTCCTCAATTCCCTCCACTCGACCCCAACGCCCTTCCACAGCTCGCCATGGTCAATGTCAATACCAAGGTTAAGAGTCCAAACGCCCCTTCAGGTTGCGTCGACGTTACAAAATGGGTCTGGACCGCTACCCTTTCCATCTCTCACTTCCATTTCATTCCAGAAATCGGTCAGGGTTGGTGTGGACAGTGGGTACTTGAGGCTGATGGGACAAGTGAAGCAAGACAACATCTATGGGATGTTCTCACTAACCGTCTTGTTCCTGCTGGTCCCACTCTGTGGGAGCTCGTAAAAGAAAAAAGTGGTAATGGTACAGTTTGGTTGAGGTTAGAGGCTCGTCCCCGTTTTGCTGATATCTGACTCGATGTTTTTTTAGAATGGTCTCATTATGAATTAAACCAACTTTATGTCTGTGCTTCTTACATAGTTTACACACATAGACACTCCCTGGTATCTCATGAACAGTGTTCTGTTACCCATGTATGAGCTCGAGCATCCACAGCAAACAAGGCCAACACACCATCCGTCTTTCACTCAACTACTCTTCCCACTTGTCTTCTTGCAAGAATCTCTTCCCGCTTCTGCCTTAGTAAATCACTGGCTCTGATGTCCCATCTATATGCCCAATATCCTGCATAACCAAATACTCCCATAGCAATGAGATGACCACCAGGGTCTGATAGAAAAAGGATCACCATGATTCAATTATCAGAAATTACAAACGTACTGTCAAAGAGATTTCTTTTCTGAATACCCAATTGACCGAATCGCGTAGCGAGGCCAAACAGAGAGAAACCTAATATGTTGGATAGCAAGGCCATGGTAGTTCACTTCAAGGTTTGACAAAATACGACCAAGCAATCCACACCTCACAATCAATCGTCCTCCCCCGCTAATCATGGAGCCTCCCAATGCTCTCTCTATTGAAACTAAACTGAATTTGGGAAAGCAAAAGAAGGACGTTGGTGATCAAGCGTTTAGGCAAGGCGATACGAAAGAGGGTATGTGCTATATATCAGATTTTGTGCTATTAACAGTGAAATTTTCAGCTATGAAGCAATATTATGAAGTGACGAGAATTTGAAACTTTTTTGATGTTCTCCCATTTCGCTGATTCGTTAGACAGGCTTTATTGCATTTAATTGGAATTGACAAGTAGGTTCCTGTTTTGTTTTTTTATCACTGTGTTTTAATCTTCCTGAAAGAACGTCATCACATAGTCTCAGTTTGCCATCCCCTAATAAGACTGGCCACTCGACACAGGGCCCTCATCAGGACGATAAATCAGAGGTCAAGAACTTGATCAAAGTTTGACTACAACTGAATTTACTCACTTCTAGGCTGATGGTCTTGTTGGCAAGATTTACGCAAATATGTCTGCATGTCATATCAAAAACGAAAATTGGAAACGTGCTGTGGAAACTGCAGATAAGGTCCGCTTTTTGGTTTTCACTTTGTTCAACCTCAATGCAATATATACCTAGGCTCTTCAGAAAAACGAAAACAACACCAAAGCTATGTTTAGAAAAGCAAAAGGTCTAGGGGAGCAAGGGTATTTTGAAAAAGCCAGTAAAATCTTGGAGGATATCAAAACGAAGAATCCATCCGGTTCGTTGTTTCAGGACCAAATGGCCTCATCGTTTACCTATCCATCAATCATAAATATATAGATGCTTCTGCTGCAATGATGGAATTGGAACGACTCAGGAAAATAGATGATCAACGTGGAAAAGCTCATAGGCAAAAGTTGAAAGGTGATGAATTCTCCAATCGAAATTCCCAAATACAATATTGACTGCAAGTCCAATTTTAGGTTTTCTCAATAAAAAGAAGGAAGGTAAAGCAGAAGAATGAGAGAGAAGAAAAGAAGAAATAGTATCTTAGCATTTGGGTCATTCTTTTGTCGTTGAGTTTTATTCTGGAACCAACTTGACTCGACAAAGTCCTTCGTACATCTTATTTTTCATATGATCATGACTTTGGCAGCAACAAGCGATGATTGGGAGGCCCATTCAGTAAGGATGTTGTCACAAACACATTGAAAAAGGGGTGGAGGAACAGCTCATTTCACTGAACAGTGTGACTCGTGACATTTGTATCCTGGAGTCCGCACATATCGATACCGGATCCGATGCGTCCACAACCGACCATTACCTTACTAGTCAACTCGTACCTCATTTTCAATAGACTGGATGTATATATCTCTGAAATTCTCGATGTGGAGGGTTCATCTGATACCCAGTATAATGGATTCGCTCCCAGAAATGATGACAGTCCCGCGTACTGCCGTCTGTTCGATGAAATTTACATTGCAACCAACCATAAACTTGGGTCTGGAATTAGATATGAGGAGACTCACGTTGGAATAGATGATGTAGACAATATTCTTTGGGTTGAATACTTTGACCTCGACTGAAATGAACTTTTGCTCTTCTCCTCCAAGGCGATTAAACGGGCCCAATCCTTGCTCTTCCAGGCTCAGCCAAACAAACATAACATACTGAAAGCTGGATATCGTAAGGTAGGTTTACGTTGCAATTCTTGGTGGAAAAACATCTTACAATGTGACCAAGGGAAGCTCAACTATTGTGAACATGAACGTCAACACAGTCTTGACTGCATTGCTTGGCCAGGAATGGGAAACCTTACTGAGGAGGTTGTTTTACTAGTTTTTATGCTGGATTTTCATACTCATCATAATCCTCCATTTGTCTCTCTTAGAGTTGGCATTGCGGTAATGCTTCACCTTCTAGTGGACACGTCAATTTTTGTTTCCTTGCCAAATGGGTGTCTGTGTCAGATGACTGGCGAGCCATTTATCATACCTCCAGGAGATTTTCAAAATGCAATCACAAAAAGCACCGAGAAATTCTTGAAGCGTACTCATTCAGCTGAGAATAACGAAGCGTCCCCATCCAAACGCCGTAGGCTAGAGTCCGGGCAAACGCGACGAGATACATACAAGATCAAAACGTGAGCAGAAATTCGGATTCTGCGATTATTTTCTCTTACATCTCAACAACACTCACAGACCTTCCCTTATCTCGATTTTCCGAGTGAGAATGCTCTATGCGCGTCCCAGCTACATTCCGAAATCAAATATATTAGTCATAGGCTTACCGTTACGGCGTGAGTTTAAATCGAACATCAACCGAGTCCGATGATTGACTTGAGGCATGAATAAGATGCTCTCAATATAGGCAACCGGGATGGTTCTATGTTTCATGAACCTTTGGGAAAGCCCCTCGTCTGGGATGCCAAAGACTATACCCTGAAAGCTAGGCACATCTTACGATATATTTTCCCTCGACAACATGGCCTGAGCAACCCATTCAAGTTCAATTGTCTAGGTGGTGCCTACGAATATAGAGACTACATTGATCGTGAAGATGAGATCGAGGTGAGAACACAAAAACTCTCTCCATTGTTATCTTACCAGAAAAATTGTCAGAGGGCTAAGATACTTTCCAAGAATGGTAATACCCCCAAACGGCTGAAAAACATCGTCCCTATAATCGATAAAATGGTCTGGAGGCATTTGAAGTGTCCCTATAAGCTGCTTTTCGATAAGCTCTGCCCATCAAAGGTCTTAGGCATCAAGCAGCAATGCAACGTTTGCTGATTATCTTTGTATAGGTGAGGCAGGAATCGAGATTGGATCTCGATGAGAACACTATTCTGGTTTGCCTTTTTCGATCTCCCTCCATTATGCGATTCTGATGGTTTTCCTGAAAGGAGTGGATGTCAGAACGTTCGGTTCAAATTCAAACCCAAGGGCCTCTGGATGTCAATACCTCGTCGCCGTTCAATGATGTTAGCCTTCGCACTGGCTCGGACGTGGTACCAAAACCACGATTCGCCGATTTTACTTGTTTATATGCAGAGGCAAGTTATGTTCATGTGTTGCCTATATAAGACTTGAAAGGCTAATTTTATCAGGTGTTCCAATACGTCGTGGCTGTAGTCAAGGCCGTAATACCTAAAACCCTTTGGGGAAGCAAGAAGAACTTCAGAATCATCTTGCAATGTATGTTCCATGGAATGAAATTTTGGTCGGAATGATTAAGTTTTTCTAGATATCAAGAATTTTATCACATGTCGTCGTTTTGAAACGCTGAACCTACACGATGTTCTCCAAGGATTTAGTTCATCTGATTGCGATTGGTTAATCCCTCCTGGTCCTGGAGCGAGGCAACAGCATCGTGTATGCTTATCAGACGCAGTCAAACGCAAGGAACTTCTAGAAGAATTTCTTTTTTGGTTTTTTGACTCTTTTTTGTTGCCTCTGATCAAGGTTGTTAAGTGATTCCATATCTGAACTGCCTTTTCTACTAACTTGGTATTAGACTTGCTTTTACGTGACCGAGTCCTCTGCCTTTCGAAATCAGCTCCTATATTTCAGACAAGACGATTGGGCTACATTATGTGCACCCCTCATTCAAAGGTTGAAGTCAGCTACTTTCGAGAAGCTGCCCGAGGTATTATATCAGTTGCTGTTCTATCTTCGATGAACGTCCTGACTTTTCCTCAGGTAGATGCCTTGGCGATCCTCAGGCAGCGGGACCTAGGCTTTGCATTCGTAAGGCTTCTTCCCAAGGAGACTGGAGTTCGTCCAATTGTCAACTTACGCAGGAAATCCAAGGTCATTACTATGCGGTCACTGCCTCGTAAATCATTGATCTGATTTTTTATCTTGTTCAAGACTTCGAGCCGATCAATTAATCAAGTCCTTCAGACCACATTTGACCTCCTTAATTATGAAAAGGTGCATCAAGATGCCTCCTGAACCGTGAATATCATATCATATTGCCGTCATTTGTGTTTTTAGAAATCCAGACCACACTTGACCGGTGTTTCCGTCACGACTGCTGATGAGATTTACATGCAGCTTCTCAACTTCAAATCCAAAATAAAGCCTCATAAATATGGTCCTATGTAAAGTCAATCTTGACAGCAACGATTTGAGAAGCTCACGTCTCCTTCAAGGCCAAAACTCTATTTTGTCAAGGTGGACGTTCAGGCTTGCTTTGATACTATTGATCAGGGAAAGTTATTGAGTATTATCCAAAGTCTGATATCCGAGGTAGGATAATCATTGCTCTACGTCAAGGCACCGGCTAAATGAATCCTGTTCAGGATAACTACACGATCAGGAGACACGCACAGATCAAAATCCGTCATGGTCGTATGCACAAATATTATATCAGAAAAGCATTCCCGAAAGGTAGGTTGTACATTATATACTTGACTAGATCTATGGGGTCGACGTCCATCTTAGACGAAGATCCGAATTTCATCGACTTGGCTATTGAGCTGGCCAGCGTTCTTCGACATACGATCTTTCTGGACCAGGTAATCAGTTAATTTTCTGACTTCGTTTCTGGTGATATTTAGAATCACACAGCCTGAAGCCTGGACAGTGACCAAGGATAGTGTACTCCAGCTGTTGAACTCCCATATCATGGATAATATTGTGAAGGTGAGTAGATAATTCAGTTACTGGCTTAAAATGTAACTCAATCCGACCAGATTGGCAATAATTACTATCGTCAGGTTGTTGGCATCCCACAAGGTTCCGTTCTGTCAACCTTGTTGTGCTCGTTTTTCTATGGCGACATGGAACGCCAATTCGGATCATACTCAGATAGCCCAGACAGTGTAAGTGTCTTCTATTTGGCAGCTGAGCTTGGCTCAATTGCCACCAGACACTATTCAGAGTAGTTGATGATTATCTCCTCGTGACGACGAATCTCGTCAAGGCGAGATCGTTTCTTGATATGATGAATAAAGGTTTCCTGCTATTTCTTGAACGTTACGTCAGGTTGCCAACTCATTGTATAGGCCATCCAGAGTATGGTTGTTTTATCTCAAAGGACAAGACGATGACCAATTTTGACTACGATTATCAAATCATGAATATAGTAGATCAACGAGCACGCCGTGCGTGGTCCCTTTTCCATTACTTAATTATTGTCTGAAAGGGGTCACACATAGATTTCCATTGGTGTGGATATGCCATTGATATGAAGGATTTATCTGTATCTGTCGATTATAGTCGTTATCATGGCATCAGTGAGATTTCAACCAGTCCCAACCGGTTACTGGAATTGATGAACGAGCCGTCAGGTTTATCGAATACTTTGACAATTATCCGTGGACGTAAGCCTGGTCTTGGATTCATTCGAAAAATGATCAGGTGAGTGGTTTCTCATGAACCATCAGAGATACCACTGATGTAGCGCTTAGGCTAGCCCAAGCAAAGTGTCATGTAATTTACACAGATCCTGATTTAAACAGAATATCTGTCATTTATCTCAACATTTACCGGAACTTCATTGTTGCTGCGATGAAAATGCATTGTTATCTCAGAGAATGGCACGCCGGCTGGCACAAACAGACCAGTCTCATCTGTAGTCCGTCCTGAACCACTTCCATAATAAATAAACTGATTTCTCAGCAGGAACCATGCAGGAGATGATAACCAGTTTATTTCCTTATATGTACAAGCAGTCAAGACAGGGGCGATTACCTAGTGATGTAACGAAAATTGTGGCCTGGTAAGGTTCAGATGACTCAGTAATCTGTTTTGATTTGTAAGCTGAATTACGTCAAGGTTAGGTTACCATGCCTTCCGTGAGATTTTGTCACGAAAGCCTGCGCGGTATAGAGCCATAATCAAATGGCTGAAGTCTCAACTGAGTAGTCCATGTTACCGAAGTTGTGAGAAACGGTTTCGAGGACTAGTTGACGACGGTCTATTGAGCTTGGCAAACGTTGTATATTGATTTGCGTCTAGTTTTACACGTGATATCTGAAACCTTAAATAGACTCGTGTTTTATCAGATGTTTTTCGTTGTCTTACCAATGTTATAGAGATCGTTTTGTCACACGGCCAACCTTCCCGTTAAATTTTTCTCTAGCTTGCGTCACTATCTCGACTACAGTAATGTCGAGTGGTTTCTACTCCCTGAAAGCCGAGCTTCCCAATGGCAACATGTATGATTTTGCAGACCTACAAGGCAAAACGGTCCTGATTGTTAATGTTGCGTCTAAGTGGTAGGCTGAAATCACAGAAGCTTCAGACTTATCTATACTCATTCTCACCCACAGCGGGTTCGCTACTCACTATCGGGGACTTCAAGCTCTGTATGACAAGTACAAGGATAAGGGGCTGGTCGTTCTAGGTTTCCCTTGTAATCAGGTATGTCACCATGCCCCTGCCGCTCTGACGTCGATTCTTGGAATTGAAGCTCGTGATCTTCAAGTTTTACCAAGAACCAGGTTCTGCTGAAGAGATCCAGAACTTTTGTTCCATCAATTATGGCGTAACATTTCCCCTGATGAAGAAGTCGGATGTCAATGGTGACAATGCCAACGAAGTTTACAAATGGCTGAAAAATGAGAAAGCTGGCTTTATGGGTTTAACCCGTATCAAGGTATAGAGATCTCGTGTCTTTGACCGTCATGGCTTATACCTTGCCTTTAGTGGAATTTTGAGATGTTCTTGGTCGACAACAATGGAAAGGTGGTCAACCGTTGGGCGTCCACGACAACACCTGAATCCATCGAAAATGATATCGCTAATATCATTGGATAATCTAAGCAGATTACTTTATCTAAATTACATAGTAAACAAGACACAAACAGAGTTGCAGTGCTGTGCTTACTGTACTTTAACTTGCTTCACTCCCCTCTAACAACATCCAGATCCAATCCAGATGCCTTCCATGTAATCTCAACTGTCTGCCTTTAGGAACCTTATTCCGTTCCCCTGGAGATAAGTTGTGTTTTGGATAGTATGGATATAAATATCCTGATGTGTTATCAATCTCTAATGTTACTTTGCTTGTCTACTCTTTCAAATTCTTTTCAATGAATTCTTTTGCTCTTCCATTGCACAGTAGGATTATGGTCTCACTCAAGTTCTATATAGTTTATGCACATGATACTAAGTGATGCAGTGGTTGTGAGAGGCTACTAGCAATGCCTCAATCCTGTGTGTAGCCTAGGAGAATCATGGGCCAGACCTATATCAAAATATGTGCTGTTATCACTTATGTAGGAGGTAATCAATGTCATCAATGGATTGGGGTGATCATTAGTCTCTCCCTTTCTGGCAGATGTCCATAGACTCTGCCAGTTGAAACTACTATGATCATTTACAGTCACATGCAAGGGTGCAGTCAATTAATTGTCCATCTAAAATACTCTATGCATAGATTACAAGTGCAACTACCTTGGGATGACAGAGTCCACGTTCTTGATACCGGTCTCATCATCGTTCGTACTTTCCTCTGCTTCGTCATCGGAGCCTGAGCT
>Ga0153986_1000109_pt1 | contig 25673 bp, 22 predicted proteins | sample TSGA070MetaG_FD_104724 | JGI IMG/M metagenome (GOLD analysis project Ga0153986, IMG submission 104724) | Attine ant fungus gardens microbial communities from Georgia, USA - TSGA070 MetaG | ecosystem: Host-associated > Fungi > Mycelium > Unclassified | place: USA: Georgia, Alexander Wildlife... | reverse complement strand
TATCATTGGGCTATCATTAATGTTTCATCCTTGAAATATTTCTACCAAAACTATTCGAAATAAGTGACTTTGAAACGAAAGCATATTATTCATGTCTTTTGTACGTAGTTCGTGATCTAATATTTCTGATACTCCTCCAGTTGTCAGATTTCTCTGGTCGACTTTCGATGCAGAAAAACATCGGTCGCGTAATTGAATCGAGCTACAGCTCCTGTCAATTTCCTATCAAGGTCAGTAGTAGAATCAGAAGAGGTTATCCACATCCTCCAAATCATGAGTTCTTGGCGTCCTTCATTACCAGACAGAAAGAATTATCTTCGAGCAACAGAGTGGACTGAACTAGCTGGAAGTCTACTTGTTTGAGAAATTTTGACTCTCTGCTCCTCCATTGTTGACATTGGATTGTTTTGCTGTTATTGCCTGAAGGAACTGACGATGGCAGAACAGCGAAAAAGTGAACCAGGATACTTGAGCAATTACGTTTGGATTGCCGCGGTACCCGCTCATGTCCCTCTTGTACAATCGTGTGTGATGATCGATCCTTTGACTGCTCAAAATCCATAACACAGATCAACATGATGAGTATGTACGCTCAAAGTCCAATACAACAAATCAGCGTCTCAGAAACGACTACACGTTAATATTAATGGGGGTACATCCGAGAGCGATGACGCCGTTCTAGAGGGGAATTGGATGAATAAATGAGATTGGAAAGTCAAGATGATCACTTACGAAGCTGTTGTTGCTGCAGCAGACTGTTTGTTGGGAGCTGTGATCATTGTCAGCATGCTCGTAAACTGACGGATCTTAATACTATACCAAGAGTTTCCTCCAAAACCGATGACCGAGATGGGGTTGCAAGTCACTGGATCATGTCGTCGGTGAGCTCGTGACGTCTCTGGGATATATCAAAACTTACAGCCAACGAGGCCAGTGATAGAGCCGACATCGATGCCAAGGAGACCATTTAAGAAGCCTGGACTGAGGCTCGAGGCCTATGAGGTTATAAAAGAAGTATTTATCATCCTGCGATTCTCGATTGGTTGAGAGACCACGTACTTGCTGAACCCGGTCGCAGCATTGGATGGGGCCGGTGGTACAGCTTCCTCCGTCATGGGGAATGGCAGTAGCAAGGGCAATGGCAGGGAAAGCGAGAGCGAAGGCAGTGGAGAAGTGCATTGTATGAAAATTGTGTAAAGACTGTCGGTTTGGGTTGTCTTTTCTCTTTGTCGTATGCTTGGTTTTATACTGGAATCTACCTGTAGATTCTGAAATAGAAAGATCCTACTTATCTCCGCTGAATAGCATGTCGTACAGAGAATGGAACAGAGTTTCATTTTGATTTGAAAATATGAATACCCAACTCTGTGGTCATCGGATTTCGGGAAGCAATCTGACAGGCCCCACATGTATTCTTCGTGCGGAGATTATCCCCGTCGTCCGTGCTCTTCTTCTGTGGGACAATACTCACTTGAAGTCGTGGCCAAGCTGTGGTCACGATGTTGAGATTCCATTCCTTCTTACCATGCAAACGACTTTAACTACCTTTGCTGAGCATGTCCACGACGATTGCCTTGGCTGACACCTCACACGGAGTTACTCTCCGACCAGTGGAGATTATATGGCCACAGGTCGGCAATAGTTCTCCCTGAAAATTTTTAGCATCTATGCCTTTTGGAGACATGTGTCAATCATACCTAGAACCAACGGCATTCATTATGCCCGAATATCATTATCTATCGAAGACCTTCGAACACAATGTTTTTTTTAGCACCCTGTTTCAAAACTTTTTTCCCCGGTGCACAACGTGGAATAGATTTGCTAGAACACAACTTGCGCGTTACATGTCAGCCTCTCATATGAGAGTTGGTTTCTCAAACGAGAGAAAATATCGCCGCAACGGATGAGAGTCAATGAGAGTGCGACGACAACGTATGTGCAGTTCTAACGGAATTTTGATCGATCAGCGTTGAAGTTGGGCGTCGTGCCATCATGTTTTTAATAATGTGAACAATTTTACTCGTTGCAGATATTGATAGGTATGGTGGCGTGTGCCTGAACCACTCAATACCTGCGCCGATGTTGATGCTTGATTCAGAGATCTCAAGATTCGTGTTATTAAGGTTCTATATTGTTTGTAAGGACCATTGAAGATTTTCGAGATGAATATCTTTGAGATGTTGGGGCAAGTAACCAAAGGATGATCTACCCTAGACCATTTGCACGAAACCTTCTCACCACCATGTGACGAAGAGTGCAGGCCAGGGACACGAATAGTAGATCTGTGGAGCAACCAAATCCGCTTCCATCAGTGCAACAGAAGAAAGTCACTAACCACATCAGAACACTATATCAAGTGTGCGAGAAAGTTGCGTACGACACCTCACAGGTTGTGTGTGCTACGGATGCTAGTGTCTCCAAATCTACTAGATGGAAAGCGGTGTCTGTCGTAGCATGCTGGGTCGGCAGCCACTAAATTACCTCTGTCAAAGCCCCATCAGGGAAGGTAATGACAGTAGATGCTGAACTTTTCGTGATCCAGCTAGTGATTACCAAAGCCACAGGGTGCAAAGTTTTCACTGACAGCATCCCAGCTGCCAAAACAGCCATGGACACATCCCTACATTCAGGGCAAGAACACTCCATAGTGGTCTCGAAACTCCTGAGGTCGCATTTCACAACCCTAAGGGAAGTCTACACTTCTGGGACTGTCCTGGCGAAGCCAAATGGTTCATACAGGCGGATGTTCACTACGATGCAACCAGAACCCAGTATCCAGTGGAGGAACGGATGCGTACGTCACTTGATGCCCTGAGCCAGAAGAACAGCAAGGCATGTCTGGACGAATGGACAACGGAATTCCTCAGAGGTGAAACACTTCCTGACAATCAACAGAAGCACAAAGTAGCTACTCCAACATACATGAAGGGAGGCACATGGCCATTCCATCTCCTTGTGTGCAAGAGCGACCAGGGCTATCTTGAACCATGCCCCTATAGGCGAATACAGAGCCAGGTTCTTCCCTCAAGAAACATGTACATGCCCATGTGGCCAATCAAACATTGAAACTAGACTACACATCCTCACCGAATGCACAAGATTTACAAACGACCGAATCACCCTTCCATCTCCCTGCATAGGCGACTTCATCAAGTTCCTCATCTCTAACCCCATCGCATTTGCCTTCCCAGCACCCAGGGAACATTGCTGGATCAGAACAAGCCTGCCCTGACTTCCCAAGTGAAACCTCGATGCCCTGTGCTCTTTACACTCCCCATACAGCTCCTCATAATACGGAGCTTGGCCCGATAGTGTCCGATATCAGTAGTCGAGGCCCCGCACCTTAGTAGTCAGTAGCAGTCAGTAGGCTACCACAGACTGTGTTCGTACACCGCATAATAAATTGATGAAATAAAAAAAAACCAAAGATCTAATTCACAATCGAGACAAAACTATTTTCAATCACCCACGAGCAGAATTCTAAACAAGGTCAAACACGTTGTGCAACCATCATGAATCCACCACGCTCGTCGCTTTGTCCGGGCTACAAACATGTATCTGCATTTTCTCCCTCTCTATCCTCTCCAGAATTTGAGAGCACATTGCAAGAGAAATTTGGAGTAGATAATCCATCATCAGCGGATGCAAAAACAGCAGAGGAAGACGTAGACTATGAAGAAGAGGTGGAATACGTCGTCTTGGATCTCGGCAACATTGAGCCAACGCTCGTGCCCAGTTCAAGCACTTATCGACTTATCGTGCGCTTATTTTTTGTTGCATGACCGAGTGTGTAGGCTGACGAAAAAAGCCTTCAGGGTCTTGATACACCGACACCATTTCTTCAGTTATCTGGGACAATTCTCAGAGGGCGACACGACAACCTGCTAGGCTCAGAGTTGATCTTTTGCGACGATAAAGGTCTTGTCCCAGACTTCCTGTACATACTCACGTTATTGACCACAATAAATTTATGCAGATTCGTCTTTTACATCAAGTGGTCAGAAAAAGCGAGGTGTCACGCATGTAACAACTACTTCCAAGCGGATAGCATTTAAAGAGGTCCAATTACGTCCAAAACAAAAAGTTTCCACCCCAGTGTCAGCTGAGGCAACGACTCACAGCGAAAAACCTGGGCCCAGCGAAAAAAGTGCTGGGCCAGGGCCTGAACAGGAGTGTCTCGGAGACACGGATAATAACATGGACGTTGATGAAGAGGTCGATATAAACATCGATCCTTCACTACGGGAGACCTGGCATCAACCTCAAGCCGGCCCATCTCGTTCGGTTCTCCCCTCTGACCCTCCGTCAGTCTCAATAATACCGTCGCGCTCACCGTCCCCTTCCGTTGACCTCGCAGAGACTTTCACCTTCAGTTCTTTCATCTCTAACACTGCAGATGAATGCAGGCCCACGACTTACTCGAGCTCTATCGCTAACACTGAGGATCTGTCGAGTGACCCTGCATTGCAGATTGATAGACTGACAGGTATCTCATCACCACTCACGAGGGCGCCAAAGGCATCACAAAAGACTGTCACGACAGCCCCTTTTGTTATGAGCTCAGCAAGGGGATCGAAAGCAATGACCAAAGGGAAACAGAAGCAGAAAGAAGCTGTGACGGATTTGGGTGCAGATGAAAGTTGTATGGATACAGACAAGGGTTCATGAAGGCAGGGTGCATTAGCTTATTGTTAATACAAATGATATGAGACACTACATTTCACTCGATGAAGTTTCCGAAATCGTTACTTGGCTCGAAGCATTGACCGCTGATCAACGACGTGCCGACTTGTTTCTTCCTCGATTGCAAACTATCTAGATCCAAATGCTATATGCGGACCTCAGTCAACCAGTCATATTCGAGGCCCTGTACAACTGCCTGCGATCAAGAAGATCGCTGCTTCTGGGGGATAAGGGTGGAAGTGGCCCCATACAGGCATTGATAATATTTGTACTCTGTTGGAAAATTTTACTTGGGACAGAGTTCGATGAATTTTGTTGAATATGTTTTAGTCTTAAAGATCTGATAGATGCAGTTTCGTGATTGATTTTTGGATTGTCCTATGGATGGAATAGAGAGAAGCATTCATGGCCTGTTGTAGGCCGTGTGACATCCAACCGCGTCGGTGCTGTTGTCAAAGTTTGAGCCTCAGAGCTGAGCATTTCACCTCGTCATTCATTCTCTCTTTTTATTTTATTTTTTGACCTTCACCCTTGTTACATCTGTTAGCTACATCTGTTCATTCTCGGGTATCATGCCACTTGTTTGATAATGGTGCTATTGACTTGACATAAGCATTCCAGTACATCTGTCACAGCGGTATAACAGCGGTAGCGGATGTCGGGATAACAAGGAATAATATTCACTCGAGCCTAGGACCGAGTGTCGAAGACTGGTCCTAGCAGAAAGTTTAAATACTATGTGTGGTTATTTGTATAGAGATTTGGGTAAGTCGCTAAGAGGTGTGGATGCCGGAATGTAATGATAACGAGTTGCGCTTCAACAATTTATGGAGCTATGTCCAGGCAGCCAGTTATGCTACCTACATCGGCTCCACGGCTTTTGGCAAAGCCATTGGTATTTTGATCACTCTACAGTTCAAAGGCAGAAGTTATTTATCAAATTGAACGATTAGCGAGGATTTCGGGTGTCATCAATCAAGGACACATATAAGCTCTCTAATACAGTCATTTACCGCATCTTCCTATCCTCAAAAAAGCGCTAGCGCAAAAGATGAGCATGATAGCATTGGGATTGGAAAAGAGCATTTATACCTTCAAATGCCTCAGTTGCCAAGCACATGTGCCAAGCAGAATGACTATCTGAGCTATGCTGTACCACACAGCTCTGGCATTTGTGGCTTCACTTAGGTCACGGTAATCGGCCTCACGTTCCCGCTGATACTGTTGTTCTCGGCGAATATCCTCGAGTTTTTGGTTAAGATTGCGCAGTTTACTAGAGAGCTCTGAAACATGTGAACGGTCCTGCTCGACGTTAGGTCGTGTTGAACCAACAACGATGTCAAGGTAGAGTCGAATGTGAGTGTGACTGAACCAGGATGTGTAATTGGTTGAGAGACAAATGGAATGATCACCCGCCTCATGAGAGGTGAACGTAAAGATGCTGTCGCTCGGTCCTCTTGTCTTCACGACAACATGACCCGAAGGTTCCTCCTGAAATCGATTGCATCAAGCCCGAGTCCAGAGGATGATCGCAGACCAGACTCACCTGAATCTCGACATTTATCCCCAGGTCTGGATTTTCAGCATACTTTTGTTGTTGATGTGACCATTCCAAAGCGCGGTATTTGCCTGCATTCTGGCAATCAGATTCTGAAGGAGCTGGTTGAGGGAAGAGGCATGCCTTCAACGACAGTGTCTGTTGGGAGCTCCTCAATAAAACAACGTTTTTGATTTGTATCGAGGTAAAAGTGGAGAGCATTAGCTCCCAATGCAATGGCCAGTACAACAAGCAGACGCATCCCGGCGGAGAAAAAAAAAGCAAATTTGTAGACGTGGACAGTCTCCGTTTCTCACGCGTTTTGACACTTGAAACGCTCAGCTCGCTTGCTATGATTTCACACCTTGTACCTCGACCCAACCGATTCTCGGCTCACAATATCTACTGAGAAACGTGATAACAGTGACCCCGTCTGCGATCGGTTTTTTACTTATGTTCTGCCCCACAGAGTTACTTCATTGTGGCACTATCTTTAGCTACATGACTTATTGATGGGACTGGATTGCCTGCACCAACACAATCTGGTGTACAAGAACATCTGTAGGAAGACGAGCCTCAGTTGCATAATATGAGAAAATTCCACTTTTACCCTGATTGATTGACGACTTCGTTGAATATTTGCTAGAGTTCTCTGTTGAATGAGGCAACGAGAATATTTATAAAGACTTTACCACGGGAATCGTATCATCGAACTCGTACTCAAATGGGAGAAACATTGAGCTTGAAATCGCTCCACGAAAGAGCGGAGGTTGGGTATTTCTGTTGTCAACAATCAAGTGTTGAAGAACGGAACCGCCACCTGCAATAACATATCTTGTCAGAGTTCACAGAAAGGAGCGAGAAGAATCATACCAGCTGATTCTCCCCAGATGGTGACTTTAGTAGGGTCGCCGCCGAACTTGCTGGTCTAAGATAGACTTGAGCTTTTACGCATACACGAATGAAGGAAAATACGTGGCGTTGTACCCACTCCAGTGCTAAGTATCACATTGTTAGCTGCATTCATCCAACAAGCCATCCAAAAATTACGTAGACCAGCATTCAGAACACCTTGGTCATGAATCTTCTGACCACTGAGGAAACTAAAGACGCCTAGTCTGCATAATCACAGCGACAGCCTGACCACCCGCTTGTCGGACCAAATCATTTCCGTCAAACATAAAACTACTTCCAGTGGCATAACCTCCCCTAGCAGAAATTCTCCATAATACTAGTAGATTGTTGACATTGAGAGGGCAAAACTTGATTACGTCGGAGCATACTTTAGAAAGAGACAATCCTCAGGAGGTGGAGCTCCAGGTATCTGTCGACGGGTGAAGGCACTGGCACGAGAAAATGGAGAAACTGGTTGGGTCCCGAACAAGCCTAGCCAACATGTATTGGGGAAAGTATCCGCTAATTGATCACCAGGTGTGACTTCAGGGGGCTGGGGATCTCTCCACCTCCGCAAACCTACGAAATAGTGGAGGACGAGTTCAAAGACGAGGAGAACTTTGATACCTGTAGGGGGAGCTGCATATCGGATACCTAGAAATTCAATGTTTCCTGATACTTCATTCACGATGCCTTGATAGCTGGCATACCCGAGGTCAACGACAGGAGCCGAGGCAATGAATGACAGAGTGACTGATGTGCCTAATGATGTGAATAGTAAGAAAAGTTGCATCACAGACAGGAAATTGAACCATGTAAATCGTCACAATGTTGTCTTGTTCCGACAGGTACGGGATTGATTCCGTATCAAAATCTAGTGAGATAAAGGTATCGAGTGAAACGTCATTTTCAGGACTAATCAGGGTCGAATTTGGTAAGAGGGTAATGTCTGTTGAGAAGGTTCTCGTTCCGAGCGATTGATATCACCGTCTTGGAAACTGTTAATGAACTCCTGGTGCTGAATTGGATCGGCTCATTTGGATCACAAGAGACAGTGGGATGAAAGACTCCATCATATTTAGTCCGCTCCATTTTCGCCCTGATAAGATAGCCCTTCTTCCAAGCGGATATGAAAATAATTACTTCCTCAGTCGTCTACCTACCATGGTATAAGCTGCACAGCGTCAAACTACCTGGGCAGAGACATCATGCTGTGTTTCTGAATGCACAAGTAGAGACCATCACTATCGAGGAGTTAATAAATTGATGATTTTAAGAAAAATTAAGTGCAACTGACCCAAGGGATATGATTTCTCCTTCATGATTTAGCTTCCCAAACAAGGAATTTCTCGCCACATAGAGCAAACATATATAAATAGATGATATATCAATATATGAGAAGCCAGCTTTCTTGAGAGCAACTTTTATCATGTCCGACTCCCCAAGTACTCCGCCCAAGCCCAAGTCTGGTTCTCTACGAGACAGGATCGCTGCTTTTGAAACAAAGGCTGTAAATTTGTCTCCAGAGAGGGGCCCGCCTCGTTCGAGGCCTGCGGGATTTGCGAACTGGAAACCGAAACAGCCGTCTCCGCCAACATCGCCTGAAGCATTGACTGTGTCTAGTGCAGGCATTAAGAATTCTCATAATGCAGAGAGTGCTCCCAGAAGTGGTTCTGGTAGCATGAACGCTGCAGATGCTAAGGAGAGTATTGCACGTGCTGGAGGAAGTTTAAAGGAGCGTATGGCCGCCTTACAGGGCAGGGGAGGCTTTGGTGCACCAGTGGCACCGTCCATCTCGGCACCTAGACAGACAAAATGGACGCCATCTTTACAACAGCCAGCTTTCGGGGAAGACGACGAGGGGCAAAATCAATTACAGGAAGGTACTGGCGAGGAGGTACAGGGGAGCCCTGTCAGGCCAAATCCACCGTCTATCAAATCGCCTCAAGTGGTCCCAACGTCACCCCCGCCTATCGTTCGATCGCCTCCATCTGCCGTTGAAAATGATGCTTTGCCTGTCTCTGAAGAGGTCAAAGAGCCTCGCGAGAACGATGAAGGCGCCCGGGATGGCTTTGCGCTCCCTGATGAAGGAGAAGAGGAGAGACAACGAAGGGCAGTTATTGCTGCGCGTATGGCAAAACTCGGCGGGGCAAGAATTGGCATGGGTTCAGCTGTATATGGACATGCAGCACCTATCAAGAAACCCTCCTCTCCTCCAGCTCCTGCCCCTGAACCCCAATTCCAGTTACCTCAAGCCGGAGAAGGTGAGGGTGTGTATCTCATTTTGTTATTCGTCAACTGACCTTGCCTCCAGAAGCATCGACGGCAGACGATGGTGCGTCTCTACTTGTCATCTCTCAAGTCATCTCTCAACCTTACATTGTAATAATTCTTCTCAGATACGTCTCTCCGTTCTCCGCCTGCGATGCCAATGGCTGCGATTCCCAAGCGCATGGCTCCCCCCCGCCGTAAACCAGCTAAAACGACGGCTATTGGCACGGTCGCGTCACATGAAGCGAGCTCTGTTCTGACCACTCCTGATGCCTCCGCAGCAAATCTGGCCGCTCAAAACAGCCTTCCAAACAGCCCCCCTATTGCCAACGTCACCGCTGAAGTCATTGAACCCATCGAAATGCATGACACCGCCGAAGGTTCAGAAGAGGAATCAAAACCTACGGAGGAACTACCAGAAAAGGAGAAGCAGGAAAATGCAGAAGACGAAGAGTTACGCAAGAAGCATGCCGCAGAGAAACTGGTGAATATCAACCCATTTGCATATACTCCCGTGCGGAGACCTTCCGTTGGGTCGATTCCGTCCGCTGAAGGTGCCGCTACCTCTCCCTCCTCGCCGTCTGTTTCGATAGAGAAGCCTGCTTCACCTGGTTCTCCACGTCTAGTTCATGCCGACAAGTTTCCAATCCAGAGACGAGCAAGTGGTGGTAATACCAAATCTTTCGATTTCTCTTCAGGGATTGATATTGGGAGAAGAACAAGTGTTGGTTCTGTCACATCTGGTAAATCTACAAGTGAGGCTGCGGGTGTTGGGAGGAGAACGAGCGTTGGTTCGGTCAAGTCTATCCCCAAACAGGAGGGAATACAGGAAGTACAAGAGATTGTTGAGGAGCTTGAGAGCATCGTGCTGGAGGATGTCACTAGCGGTCCATCTCCTACGCAGGCGACAATAAAGCAGTTTATCTCGGCCAAGGATGGTAAATATTGAATTTTTCCTTTAAAGTCGTCTTTCAGATCCCTCAACGTACCCAAAGTCACTTTCAGACGCAGTGTGGTCAGTCAGTGATGATCTCATAACATTCACTTTCGTGAAAATGTTCTTATTCTCATCTATATCAAATCTTACTATAAAACTCAAACACGTATTGATTTCACGCTGTTTCATTCGTCAGAGCGCAATGCAAATGATCCCCTCAAAGAATCGATATATGACGAGTACATCCAGTCTGATGAACGTATCAATGATGACGAAGACGAAGATGCAACGCCACAACCGCTTCCTCGCCTTCCCCCCGTCACTCTTCCTTCACTTCAACAAGAAGACATCAGAAGACAGGTTGAAAACGATGATATTCTCGGTGTAATCCATCCCTCACCGCCTCGTTCCCCATCAACTCCTCTTTCTTCTACTTCCATCGATGATACTATTCGAAGAACAGAAATACCACTTTCTCCGGGGGTTTCTCCGACTTCTAGGGATCCTTCGGTAGATAGAGATAGACTCAGTGGACCTGTACCTCCTAGACGTGTCGTTCCACAGACGCCAGAGCACCCTGCTTATGACCTAGATGATCAAAAGGCTTCCATGGATGAGGCAGAAGGTATCGGAGCAGACGAAGGAGAGACTGATTCAGATTTTGCATCAAGTACACTCTTTGTTCCTCCTCCTGCGATGGTTGGTCCAGCGCTCAGGAGTGATGACGAGGAGAGTGAGCTGCCTTTGCGTGTTCCGCCTCCATCTAATTCAACCAGATTTGTTGCCGAGAAGGAAAGAGCGTATGAGGACACAGATGACGAGTCGGATACATCAGGCGTTGCGTTACCTGTGAGACTCAACATCGCATCGGATGACGTCGCTAGGGAAGCTGTCATGTTGAAGCAACCGCTACCACTAGAATCAGACCCATTGGTACCCATACATGCTGCCTCTGCTGAGGAAACTTTGGAATGTGGTGACGATATATCACACGAACAGGAACGTGAATGTGGAGAACACATGATGGAAGGAAGTATTCATGCAAGACCACACTCTGATGACCTATCGCAATCCATATGCTCTGCTGCTGAATGTCTTGTGGATCAAATTCCTTTTTTCGTTCCACCTCGATTGTCTGAGGGAAGCGGTATTCGTCATGTTCCAATGCGACCTGTCCCGGGTCGTCTGTCAATTTCCTCTCCTCCATCATCATCATCACAGTCACAACTGCAACATTATGAAGACGAAGAAGAGGAGGTATTGGACGAAGATGAAGGTGATCCGATTGATCCTACATTCCATAGTCCAATCCGAAGAACTCACTGGGGGGAACATGTACATACACAAGTGATGACTGAAGCTTCATCAGAATTGTTTGTTCCTTCAAGTACCACTTTAAGAGCGCCACCTTCTGCTGCCTTATCTCCTCCTGCGTCTAGCTCCATTGCCATTGTTGAATCGAAAAAACCAATGAAGATCGAGGAAGAGGAGAAAAGCAATAAACAAACAATCGCGGAACGGATGGCCAGATTGGGTGGGATCAAGTTTGGTGCGGCTCCCGATTTGGGAAGAAATCCACCTGTTCCATCACCGCGGAAAGTTTTGAGTGATGAATCTGCGGATCTGGTTGCTGGTGAGGGTCAGGGTGATGTGCCAGGGCATAAAAAAGCGCAATTGACGCAAGAACATGTCAGAAGTAGCGATGATCATGGTGATGAGGATGAGAATGAAGAAGAGGAGAGATTGAGGAGAGAAAGGATTGCTTCCAAGCTAGCTGGGATGGGTGGGATGAGAATTGGAATGATGCCGATGGCCAAGCCTCCTCGACAGTCTCACGTTCTTGATAGTGGTCAACTACAAAACGTATCGACGTCAACGACGACTCCCCTTTTGAAGGTACCTGTGACAATCCAATGTTCTGATGCGAGTGAATCAGGTACTTCAGAAGATGGAGTGAAAGTTGAAATTGAAGAGAGTGAGATTGAAGAAGTTGGCTATGAAGAAGTGAAAGGGGACTCGGAAGAAGATTCTGGAGAGGAGATTCCGCCTCCACCACCCCCAAGGACATCTATGCGACGAGAGACGGGAGGTTTGGTTTTATCTGGTACTGCGAATATTCTATCCGCTTCTCCGATGACACGACCACCTATTCCTGTTCCCGGACCTTTTAAAAGAGCAAGTGTGCAGTCTACGGGATCGAAGAAGAGTCAACAGCCAGTTCAAGCTCAGCCCTCAGAATACGTTCTTGTTCAGGAACCTCAGATGATGAGTGAGGGAGTGGAGGACGATGCTCCACCTCTACCTCCTGCACGATCTCCGCATCAAGTATCCTCAAGGACGACTGCATCATTGACAGATAGTATTTCCTCTCAGTGGGAATTGCCTGCGGTACCGAGTTCATCTCTTGGTGAAGACCTTTCAGCCTCTTGGTCTGACGCCTTACTATATGAACATCAGCCAACGCCACTTCCTCCACCTCTTCCTCATCAAAATGCCCCGATACCTATTCCACCACCTGTGGCTTCCCCTGTTTCACAATCATTGAATGTGTTGCGTCTTAATTCAGACGAATTGATTGCCGTCTGGGGTCGTGTTGGTGTGCAAATTTGTGAGGTTGCGACGACGATGTACGATCACTCGAAGAAAACATTGATTGGGGATGGGACATATCGGGGTTTTGTTGATACTGTGCTCCGTGAAGTACCCAATGCTGCGAAACCGGAATCAAAGCAATTTCCGTATGGCTATTTAGTCTATCTGCAGAACGGAGGGCAGGTGCAGAAGAGAGCGAGCGAGATTATGCCCGGAGACGTTGTGGAGATTGTGGATGCGAGGTTTAAAGGACATAAAGGGTTGGGTGGGTATCAGCAATTTGTGGGTGCTGGGGTTGAAGGTGCTGAGGGCGGTGGACCTGTTGTTGGTGTGATTTCCGAGCTTGAACCCAAGAAGAGCAAGCTTCGCGTCTTTCAAGCCAATCAACACGTGGGTCAACAAGTGCGTATTTTTTCTTAATTTGATGGATTTGAATGGTGGGTTAAAATGCTCATTATAGACAGTTGAGTCGGTAAGTTATCGGCTCGATGATTTGAAGAGTGGATTAGTCAAGGTGAGTAGTCATATGGTTTCTATACCAGATGTTGTTTGAGTTATTGCCACTAGGTTTATCGAGTTTTGGAGGCACAGTAGTTCCATGGTTGTTTGTATCAGTATATTTCTGGTTCTGACTTTGTGTAATTTGTCAATTGGTTTGGTTTGTTTCTACAATTCTTGGAATTCGTGTCATCGTATTCATATTGTGGTATATTTCTTATGAGGAACCCTGCAACAATGGACATTGTACAAGACATATACTAAGCTGTCCTTCAAAGAGGTGTCTATCTTGACGTCCAATTGTTGTGTAAGCATGCTTCAAGACAACTGGTAGTTTGTGTAGACGGATGATGAACAGGTTATTATTATATATGTACCGGATACGATAACTGTTAAGTTTGAATCCAGCATAGGGAAAAAAAGTTGTTGCAAACATGCAATAGGTCTCTTGATGAAACTCTATTTTACTATTCCTATCTATCTCAACATCAAGACAAACAATTTTGGTGTAACGTTCAATATTCCAACAGCGACGACGGTGGGTATCGGAGTGGAAGATTGCAGAAAGCTCCAACTGCTTGCTCGGAATCGAGAACCACGTTTACAGGATGTTAAAAATAGGAATAAAGATAAGAATAGCGCGAAATGGTTTAAAAGATGCATCTCATCCACGCATACGATCAAATATGACTAGGAGTGCCTTTTGACAAGGGTACATCTGCTTCCTTGTGCAAGTGTGTCTTGATTGTTCAAGTAGCGGTTGTACGTGGTAAGTCCAAGCCATCAAAAACGCCGGGATATGAACCCTTTATTGAGTGAGACTCATCAAAACTGACGCAAAAGCGGACGGCCAGAGACACCTCTTCTAGCCTATGATAGCTAGTGAGTGAAGCTGGGATACTGACTCGAGTCAACGATTTGCTTCAAGGGCCCTCTGTGTGTCGGGGGACCATCGATAGAGTAACATTAAGTGTGGTCAATGTTGATGGGGAAGTCAATTCCACAAGGCAGGATGAGATGTCAAAAAGTGTTCGATGTGCGATTCTACTTGCTGTAATTTTTCCATATTTTAGCTCGAGACGTTGGAGAATTAATGAAGTGGCGGATGCGTGATATTTCTTGAAACATAGGTTCAGCTGTAAAAAATGACCAGTGGAGGGATGAGCTCTCGATATACACACCAGAACAAAAGATTTAAACCCTCAAGGAGAGGAGGCGCTCGAAGATGCGCCATACACGAACCGTCCATGGGGTATTCCACCGTAGTGTAATGGAGAGTGAGGTTACATACGTTCTTGAAAAGTGACTTTGCTTTTGAGATACTGGATTCGCAATAGGGCACCAATGTAGATATCCCGTTATTTCCGATAATTTAGAGGGAGGTGAGACAAGATTGACCAGGGCTGAGGGCAGTTACCAGAGGGTCCGTTGTTTTAGGGACACTTTGAACGTTGCCTACGACAACGTTATGAACCCTTACACCGTGAGTGAGTAGCAAGATCGGTGAAGACATAGAGAAAGAGTAAACCACCAGGAGCTCGGATAACGGGCACCTGAGAAATTCCAAGATTGAACATTTTGAGGGAGATTATCCCAGTTAGAGAAACGTGGATGCGCAATGTGTAATAGTCGTGGTGAGCGCTGAAGAGAGCAAAATTCCTGAGTCTGAAAGATTCTGTAGAAAGGACGGACTGAACAGGGATATGAGAGCAATCCACGAGATATATGTCCTTGACGTAGTCCGATACAGGGTTTGGGTGGATCGATTCAAATGACCACAAGCAAGGCCTATTGGTTCAGTCTTGGCCAAAGTTGACAGAAAAGAAACACCAAAGTCTAGCACTGCGTCTCGCGACTGCATAAACATCTCTAGGAGATCATAGGGATCGATCCATTGGAAACATATAGAGTTTGTCTGCCATTGCTGTATCTACAAGGATCAAGCAAGCACTGCCATACAGTCATATACGAATGTTTCCAACCGCCCCAATGAACAAGCCCAAGCCTCGCCTTCCTCAAAACGTCCAAGCCGGCATTTATAAAGCAGAAGTTATCAGGGTAACATGAGACAACTGTACTGACGCTCTCACAACTAATCCTTGCAGTAGGATGTGGCAGAATCTCTAGGTATCACTATCTCAGACGTCGTCTCTGGAGCACTAGCAAGCGATGTTGAGTATCGGATACACCAAGTAATAGAGGTGATAAATGACACAGAGATCCCATAGTCACTTTTTTAAATGTCTGCAGGAAGCTTCGCGTTTCATGCGCCATGGACGACGAACAACACTCACAACATCTGACATCGACCATGCACTCCGGACTCTCAACATTGAACCTCTCTATGGGCATCTCCCATTTTCTCAACCGTCATATCGTAAAGCTCTGCCATTCCCTCAGATTTCCACTACAGGCACAAGCCAGCCTACTGCTGGACCTGTCTATTTTGTGGAAGATGAAGAGATCGATTTTGAGCGTGTCATGAGGGAAGAGAAAATTATGCTACCAAAAGGCGTCAGTTGGACCGCACATTGGCTTGCTGTTGAGGGTGTCCAGCCTCTCATTCCTGAGAATCCTCCGGTCGTTCCCCGTGAAGAAAATACTGTTGCACCAGCAGAAACAAAGGTCAACGGAACTCTGAATCCTTCATCCGCTGCAACGGGCGCTGCAGGTCTGCTTCAGGGTGGTGGTCAGAAATCTGGTGCCCTCCCTGGTGCAAGTAGCGTGCAGTCCTCCAAAATAGTTAAACAGGTTCTTTCACGCGAACTGCAACTCTACTATGCGCGCCTTACCTCATCCTTACTTCCACCATTGAATACATCAGACTACGCTACGAAAAAGGTTGCTGCTCTTGCGAGCCTACGACACGATGCGGGGTTACAAGCTCTTCTCCCGTATCTTGTTCGGTGGCTCGGTGAGGGTGTTGTTAGCGTTCTCAAGACTGGAGAGCAAGGCGATGGAGAGGGGAAGGTTCTTGAGGTGCTAATAGATGTGGTGGGAGCTCTTTTAGAAAACAGGACGTTATTTGTTGAACCATACGTGAGCTACTTACTATCTTATAATAAAATTCCTCGAGCCATTCATTACGGACCCAGCTTCACCAACTCCTTCCTCCAATTCTTTCGACTCTTCTTCATTCCTCACTTCCCTACTCCCAATCAACCCATCTCCGCATCAGCGCCTCACAAACTCTGTCTCGAGTCCTAACCCAACACAGTACTACCTATCCATCTCTATCACCCCGTATTATGAAAACTCTTCTATTGGCTTTGATAAGTCCGGGAAAGAGCCATGGTACACGCGAAGGCGCCGTACGTGGATTGATGGGCGTCGGCAAGGAGGCTGTTCGGAAGGGTCTAGTCGATGCCGGAGGTGCGCGTGTAATTGCTAATGAATGTCCTGGATCGAGTATCGAGGAGTTGGCTCTTTTGAATGCTGTTATGGTGAGTTCAGGAGTTATGACTTATTTCAGACGGCTCACCAATACTGACCAGGATGCCTTGCACGTACTGCGTCCTGGAACTGCGGAAATGTCAGATTCGCTGAACCTGGGAAACCCGGAAGATGCAACTGTTATGCATAAGCTACATGATGCTTTAGGCGAGAAGCTTACTGACCATGTTTCCGTGGATCGATCATGGGCTCGAGAAATTCTCGGAATATCTGAGGCGTCGTGAAACGTTCTCGTTTTTCCTTTTTTTTGATTTATGCTGGCCGATCCTCGTTCTTTCATGCCGGCGTATGTTCAATATACTGGGTGCCCTGTACAAGTATCCACGTACAGCTGAAGTCACATGCGCACCATGAGCCCAATTACTCTATGTGATCGCCTTGTGGAATGGCTCGTTCAGCCCAGTTCTTGTGTAGGAGAGAACCTAAAGGCTATTTTGAGTCTTGAAGTGTGAGTAAAAATAGCATATCTAATTATGTTGAGTAGAAGATTTACAAAGGAATGTGGCTACAAGCCTTCTGTGGCATAGAAAATGAGCTAGAGTGTAATTGTTATCTGGACTATGAAGACTTTCAACCCCTAACTGGAAGGGTGACTGGGCCAAGACTCCAGGAAAATCTTAGAGAGGACAGTGAGGCCCCCTTAGTCTACACAAGTATACAAGTAGATTGTGATCGAGCTCTGCGTTACAAATTTGGGAAATTAGAAAAAAACTGATTGGACAGACCTTGTCTCAGGTTAATCAATATCTATGCTTTGTGAAAATAATTGTGCAAGGCAAGACCGCTCAGTCTCTGCAAACTAGACAAACTATCATACAAAAAAACAAGAGTGTAGTTTTTCTAGGACTGAACTAGCAACTCAAATATGGCGCCTGGGATGGCAAGAGGAGCATCATGAGTTCTCTGGGCTCCAATATCCCCCACGCCAGACCGGCCCCTTGTGAAGTTGTGTGTGGAGCATATTGCCACAAATAGGAAAACAGTCTTGCTCAAATTCATTCCAAGAAACAAAATGACGCCTTGTTCTTTCTCAGTCTATTTCAAGAACTTAATGCATTGGTCTCAAAATGTTATTGTACATGATTTTTTTTGCGGAGGATGACAGTCAACTCATCTATAGCTGGTGATCACCAACCGGTCCATATAACGAAAAATAAGATGCCTCCAAGGGCTCCCCCGGCAAGACGGAGTACCATCAAGGGCATGTGATTGGTAGTCCATCTGTTGAACACGTTTGACGAGCGGTCAACGAAAGAAAAAAGCAATCCGCGAGCATCTAGAAACGAAAGGCGTAAAGTTTCATACTGGTCTGGAAGCGAGCCTGGATCGTTTCGAGTGAGGGTACATTGGGTTTTACAATGTAATGACGCACGATGAATCAGGCCATGGAGGGTATAGGTAAGGTAGAAGGTTGAAATAATCAAGATTTCATGTAAAAGAAGAAAAGGGATAAGCAAAACGATTGGCCCGAAAAATATAGACCAAGCAATTAGATGCGCCCAATATTTATAGATATGGACTACCAATAACCTTCAACAGTTGAGAAAATAAAAGGATCCCAAAGCTCACCAAGCTCTCCCAGAGTGGAAAAGACCTTGATTGTCCAGTCAGGTAGTTGGGCGAGAACGTTTTGAAGCCAATATACTATGAACATTAAGTGAGCACAGCTCACCAGCAAGAGCCTGCAGTACTGACACAAAGGTCCAAAAACATTATTAGAAAACCATGCAAAAAGCTGTACTGTAGACATCCATTGGTTGCGTCAACAAAACACCTAAGCAAAACATACGCAAAAGTTCGAGTAGAATTCTAGCATAATCCTTGAAATGCTGGGCCCAGTCCCCCGAGTTTGCGATGCCGTATGTGTCTGGGAGATACATTGGCTATTGAGTTACGCAGGTCACAGCACCGGGGGCATGAGTCGCGGCAGAAACGAGCTTTGCTCAAACACGCAACCCTCGTTGCTTGCCTAATTTGGATTAACATCTTTATCAACTCTTTGTAGCTCCACAGTCGTTGATCTGTTTTGCTGGCACAACAGTACATTTTCCCTTTGGAGTGTACTCTATGCAGCCAGTTCACATGAAACAGAGCCAGAGAACGGTAAAAAATACATCGGCAAATGTTCCTCGAATCTCCTCAACATATCTTCTATCATAGGTTTCACAAGGCTCCAGCAGGGTGAATTACCACCCCATTCATTCCGCCCACCTGCACGTTCAAGGGCGACCTCAAGCATCCTTCCAAAATCATGGAAACCGCTGAGACTAGACCAGAACCTTTTCCATGATCCTTGACAGTTTCTATGCAACGAGGAATTATAACATCCTGGGCCGCGATCCTCGAACGACATGTCTGCCAAGGATTGGCAACGTAGGGCATCAAGATTCCATAGCCCGCTCATGAGCTTCAAATGCTGTTCGCTGCTTAACGAACGTACGAGGTCCTTGCTACTTGTGGGTGGACCCACAACGATCTGTGATAAATTGAAAGTTTTCTGGTTTTCCTGAGAAAGCACGCCAACGCGCCGCAAAGCATGGTAATAAGCGAGACTCTGGTGCCTTGGGCTCTTCAGACCATCGGCAAAATCCAAGGCTCTACGAAGTTCAAGGGATGTATCTGAGTTTGCATAGGCCAGGGACAGCCATAGGGCCTCAACTTCCTTTTTGAATGTTGGCTCCCCGCTGTCGGTTTTAATGATGAGGATCAAGAGTTTCTCCAAGATGTCTAGCGTCCATAAGCTCTGTTGCGATGTGCTCTGTGGCATTGTGCTTTGGTCGCCTTCCCAATGGGCACGTATAACATCATTGGCCCAAATTTCCAGACATTTACATTCGTACTTGTGTGCAATGTCTGCTAACAGCACGAGTCGACCAAGATCGACCCTGTCTGGGTCATCTTGAGCACGAATCTCTGTGGGTCTTCCCAACATTGATAGACACCAATTCTGACGGAGGTGAGATATCCTTACTTGGCGTATAATCCCCAACACAGGGCCTGAAAGGCGTCAACTGAGTCTTGGCAATGAATTGGGTTCTTATCAGTGGAACCCTCGCCTCTGAGGCCCATTCTATCACCTTCACTACTGGACGGCGGTTGTGGGAGGGTAAACATTTTTTCGAAAAACGATGATTCTCGTGTCAAGAGGCTCCGATGTATCTGGCAGTTTGTTTAAATAAAGTTTTCAGAAATCATGGAATTCGTTTCGACATTACACCTTGAACAAGTGATTCCCAATCTTGAAAACGCAACTTCCGTCTTCAAAGTAGTATTTTGGATCCCGTATAGTCATTGTGGATGGTATAGATGATCAAGGGCCTCGCGTTCGAGTGCTGTTCGAGTATTTCCAATATATATAGGTTGATCAGTCAACACGTGAATGCCTACATCTGGCCACCTTGCCCAGATGTCCAGTCAGGATAAACAGAGGATTCCTCACTTGTGTGATTGACCACTCCTGCTATGACCATGTACAAGTAGGCTTGCAACGGCATAGCGTTGCCTGCATAGTTATAATGACAGCCTCTAGAAGCCAGCAGAATCTATAATGACCTCTTTGACAGAGGTGTTCATTAGGAGACGACTGCATTCGAGTGGCAATATTGGCACGTCCATGAATTCAAGCCGTCTAACAATACTCGCCACTTGGCCAATCAATCTATCGTGCATTAAGCTTCAGGCTGTATTACTACACATACAAATGGAGAAAGAGATCTACATACATGATATGCTGAATCAGCGTATTCGAGTCTGCTAATTTATTTCAGAATGCAATTTCCTCTTGGTGTCAGTCGATGCAGTAATGAGATATTAACTCAAGATCGTCGCTAAGAATTATTGGGAGAAATATATTCATTCCAATGGGATCATGAAATGATCAGGAAGTGTGTCATCGAAAGTCTTCATCATTTTCTCCAATTGAGCTACCATCCTTGAGCTACATGGAACCATAGTATTATGAATGTAATAGTCACCAGGCCGTTTGACTCTACAGATACCGGATTGGCCCAAAACGTGAATTCTTTGGAGGAGATCACCCGGATCTTGGGGTGGTGGATTGAGACTGCGTAGCTTCTCATTCCACCATTCATCCCAAGCAACAGCACAAGAAGGTGCAAGAGATGAGCATGGACAATCGATTTTCAGTTGAGGCGGAACCGACAGCCTCAATTGCAACTGGGATAACGACCAGAAGCCTCCATAAAGACGATTAGTCCGCTCCCCGTTGAGCTTTGAAGAGGCATGATTTATATACATGACTGGATTTTCGGCTGGTATGGAAGCAGACTTGTTGTGTTTCAGAATGACCTTGAGATACGCGTAATAAACCTTGCCATGAAATTGGCGGTGAATAGGGGAAAGCTCAGCAACATCAAGTGCGGCTTCAAACGCCTTCTGAGATTGTGTGAGGTCGGATGATTGGATATCTTGGATCCATAAATCTTCTATCAGTGTTGTGAGGGAAGACATTTGCAGCTGAGCTGATAGAGTAAAAAGGCGTCCACCCAAATCACCAAGACGAGAGATAAATTGACTTCGTATTTCAGCAGAGTGGTCATCAAGTTTCTTCAGTGACCATCTGAGCAGACCTTTAAATTCGTATTTGTGGGCCATGGACACCAGTCGTACTAATAGAGATAGATTCGCGGTCGAAGGATCCTGTTGGCTATCTATATCACTTGGCCTATACCAGCGAAATCAGGCCAAAAAATCTCATGGAAAAGGCTCAAACTGAAGCACTAACCTAGCATACAACGCCCAGCACAAGCTCCGAAAATCTTCAGCGGAGTCTTGGAAAATCAGAGGATTATCGTCTGATTGTCCTTCACCAAATCTCATGTTCAGCTCCAGAGTTTGATGGGCCTCTTCAGGCGGCTGAGGCAGGGAAAAAAGCGTCCTGAAGAAAGGAGAATCACGTTTGAAAAGAAACTTATGAATCTTGATCTGCGATTAGGGATATCTCACCACAGACCGGAAGACTGTTCTCTTCACCTTGAACAATGAGTCTCCTGCTTTGATAATGCAATCACCATCCTCGAAATAATAAGATTCGGTGAAGATGGTAGTCAGTATGGCTGATATCATGGCACCTGTAGCAAGTAGATTGAGTCGACCGGTTGAATAAAATGTGCAAGTCCGGCGAGCTCGCACAATATCCGGCAATCACCGCAGCAAAACAACACGGTGACACTGGGCCGAGTTTCTGTTAGAGTAATGACAGCAATCAGCCACATTTCAACGGTCAAATATCAGGCTGAGACAACTTATATCAAGATAATTTCATTTGGTGAACTGCCGCTCAGTGAGTGGACCCCCCAATCTAGTAGATGCTCTGAGCATCCCAGTGGGGATTTCTATTTTTGAAGTAAACAAAGTCCCCCACGTCAGGTGTGTCTTTTTCTGTAGGAGTTTCACATTCTCGTAATGATCAAAGTGACAAAGTTACTGATCAGGCCCTGGGCGATCGATATTTGATTGTCCGGCCTCACCAACCTCTTGGCTTGCCCCTACTACAATGCAAATCAGAGACAAGGACTATTACTTCGAGGATGCTACAAGGACTTTCCAGGTCGATGGATACCTGTTCAAGGTGAGCACAAACCGACTACCCTTGGGATCATATCCATCACAATGATGCCTAGATACACAGTTATCTTCTTACAAGAGAATCACCCTTCTTCGAACGGATGTTCTCCCTTCCACCCCCCAGACTGGAATACGGAAGTGGAGACACCTCAATACATGACGGGAGTTCAGATGATAACCCGATCATTTGTCATGACACCCTGAACTCGTTTCGTGCGTTGTGCTGGGCCCTTTACGCCAGGTGAGGCTCGATTTTCATTGTCACCTCTTCCACCCAACGTATCCAAAGACCACTTGAAATTCGTGATCAAGAAAATCCAATCCTCGTTAATATCACTCGATTGATATCATTAGCAGCGATTGCTCACAAGTATGAATTCCCGTCCCTCGAGAAATGGTCGATCGGTGTTATCCGTTCCCATTGGATGGCGGACTTCGATTCTTCAAACCTTACGGAACCAGGGGACCGTTCGATCTGGACTCTGGGTGACATACAAGAGCTTGTCACACTTTCACTCCAGATGGACACCATTGATGCTGTCTTTGAAAAATCCATTGAACAACAATGGTTGGCTCGTATTGGTAATCCAAAGTTCGGAAATTCGGCAATCATTTGTAAGGTGTTGACCTTTGCTGATGCTCTGTCTTCTCAGAGGCATCGTTCTCTGGCTTATTACTATACTCTGCGTCGTTCCGGCATCCTTCAACTTCGTCGTGCAGAGACTGGTAGCCCCTTCCTAGAACCAAGTGCTTTCCATATGCAAAAACCGTACGATTGGATGTCGCAAATGACAGATGATCAACGCTTGAGGATGATGCATGGATTGTGGTGCCTCGTATCACTACGAGGGGCATACTCTTTGGTTCAGGTTGGTTGTGCAGACGTTTATTGCAAACAAGGATCTGGTGCTGGATGTGCGGAGGCGTGGAGCGAATACGGAGCGAGCGTAGAGATTTCGCTTGATTTTGGTAAGCTGTTGGAAGATGCTATTCGCCAGCTCCAAGGTGGTAGCCTCCCATGTGGTCTCTTGTGTGCATCCTGCGAGGCAACCCTTCTATCCCAGCTTATCCCCTTACTTCGTTCATTTGAACAGAGTCTTGTAAATTATTTTGGATTCGATTGAAATCAAGTTGTACGAGTAAAGGAAAGTTCCTTTGGATATGAGATAAAACCATATACCGGTTTTGACAAATTTCAGGAGAAAGCCAAATGAGATGAGAACAACTTGAAGCATTATACATCTACCAGAACGAGATTGAGGAGTCTCCGTGGCACCGAGGTAGGCAGATGGAATCCACAATTGGTTAGGCGAATTCTACGAGAAAACAATGGGGGTATACAGGTATGTTCAGTGTCTCTGTACCATCGGTCGACACAATCATATAGATATCTCTATTCACTTTCATTTCTTGACCAGACTAGATAGTCATCCGCATAGCTTGTGAGACTTACATTTTTCGAATGTATATACACTGATGACGCACCTAACAGCGCGCTTAGAGGCGGATTATCCAATAAAGGGGGGAATTTGTGTATCCTCCGCGACTGACTTGATTGCACATTACAGCCACCGTAGCAATCACTATATGACTTTCAGTCTCATGATGTGTTTGTCATTAAATCCAGAATATAAATTTAGTCTGGACAGGGCATAGATCATGTCTGGCTCAAAACCATAGCAACATATTGAGGCGGCTAGAATGCAAGCCCAATGTCAGTCATACTGACCACCTGAGGTAACCTCGGAAGTAAGATGTGAAACACCATGTACTAGTATACTTCATTTTCTTCATAGCATTCTCGATTGCACGACTTGATATCAGTTTGCTTGTTGCAGAAAGTTCCGAATAAGCCCGCTCATTTACTAAAAAACTTCCCTCTTTGTTTATATGCCTTCTGTCAAAACACCACGATGTTGGAGCCTGTATACTAGGCCCTCAGTATTGCTTGTTGTGGAAAGAATCCAAAGATGACATGACGGATCACATGACTCGGCAAAGCGAGGATCTTGTTACGTCCAGTTGAGTCCAAATTTTCTGCTGACTCCAGATCTCATGCTCTCATTTACAAATGGCTACATTGCCTACAACTGTGAGCACCAGACTCAAGCTCTTTTGTTGTGGTTTAACGCGTTCTATCAGATGCGCGCAAGTGCCTTACACTTTCTTCTTTGATAGGTGGACCGATGGCATTTGTCATTGATGCACCCTTTGGGCGTTTTGCTCCGAAAGGAGATAGTATTTTTGTGTTTGACGGTATGAGGCCCGATCTTGTATCTTCAGCACGTGCTGAGACTAGTCTCAGGACGCAAAGCATGGATTGTCATGGAAATCATATCCCCGATTATGTTTCTCTACGGACTCTTCAATGCCCCCTTGGCGCAGTACGACTATGGCCTGCAGATTCTCAGCTCCCCGCAGAAGTTGCTGGCTTTCCTCTTTCTCGTGCATTACACCAATCGTGCCATTATCTCCCCATTGCGAACGCCTTCTCGTTCGAAGCATCATCTTATCGTCACCCTTTCAGGGATTTTCTTCAATATTCAGAATGGTTTCTTGATGGGGTCGTACCTCTCAAGCCCGTTTACTTCTCTGTGGTTCCGGAATCCCCGATCCACCGGATTACAGTACAAGTTAGGCTTGACCCTCTGGATTTTCGGGTTCATTGGAAATGTTATCCACGACGAGATCCTTTTGAATATTCGTCGTAAGGCGAATGCCTCAGGAAAACGCCGTCCGGACTCTAACGGAGCAGAATATTACGGCATCCCACATGGCTTCTTATATCGATACATCTCTTATCCTAATTACTTTTGCGAGTGGATCGAGTGGTTGGGATTTGCTCTTGCTTCTGGTCCTTTGACTCTTGATCCTTCCCTTCCCGGTTTTATCTCGTTTCTTTCACCTGCACGCCTTTTCCAAGCCGTCGAGGGACTCATCATGGAGCCCGCTTCAAACTTCGCTCCATATTTGTCCCCGCCTTGGATCTTTGTGTTTGTGGAGATAATTGCGATGTTTCCTCGTGCCTATAGAGGTCACAAATGGTACAAGCAGAAATTTGGTGATCGCTATCCCAAAAATAGGAAGATCACTATACCATTCCTTTTGTAAATCAATCTATCCTCCGCTCTTTTTGCGTAGTATGAAATTGTAATGAACATAGGACGGATTATGCAGGAAGTAATAAGTGATCATTCAGGAAGTAATAAATGATCATTCAGG
>Ga0153986_1000107_pt1 | contig 25981 bp, 30 predicted proteins | sample TSGA070MetaG_FD_104724 | JGI IMG/M metagenome (GOLD analysis project Ga0153986, IMG submission 104724) | Attine ant fungus gardens microbial communities from Georgia, USA - TSGA070 MetaG | ecosystem: Host-associated > Fungi > Mycelium > Unclassified | place: USA: Georgia, Alexander Wildlife... | reverse complement strand
TACGCAAAGCGTGGCTAATTACTCTACGGAACCAAAAATACTGACGATAGCAACGGGTGGTGGGCCGCCTTCTCGTGCCTTTATTTGTCCACAATAGGCAGCGACATGTTTCGAAGGGTGCCAAGATATGGTAGGAGATGGTGTTAGAGCAGGTATACGATGTACAGGAGCACCTGTCTCTGTAGCACTCTGAAATGGATGAGTCTGAAAAGTTCTCGACGGGTTTTTGGCATGTTGAGGACTTACGATTTCGATGTAAGATCCCGTGCTCGCGATCGCGAGGTACTCGCCATCATAGGAAAAGTCTAAATCATTGACACTGTGTCTATTTATGAAGGAGATCGATAAGTCAATCAGAGTGAAAGCGAGAATATGAATATCGTACTCGCAAGTTGTCAGAGTTCTGGCGACTATCCAGTCTCTCAGATCGAAAAGGTTGACTATGGAATCCAAACCACCCGAAGCCAGATATCTGCAAGAGAAAATTTCAAAAGAGTTCACATACGAGGCTTTCTCTCTTGATTTACCTGCCCCTTGGATCCAAAGCCAAAGCCATACACCCACCAACGTGAGCTGCTGGGGAGTCCCTGACTTCCAAACTGGGGTAGTCGATCACTCGAAGAGTGTGTTCGGAATGAAAAGCGACAACGAGACCATCTCCTGTGTGATTGAAGATTGCTTTAGAGCCAACCTGAAGATGGTATCAAAAGAGAACGCTGCGTCGCACATTCAACCTGACGAACTGAATCTTTCTGATTTAGCAAAACCTTGGTTTGCCATTGTTCTTTTGCTTCTTCGGACTCCTTACCATAAGACATGAACATCAGTTGATGAGCGGCCGTGACGAATAAAAGTGATCGTCCATCTGGGGCGTACTGAGTGTATGTAGGCGTGACTTTCAGAGAGCATTGTTGGATAAAACGACTTTCTAACGGGATGAGAGTGGACTGAGTAAAAAGAGTGCATGGCAGTCGGTAAAGTAACCCACGACGTGCATCCCAGAATACAATTCTCCTGTCCTTTTGACTAGATGTACAGAATAACTCGGGGTATGTTGGGTTCCAGGAAACGTAATCAACATCATCTGAATGTCCCCCAGAGTAAACTTGAGCAGATCTGAACTCGAGCTGCTACGTTCAACGAACCGTTCAGTATGACAGTCTAATCTGAATACAGAGAAAGTAATTTTGTACGGCAGAAGACTTACATTTTTTTCCGGATTCCAGACTTTTGCTGTTTTGTCAATTCCAACGCCTGCAAGTTTGTCTCCATTACAATTCCACGCGACATGGGTGATGCCTTGAGAAGTCGGATGACGATAGTCCTTCTGCTTGAATGTGGAAAAGTCCGGGGGCTAGCGGGTGACAAAACGAGACATGATCATGGTGGCATGATACATGGACAATATGAGTTTTTCTGTCGAGTGGCCGAAGGACGTGACCATACGTGTATACCACGAACCGCGAACGTCGTATGAGGGGGCGACGGAGGTCTCTGGGGTTGTGTGAGTTCTTCGTCTGTCGGTGTTGAAGTCATGATTCAATCAGTCGAGGATCAAATACTTGATGGGTTTCGATAAAACACTAAACACTAATTCATAAAGTACAGAATGTAACATCATGCCAAAACACATAAGACGCCACAGCGAGAACACCATTTCCTCGTGATACCAATTTTGGTGCCCCTCATAGGCAAATCTTCCCGTAGGCTATAGCCACCAGGACGACCTTAGGTGAACATAGGAAATATCTTTGTTTAACATTTCTCCTGACAGGTAGCAAACTGTATATCCCCCTGTTGTCTACCTGCGTTCGAGTACCACGAGTCTCTTCAGAGCTTTCCCTTGCTGTACACTCCTAAACCATTTAACCAATGAGAGATCCGTTCGGTCACTTGATCTTTAGCTTCCACCATGATCCAATGGCCCCTGTCCTCCAGAGCGATATCTTGATGTCTTGGAATGAACTTTCCGGAGTTTTGGATTGCTGCAGGTATAGCCGTAGCATCCTCAGTCCCCCACATAAAAAGGACGGGTAAGTCTGGACGAAGGTTGGAGGGAAGGCCTACAGTTCTATAGGATCAGTACTGGGTATGGAAGATCAACTACATATTGCTCACCAAACTCTTCCTCGTACCTATGTTTTGTCGTTCGGTAGTAGTTGAGAGGTCCATTCATACCTTTACTCAAAACTTGAACGTAGTAATCAAGTTCCTAATCAAGGAAATTGAAGTGACTGCAATGGTACGTCAACTTGAACGAACTTCGGGTAGTAAGACTGGATTTTCTGCTCCGAGAGTGTGGTCGGATAGTGGCTTGCTCAAGAGTTCACCGATTGAATGGCCCGAAATTAATCCAGATGGATGATAACAAATCGATAAAAATGCTCGAAGCTGGCAAGTCGTTGAAATCAGTTAACCTGGAAACAAAGATGAACATACGTTGGTTTCGAAGTTAGTTGTCGACTCTTGGCTGGCGAAATATACTTGGTATTTGAAATTCGGTATCTTCCTTGCAATCTCTTGAATGGGTGTGTACACAAGCGAGGGAGGGGTGTAGGGAACACTCAGCCTGACGAAAGCATGTAAGGGACTGACCCTTGGGCAGGGGGAGATTTGCACTCACATGATGAGAGCAGTCAAGCGGTCAGGATACCAGAGGGCAAACCTGCCCGCAATAAAAGAGCCCCAATCATGCCCAATGATGACCTTTTTGGAGATTGGTCAGTACCGTGGATTATACACTTGATCCTTACAATCGTTTGTAGACCAATCAAGTCTAATATAGCGACCAGGTCTGCACACAGTCGTTTGGTCGTGTATTCACCGACCTCTTGGGGTTTGTCAGTCCCTCCATAACCAAGCATGTCGGGGACCACGACACGGAAGCCTTCTTGCACCCACGGCCCGATCTGGTAGCGCCATCCATACCTGACATCATGAACACAAGGATTCAACGGCCTTGTTTCAGAACTCATTACCAGAAGTCAGGGAAACCATGGACACAAAGGAGTGTTGTGTTTAGTTGAGGATTGTAACGGACGGGTTGCTGGTCAACCTGGGATATCCAGTTAGCTGCTGCTGAGGCCCCGGGAGGATACAACCGTACAAAGTGGTATACCCGACCAGTTGGGAGGAGTTCAGTGCGATGGTTGAAGCTTTCCGGGTGGGCAGGATCCATGCAGGACTGAGTCAGTGCGGAGTTCCAAATCTGTGGGCGCTGTGCGATACAGCACCTCCTGCTCTTTCTCACTCCATTCCCAGGTCTGACTCCCAGTTGCAAATATGCCGCCTGCAGCACAGAAAGCGCGCACGAACAGGTCGAGACTTGTCAGACGGAGGCGGCCTGCGCGCGGTGACATCGAGAGCGACGACGAAATCGAGCGCACAGCTCCCACAGACTCAGAATTCGATTCAGACGAGTCCTTGTCGCCTGACTCGGCCACAGACTCAGAACACTCTGCATCCGAAGACGATATGCCTGACCGTCAGATCGATGCTCACACCCCCAATACGAGCCACAGCTCCGGTGCACTGGAAAAGGACAACACTATAAATGATGATCCATCGAGAGCTTTGTTCTCGACCACTGGGGATTGGTCGGAAATGGTTACAGACCCAATCACTACTGACAATTCAAAGCTTCCTGTCATCGAGTTCTCCGACTTCAAGGTGGATGTCACACCTGATCCCCCGCCTTCTCAGAAGAGAGCAAGGAAGCCGAACAAGAAAAAAGCCACAGCTACTTTCTCTCCTGCTCTCCCCGCCTCACCGTCTAAATCTGTGAATGGCAACGCCACTGAAGAGATTACCCAACCAGAAAAGGATTTATCTGGACCCTCTATCTCTCAGCCTAAACGTCTTCTAGGGCAAAGCGCTCGCCAGGCATATCAACAAAGACTCGAAAGTGATCCTTCTTTTGTTCCTAAAGTCGGCGGCTTTTGGGGCCATGACGATCGCTTGATGGATAAAGATTTGCGCAGCCTCAGTGGCTGGTGGCGAGGTAAGTGGCAGGGTCGTGGCAGAGGTGGTCTTGTGTCCAGACTAGTTCGACGTGGGTCACACATCGATGAGAATAAAGAAGAAGTCAATCTTCCCCCGATTGAACAAACGTGGACCCATGATGGTTTTGAAGAAATGAAACGAAAGGAAGAACAGCGTTCAGAAACCCAGGCTCAACGCCAAACTGGTTCGTCAGCTCGTGGTTCAGCTCGTGGTCGAGGTAGCACAGTTCTCCCCCGTGAATCTCGTGGAGGTCGTGGCAGACTGCCCCGCAGCGGATTTGTCAACCCAGGACGTCCTGCCTCTGCCATGATCAAAACTGATCGCGTCTGGTATGTTAAGAGACCTGAGCTCACGTGGACGAAACAAAATGAGAACTTCCTTTATTCTCAACCTAAGCACCGTGGTTCAGGTCCATCCTACCGAGTCCACCTCCCAGGATCCCAAATCCAACCTATTAGTTTCTTGACTTCAGATCATCTTTCAGAAGTGGCCAACCATGTCTCAGTAGCAACAGCCAGTGTAGCTGGCTCTGACGTTGGTGACAGAGCTGTTGTTGTCAAACTTCCAGTCAGGCACGAAGAAGAGGTATTGCTTACTACAGCAGATGAGACCTCTCTAGACGACGTCTTTAAAGTCAGACCTCGTCTTGTCAACATGAAGCCTATCCCCCTCCCAGCTCTATCAAATGCCAAATCTTCCTCTCTTACCAATAGGCAAAGCGACTGCTCTCAGCCATCGCCTTCTGCTGGAGACCCTGATCCTGTCATTAGGTCACAGCTTGAGCAGCTAAGCATAAGTACTCCTTCAGCAGACCCAATGAGACGGGCGCAAACTGAAAAAGCTGTACTACGTGATCCGGCAGCTGAAACGCCCACCGATGAAGTCAATAAGTCGCCTGTACCTCAGACCGCTCACCAGCGACCGTCTCTCCCCCAAATCCAGCCGATTTACAACCCATCACCTTCACATCCTTCTTCTGCCTATCCTTCTCCCTATCATGCTAGCCTTTCTCCTGGTGTTGCCTTCGATCAGCATGGTGTCACTTACGAAATGGCGACCGGTCGCCCTGTTTATATCCCAATTGTTGCTCCACCCCATATGTACAACCTCCGACCAAATGTGCATCCACATCTTCCTCTATCCTATATTTCTCCTCGCATGCATAACTCCTCCATGATGTCTCCAGACTTCGTCCAACAATCCCCTTCGCATTCTCATGCACCATCAACCAGTGGTTTTCTTGATCCGGCTACTGGTATCCCGATATTCTCTTTCCCGAGAGCTTCTCGTATAGAAATTCGGGCTCCTGATGAAGCGACTGTCAAGCTGAACTTGAATGACAACACTCAACGAACACCAGCTGCTTCTCTCAATGGTGATGATACATCACATCTCAATATGTCGCCTGGCTCGTATGCTGCTCCCCCTTCTCATCCCACTGTGGAGTATGGATATAATCCGTACAGCTCGCCTTCCGATGTGAACACTCTCCCCTCGTATATATCTCCCCCAGAGGCAGGTGTATCTGCTGAAGCATCTACAAACACGATTCAACCGATGATCCCTTATCCCACGTACCAACAATACTATTATCCAGATCCAATATATGGATACCCACAATACATGGATGTATCACAAGCTGGGCAATACGGAGCGTACCCACCCATGGAAACTCACGGAACTACCTATTATTGAGTGAAAGTGTATCTCATCTTCTCAGGCTTTATTATCTCGCACTGTCAAGAGTTGCAGTTTGGTTTCAATTTTAGTTTCTTACGATGATAATGATTGGTATGACTTTTACTATCCTTCACTCTTGGGCTTCTTCTCCTCGAAGACAGCCCTCAGACCATTAATTTGCTTTCCGTTGTCATTACTCATTTTATTACACGCACCTGCATCAATCTCTCAATCCTCTCAGTAACCAGTACATTCAATTCACATCGTTATCTTCCATCTGCTCTGTCTGGTTGTTTGATTGCAATAACATTCATACATACTCGTAGTTCTATAGGTAAAATCCATTCTCTGTAGTATACTCCGGTTTTCTTCTTCAGTTCTTGAAGCTTCTGACAGGCGTCTAAGCTTGTGATATTCAATTCTTGGTTTGCATTGCCAAGTTCTTTTGTGCAGCTTGTCACCTTTTTTGACTCTGAATATACTTTTTATCATCGCAATGCTGCGGTCTGTCTGAGCATTATGGAGGTATATTATCTTGCTGAACAACGTCACGCAAAATACTCAAGGCAGGCATGATCCTAGTGGTGAGTTGCAGGGTTGGAATCACCGTCACCAACACCTTCATCACCAGAACTGAATATCAATGGAACGCCTTCGTGCACCCGCATGAGTCCTTTCAACAGTATGTAACAAGAGGTCACCCAAGTTGTGCGAAGCCTCCGCAGGCCTTTAGAGCAAAGCTCTCTGGTACTGAAGCAGTTTTATCCAATAATCGAATACGACGTATCAGTCTATTCAATGTCACCGTAACTAGTCGAAATGACATGAGGTGGGTTGCGTCGAGTCAATCCGTGCAAGGCCTGATGTGGTCCAGACATTGAAGCTGATGGAGTAAGATGTCGCCTTGGAATAGCGGTTGTTCACATTATGAGATGAAAAGCAAGTGCGAACTGAAACAAGACAAGGGATTATATCCAAGTTGGCCTCGCTATCAGCAGCGGCGAACGATTGATTGTTCAACCTGTTATGAATTTCATAGAGTCAGAAGCTCAGGCATGACAAATCTACACTGACCAGTATGTAAAGTTTGATCCCACTGCATCAGGGCGCTAGTCCTGGATATTGGCCTACAAGTTAGCGAAATTTCCGTATGGCCTTTGATAAGAGATTGCACAAACTATCCCTACATTCTACTGTGTCTCCTCTTGAGTATTTTACCAGGTGAGTCAGTCAGTGTATCAAGCCACTGCGTGAAGCTCGCTGGTCTCATCCAAACAAAAGCAGTTAGGCTCTTACTTTGTACTTGATCTTAGAAGTGAACTTTGAGCCATAATTGATCCAATCCATTGACAAGGCTTCAATTGGCCATACGAGGACTTTGAGGGCATGCCCTTATGTTATTTTGATAGTGAGACTAATATAGACTTATCAATATTTTTGTAATGCTTATCTAATGCTTATCCAAGGTTTATATAATCACATGGACCCATGTCTCCAGCAATTTCCGTCTCTAGCAGGTCCCAGTGTTTTCATGTTTTGTAGCTTTTCATACCTCAGTTCTGCGCTGGAAGAGCTGAGGTGAATATTGTTGTATTCTATGTTGATTTACGTATACTGATTGTACCTAATTGACATCTAAGACAGGTACTTATAATATACAGTTCTGCACTAGAAGAGCTGAGTTGACATCTTAGACAGGTGTCAAAGCACTATTTTAGATTTAGCTAACAAAAACTGCCACGACGGTTTCTTCATTTTCACGTAATTCTTGGTCGAGTAATAACCGAACATCCGAACGAGGATTAGAATGTGAATACCTTGAACACCTTAAGAGAAGGTTGAGTCGGCAGCAAGGACAGAGCTTGATAGTATCAGGACATTGTTTTGTACTGATAATAGAATTTCTCCTAGATCCTCAATCCAAGCGGGATGAGTAACTCCAAGTCTTCAAACTAGCCCTCAGGATGTGAGGAATTACGCAAGTGGCATAGGTCATTTGCCTAGATTGAAGCCAAAGTACTATCTCTGTGTAAAGTATCGCAGGTTTTTCAAAGGATAAGATGTTAATCGGTGTCAAAGTCTTTCCTTTCACACACAACGTCCAGTCTAGGTAGCATCATGCAAGAATATTTAGACGGAAACGGTCAGTATTGAGCTCGAGCTCGAAGAACAGTCAGTTACATTCTCTACAAGAAGCTTCTGTTTTCAAAGCTAAGGTAAATGCTTCTTCATTTTTTCAAAATCGGGAACACCAAGACCAGTGACAGGATCCCATCCTTTTGAAGCCTGGAAATAATTTACTTCGCATTAGAAAAAGTATTACAACACTAAATCGCATACGTACATTGAAACCTTGAGTACCACAGCCTGGGTTGTTGCCAACCGTGATATCATGAAGACCAGCTATACCGTTTCCATAAAGCCAGGGGTTCAAAAAACCGAGAGAACTTTGTTTCTTGGATAACCGAACGTCGTTCAGTAACGCGATTACTGCAGCAAATGTCGGACTTGAGGCCGAGGTGCCCGACATATTCATGGGCCTACCCTGAAAGTAGGTGCGGAAACCCTGACTCATAGCAGCTACGTCAGGAAAGCCCTGTGTCATCGTGTGAGCTGCAGTCCATACAGTGTAAAAAACAATTACTCGTCCAGACCTATGGAGAGATTAAGTCAGTCGAAGGCATAGGTTAGATTGCATAACTTTAGGAGTCTGCTTACGTGTTGTACAACCCTGAATATAATCCTTTCGGGAGTTTATCGAGGTACGCCTGAACGGCACGAGCCTGATAAGAGGGTCTCTTAAACTATCGATCAATTTGTAAGCATCTATTCCTTCTTTCAACTGTCTGCACCAACGTAATCACTGAAGCCTCCCCCAGAGAAGTAAACGCCTTCCTCAGGAATATTGGTTGTGCCTCCTACGGATGTGGAACTGTGGAACGTATGAACAGACGAAAACTGCAACGTGTTATCAAACTCACTAGGGACAGCTGCAAAGCAACAATTATGTTAGCGTTTCAGGGATACGAGAAGTTGTCATGGCTATACCTCGCTGGAAATGAAGGCATAAAGCGAGTTTCATTCCGTCCATTGTTAGTCTGACAAACTTGGTCCTCAGGATCGGAACTACCATCCCCAACACCTAAGTCACCAGAAGAAAACAGCATAGATACGCCACGAGCACCTGCGATAACGTCGCTGTCAACTACCTCAGATTGAAGTTCTAGTGCACTGACCGAGTTGAGCGATGCTGTTACAAACCCGGACTGCATAAGAGAAGGGGACTATAGGGGATAGAGTATGTTTACATTTACGGTCAACACAGAACTGGCCGACCACATACCCACCTGTTCCTCTTCGCCATAACTGGTGGAAATCGTCTGTGGAAGGTGGTCCCCTGCCAAAACAGCATCCATCCACTATGGAAGACATTGTCATCAAAGAAATACTTCTTTTGTGTAAACATCTTACATCCTGATAGGGTTCTATGATCGTTTAGTATGACACTAACAGGAACGACGAGCAGAACGCACCATTTGTATTGGTAGAAGTAAGGTTATCAGGTTTGAAAGGTGGGTGACCCGCAGTTGTCCAAGCGATTCTTTGTGTTGGCCAAGTAAGGCCAAATGCGAATTGAGAGTCAAGGTTGGCTTCATCTCCGGCATTGGAGATGTTCTGGTCATTTATGCCACCTAAAATTACCTACGTCAGGCTCATCTTCAAAAAGTGTATATCAGGAGCACTCCCCATGCACAGAAATCCACTGGTATTTACTACCAACAGCCTCAGGTCTTTGTTCTTTGTAAAAATCCTGCAAGTCTTGATTGTTGATATTCTGTCCAAGGTAGGCGGTAATCCCAATCGCGTTCTGTTTGGGGGCGGCAGGTATATACGACCGGAAGTTATAAAGCTCTTGCAAACAGGGAATCGTGACTCCCTGCCTGCAAGCAGAAATTTTATTAATGAGCGTCGCATCTGAGGTATCGCCAAAGATTTGGGTAATGTCGTCCTCAAAGAATGAGGTAGTCCTCATCTTGCTCCACCGAGCAAAGAGAGTAGTTGGTTGAACAAGGTCGACATGATCATACAAGTAGCTAGGAAGATGATACTCTGTGGTGCGAACCAGATAATTAGCGGTGTCCTTGAATTGCCAGACATAATATTTCTGAGGTTTACCAGGTTAGGGATAGCAGGGTCAGAACGGAAAGGACAGTCACTGTGTTGAGCATCTTCTCTGCGACATGGACAGAAACATGGAAAATGACCCAATCTCTAGCCGAAGAGTGGCTGATATCGTTTGGTCCTAAATCAAAAGATGCCAGCCAATCGTTGACGGACGTGGTGCTCTCTTGCTTGGGGGCGACGAGCGCCTCCACCTCTGCCTTGGATAAGTGCTGACCATAGCGTACATGGTTGGGGTCACTGATTTCCTGCAAGTGCCTTTCCAATTCAGCAAAATTGGCCTGAGGAAGACCAATGCGGAGGCGGATGATATGGTCAGCCGGGGCTGGTGCAACTCTCTCCCAACCAAGAGGAACATTTATTCTTTCCTTAAGACGGAATAAGTAAGATTCCTGGGTAAGTGCAAAGACGCCCAAGGAATAAGTTAAGGCCAAGAGGTAGCGAACGAGAAGTTTCATGACAAAGAGGGACCAGTGGCTCTGAAATTATAAATAGTGCTTCGCATCAACATTTGGCTTTGTTGTGTGTTGATGAGAAAAAATACAAAAATACATCTCCAAGTACGATGGCTGACATTACAGACTCTGTCGCGATTATCAGCGAGGGGACATTCGAAGAGCAGGTGCATAAACTCATACCCATGTCCATACCCTACAAGCTCATTATAATACAGATTCTCGAACTTGTCGTATTTATTGCCAGAAGTCATCCTGAAGATGAACGCACTCCCTTCATCGCGTCATTTCAAGATGATTTTAAGACAGAAGAAGGAAAGGCACCGCTCGAAGAGGACCAGGTGCAGCAGAGAGCCATGCTCTATAAGTTGGTGGGAGAGATCAAGCAATTTGGAGAGGGAAGCGATAAAGGTGTGTACATGATATTAACGGAAGATAACGGCTTGACTACCAAGAACAGAAATTGAAGGCTTCTACAATCTTGTGTTCTCTCATTTATTCACGCTATGGCCTCTCAATTCACCACAAATCAAAGAATCTCTGGCCTCACTCCTACGAACAATCTCGTCGGAATCTACCAAGAGGCCTTCGACAAAATTCCGCATGTCAGCCTGACAATCTCTTCAGCCCATCCACCTTCTGAATCTCGCTTATAGCCTGTCTAATCTCTTTAATGTCATTCCCAGAACATCCCCTCTCCGTTTGACTGTGTACAGCACGATTCTGAAATACGCATCCTCAAACGATCAACTCGATACCCTTCAACTACGGCCAGCAACCGTTGAAAAATGGCTAGAAGAGTGGGACATCAGTCCCGAGGACAAATCCACTTTCCTAAAATCTCTTATTGATACTTTCACTTCTGCCGATCAAGTGTTCGTCCTCATCCTCTTTTTCTACACTTGATCTCTGCTAACATCAAGGTGATCTAGACCAACAGCATACCAGTACTCTCTCTCATATGTTCGCACTCTTCCCTCGGATTCACCTACAGCCCAGACCGCAGCCATTGAAACCATTTCAACAGCACTTCGCCTGCCTAACCTCTTTGACTTTTACCCTCTTTATAAACTTGACGCCGTCATCGCCATGAAAGACCACGAGCTCTTTGCTCTGTTGCAGGTCTTTCTTAGTGGTGGGATTCCAGAATTCAAGCACTGGCAGACGAATCACCCTGATTCCGCTGAAAAATATAGTGCGTCGTGATCTCAAAATGCCTACTTCGCACACCTGAAACAGTGCGACTACTCATAAGATCTCAACAACGCTGATCTCGAGAGAAAAATGCGTCTCCTGACACTTGCAACTCTTGGCTTCAATAACATTGGTCAGAACCTGGCCTATACCAGTATCGCTGAAGCTCTTCAGATCGACGTTTCCCAAGTCGAGAAGTGGGTGATCGACAGTGTGTTCCTCTTTCCTTCTTCTCCACTTGAACCCTCATTTTGAATTGTGAATCACTCAGTTATCCGTACTGGACTCTTACACGGCAAACTCTCTCAAACATCGCGAAGCCTCTACGTCGTTCGTTCCTTTGTCCAATCGTTTGAAAAAGAACAATGGGAAATCCTCGAGAAGCGTATGATGGCTTGGAAGGTCAATCTTCAGAAAGTTATAGGCGTCATAATCGACGCAAAGAGAATGGCAGGACAAGTTCCCGTTGCTTCATCTGCGTAGATATAACAAGTTCCTGTCCCTTGGCTGGTGTAGATTACAAATGAGGCTTGACAGCAAAACATCTATCCAATACCTCGTTCTGTTTTTATAATACATACCAATTAGCAGGAGAACAACGAAGCAAGTTGCAAGGCAGTACCTGTAGATTAACGTTCATCTATGGAAGTGATGCAATCACCATTCTCCATCAAATCCAACAAAACCTGAAGGGAAGATCAGTTCTTGTTTAGGTGATAGGTGACTGGAGGACAAAAAATTCACCGGTCAACAAGAACACATAAAAATACCTCTTCTTCTCTAACATAGAACACCAATTCCATGCGCTTGTCAATCGTCCATCAATGCAACTCCCAGCATCAAAGAAGTTGTCTGCTCCAGATCCATTAAATCCATGTCTAAAGAAATCACTCAGAATCTCCCTCATCAAACTATCCACCGAACCAAATTCATCCTCGATATAACTCCTCAATGCAGGCTTTTCTGCTAATCCAGGAATTTGTTTCAGGGTGTTACAAATAGGTAAAAGGATGCGATAGATTTGCGTATACTTGTCAATGAACATGAGAGCGTTAGGGACGTTGTGATCGCCCATGTGGATGACGGATGAACCGATCCATGAGCCCACAGATTTTTGGGCTTTATGGAGGATGGTCTGCATCATCCGAGACGTTTTCGGTGCTGATTGGACTCGATTGAGGCCTTGACCTGTATCACGGAGGCGGTAAGGGACATTTTCTGAAAGCAAATCTTGTTCGGCGAGAGACCAGAGGTGGAACATATCTGTATGATGAATTGGTCACCACTGAGAAGAATTGTTCATTAGCAAAAAGAAATGTACCATGTAAAATCTCCCTCCAGAGGGTTAAGCTCTGTAAGACATAGGCATATTGTTTACTATGATCATGAGACAATCTCGCACCACCCTTTCCGCTTCGAATTGCCAAGCTGCTCTTCTGATCCTGAGCCTGCGTAGGGTGGAAGTATTGCTTCAAATGGGCAATCATTTGATCACAAGGATCATGGTTGACTCTCAAAAACGCATGATTATCTCCAATGGAATATAAACACTGACGAACTTGTTCCTGTGACAGTCCGTTCTTTGCGTAGCCAGATGAAAGCACTTCAATAGCACGTTCCTTGGCTTTGATGTCCTTTTGAATTTCGCGTCTCGTGCGGCCTTCAGAGTAGATCTCTTGCGTGGCAGTCGTGATAAGATCATTCCGAAGCAAATCAACAGCATCATGCTGCTCTAACACGAGATGTACTGTTTTGATGGGACAAACACAAGAGAAGTTGAGAAGTTCCTTGACGTCTAATGTTTGGCTATCCTTAAAAAAAAGCCTCGTTCACTAGGAATTAAGTCAAATAGACTCTAAGGCTCACCTGAAGAAGATAAATTAACTTTCCATACGTTGTTCTCATCTTCTCAGGATTCATAATCTTATGTCTCCTCCCTAACTCAAAGATCTGCTGATAAAACTCCGAATTTGCTTCAAAATCTCTATCCTGGAACAACTCTTGTCCCTGCTTATAATCTGCGGCAAGCACCAACCCAGACAAAATCGCACACAACTCTCGGACCTGATGAACAATTCGTTTGGCTCTCGGCAGTCCAAACCCAATCGTATCAATCTTATCCGTGTACTCCGACACAGACAAGGCAGCTTCAAGTAGGCGAAGATATTTCCTCTCGGATAGAGTAAGTCGGAGAGGAATGTACTTCGCTCTCTCGATGAACCATTCTCCTACTTTAGAGCCAGCAGCTGGTTGCACAGATACTGTAGCCATAGGAGAGTCCTTCTGAGTGGCCGTAGTGGAGTTCATAGAATTCTGTTCCCGGCACTCGCCAATTTTGTTCAAGTCTCCCTCAGCGTTCTCGTTATTAGGGTCGCAGACCTCTCCGTCCTTCATCTTATTAGAGACATATTGAGTTACCCTTTTCACAAAAATACTAGCCACAGTAAATACCGAGTTGTCGTCCATATCGCCGGTAGTATGGGGGGTGGTAGTACCTGATATACCAGGACTTGCGGTAAGGGCGGTAGTACCGTTATTTAGGGATTCTGGTACGGACGAAGAAGACTCGAGGATTGAGGCTATAGAACGAGGTACTGCATTTCCATTGTTGGCTTTGACCTTTTTTATGGAATTTTCAGAGGAATCTAAGGGTCGGACAGCATGTCGTTTTCGAGAACCTTTCCGATGTTGGGCGGCGAAACAGACTTCACAATAAACATCTGAGCAAGTTTCACATATAACTTGTGCAGGCTGGTCTGGAAAGAGGGCCGGAACCAGGAATAGCCATTTGAGCGATTATTGAAATAAATCATTGGTCAGGAGATACAGATAAAATTCAAGATTGTCGGGGATGGTGAGATGTTGAGTACACACCTTCACATTCAATACAATACCCTTCAACGGGTGGCCTGTCGATATCTTCTTCATCCCATCCTCCCGTAGACACAGTCATGACATCGCTAGGCACAGTTGGGTGCTCAATCGAGTCATGGTTATCGCTAAGGATATTCTCAAGCGAGAACACAGTATGACCATTGGTCTGTTTTTCATTGTCATTAATTTGGTTTGAGGAATTAATTTGAAAATCGGCCATGGGACAAAGACAGGATTGATTTTGAACACATTGATTGTGCACGTGAATGCTTTATCCTTTGAGCTATAGCCAGAGCTCCTTCAAAAATCAACTTAAATCCTTGAACAAACTTGATATGTCAAAATTAATGTACAGGCAGTTGCAGACCATGCCAAAGACTGATGAATGAGTGTTATAATCAAAATGCAATATTAGCAGGGGTCATATTATCTGTGTCTTCTAATCTTCGCCCGGTCTGTTTATCTTCCCCAACATGAGCTGCCCAGCCCTCGGCATCTTCCCAAGAGTCTGCCCATTCAGTAGTCTCACCACGTGTACTCCTCTGTTGGATTATGGTAGGTGAAAAGACTTCAACAGATTGCTGTTCAGGGGTTTTTGGTTCAGATGGCGGTGTTATAACTTGAGGAGAATTGATGACTGGTCGCCCAACAGGTTCAATAGATAGCGGCGGAGGGAGCTCGCGACGCTGTTTCTTCATGAGATTCCTGGCAGGTCTTATTGCTTTAACATGATCATTACCAGATGGGGCAACGAGTGTTATGCTATTTGATAGACTTGGAGGATACGAATGATCATCATGAATTGCAGAACTCGAGGTGGACTTGGGTTCATCGACGTCGGAGGACTTGCCTCGCTGGCCATCTGATGGAAATGGCAAGCGTCGAATCCGCCTCTGATTCTCTAAATCTCCAGGATCATCGTCCTCGTCATCAGAAGGGATGTTAAAGAGGGGTTCGCGATGCTCAGAATCAAAATGGGATGGGCTGTTGCCATCAAGAGCAATGATACTGGATGCCTTTACTATAGAATCAATCAGCCAGAACTGGAGAATGTTCATGATGATGGGAAATATTCCCATAGTGCTGAAAAAATCTGTCAATGATACCAGTGAGCTCGTCAAGGGAAACTTACAATACGACTTGAACTATATCTCCATCTTTGGTATACGTCCAGCTCAGAATCCACTCCCCAATCCTAAATATTCCAGGCCACAGTGCTAGAAGCCCAACAACCATCAATTTCATGGTTGTCAGTGCTAGGACATAAATAGCAGCCTGACGCGCCCAGTACTTTATTGAAGGAGGGGAGCCGTAAACACCTGACTCAAAACCCCTCAAGCCTAATTTCTCTTGAGCGACGTATGTGAGGAGACGGAGGATAGCATAAACCAAAGCAACACCTGTGTACTGTAATGAGGGACGTTTTGCCCATCAGAGATGGAAAATAAAAACATACCAAGGGTGGTATCGATCAGAATATTGAGAAAATAGAACACGCAGGCATTGTTCTCTGTCGTGCTAGAACCCAGATGGGAGACCAAGACATTGACGCCATGGACAAACATTTGACCGACAACCTGCTTTGAGACATCAAAAAACCTTTATAGAGATATAATCAGAATTTGTGTCACCACAATAGTGCAGACACGACACACCATATTTTCCACAATCTTTTGGGCGTTTCTCTGTGTCGTTTGTAAATCAACGATAGAATAACCAAGACCCCCATGAGTCCTTGAACGATCTATACGGTCATGAGTCTTGGAATCTGATATGCGTTTCTGATATTTACAAGAGCAGTAGGCCCGAGGAGCCGACATGAGTGATTGTCCACGTCCGGATATTCGTCGAGAATGCCCGCCGTTGCGGCATCGGAGGAGGACATGGACAGACGTGCTCGGCTTACCTAATTTAACCAGTGCCAATTAAGTCTGCTCTTACTGTTGCAGTATGAGTTTCTTTGGACGATCCAGTGGCAACAGCACTCCTCCAGGGGCTTATAACCGTGGCACAGGTAACGATAATTACCGCAGTCAGCGACCAAATGGTCCACCCTCCGCGCAGTATCACCCTCCACAACATGGATACAACGACGCACCAAGCGGGCTTTACGAGAAACGAGGCGAGTATTCTAACAAGAGATCCCCTGCTCCTCCTTCCTACCACCAACAGAGACATGTTGGACAGTACGTGTTTTTTCTGGCTTATCAGAATTCTACTGTCTGATCCGGTGGTATCATAGGTCAACCTTTGCTGTAGTCAGCTCGCCAAGCGAGGCCCTTGCGCTCACAAACTGTCTGATCTGCAATCCATCTGACTTTTCTCATGGCCAACATGTCCTTGTCAAAGGAGAGTTCTCATGTACGGTCAAGTGCGCTCTCTCTTAAGAGCTGTATAACTTCAAAGCTGACCCGATAAATTATATTAGACACGATGATACTGGGAAGGTACAGTCGGGTCAAATAGCCGCATCTGCTCTTCATCGTCAATGGATTGGACTCTCTGTGACAGGAGACTCTGTCACTATCGACCCATTGCCAACACCGCCCCATCCCGCAGCACCATTATTCATTGAATCAATCGACCTTGAAATTGGCCTTTTTCGTCGCGGTCAATCACCACCTGCAGAACAGCTCTCCGTTGACGATATAATCAAAATATTACTCAAAGCCTTTTCCAATATCATAGTTGGTTTGAACGAAAGCATCGCTTTCGAATTTCGAGGCGTGCCACTGAAAGGCACAATCAAGGGACTTTCTGTGTTAGAACTTGCAGAGGAGCAGCAGAGGAATGTGCATGGAGGAGGTTCTGGCTCTGGACGAAGGGATAGCGGTATATTGATGGAGAAGACAGACATCAACATCCTGAAGGACCCCGAAAGTGCCATTAAGCTTAAATCCAGCTCAAAGAAGTCCATTATTTGCTTCTCTCCGTTGTTCAAGCTTTGATGGTCTGAACATTAGGGCGCCACCGAATGCCATCCTTGCTCCTAACTTTAAGTTTGAGGATATGGGTATTGGAGGTTTGGATACTGAGTTTTCAGATATCTTCCGTCGTGCTTTCGCCTCTCGTGTATTCCCTCCCGGTCTCGTGGACAAACTCGGTATTCAGCATGTCAAAGGTAAGCACCAGTATCTTGCACTTTTTCTCCCACGAACTTAAGTTTACTAGGCATCATTCTTCACGGCCCTCCTGGAACCGGAAAAACTCTGATTGCACGCCAGATTGGTAAAATGCTAAATGCGCGAGAGCCAAAGATCGTTAATGGTCCTGAGATCCTGAACAAGTATGTCGGCGCTTCTGAGGAGAACATTCGAAAGCTTTTTGCCGATGCTGAAAAGGAGGTCTGTAGTTCGTATCCGAAGACGGTATATAACTGACGATAAATCAAGTACAAGGAGAAGGGAGATGAAAGTGGTCTTCACATTATCATTTTCGACGAATTGGATGCTATTTTCAAGCAGCGTGGAAGCACCAACAGTGGCACAGGTGTTGGAGATACAGTTGTGAACCAACTTTTATCCAAGGTGAGCCCTATTGGTTTTGCGGTAAGCCGATGCTCATTAAATACTAGATGGATGGTGTTGACCAACTCAATAATATACTGATCATTGGTATGACCAATCGTATCGACATGATTGACGAAGCTCTTCTCCGTCCTGGACGTCTCGAAGTTCATATGGAAATATCTCTCCCAGATGAAAAGGGTCGTTATCAAATCCTGAGCATTCACACCAACAAAATGCGTACCAATCGAGTCATGGATGATGATGTTGATCTCTTCAAACTTGCTGCTCTAACCAAGAACTATTCCGGTGCAGAGATTAGCGGTTTGATCAAAAGTGCGACGAGTTATGCGTTTAATCGGCATGTGAAGGTTGGGACTGTTGCCGGTATTTCTGATGATGTGGATGATTTGAAGGTGAACATGAATGACTTTATGAATGCACTCGAGGAAGTGCATCCAGCGTTTGGTGTCTCAGAAGAGGAGTTGGACCAGGTTGTGCAGAACGGAATTATTCACTTCGATATTTCCGTCGATGTCAGTTCCATTTGCGCAAGTTCCAGGTATGACTACACTCACACACCTTTGTTAGGAAATGCTACGTTCTGGCAGACTACTTGCGGAACAGGTACGCTCGTCGCAACGAACGCCACTTGTCAGTGCACTCTTGCACGGACCATCAGGATCGGGAAAGACAGCGCTTGCGGCCTCAATTGCGCAGGCATCGGAATTCCCGTTCATCAAACTCATCTCACCGGATAATATGGTTGGCTATTCGGAATCCCAAAAAGTACAGGCCATCACAAAAGTGTTTACGGATAGCTACAAGAGTCCACTAAGCGTAGTAGTAGTTGATAATATCGAGCGATTGATTGGTGAGTTGATATGTGTTTCAATGCTCTAACCACTGACTTGGTGTAGATTGGACACCGATGGGTGCAAGATTTTCAAACTCAGTGTTACAAACTCTTCTTGTCCTGTTCGCTCGACGGCCTCCTAAAGTATGTTCACATCTGATTTCCTTCAACTTAACTCAACCTCCGTACCAGAGTCGTCGTCTCCTCATCCTCGCAACATCCTCTCTCCGTTCCATCCTAGCAGATCTCGGTCTGTCTGAAACATTCGACTCAGAAATCTATGTCCCACCCATCACATCTATCCTTTCACTCGATCGCATTCTCCGTGAAGTTGAGCTATTCCCCAGCGAGAGTCAACGACAAGATGCTATCCGTATGCTCACTGAGGCCGGTTTCGGCACTCGTGAAGACGGTGGCTCGAGACTGCAAATTGGTATCAAGAAATTGTTGAGCATTATTGAGATGGCTAGGCAGGAACCGGATAGCGTTGCTGAGAGATTGTTGAATGGATTGACTGGATTAGGGATGTGAACCTAGTTGAATACTGGGATCTGGATGCGGGATGCTGGGCGGGGCTTGGTTGCCGTACAGATTTCAGAATTCGAACTCTGAACTATAGATTTAGAATACCGATGTGTAGAATGATTGTTCGTTAGTGGTTGCTGTCATGTATTAATATGGATGGTCAAGTCAGATGTGGAATAATGCCCTTTTTGGGTTGACCGGTTATTTGAGGAGGAGGCGATGACATTTGGGTGCTTGCTTCTGCTCTCACTCTTCCTGTTTTTCGCTTCCACAGACAAGTCTTTCTGACAGTCATGTCCACCGATCTTTATCCACACCCTATTCCTGCAAGGTCCAGTTCTCAGCCCAAACCGAAAGGCATTCTGAAGAATGCGCCCCACTCTGGCTCGTCTGCGGCCTATCCTAACTCTCAGTGAGCTATCTACCATCCTGGTTGTAACCGAAGCACTGATAGGCACCCGTCACTTGTATTTGAAATGGGTGCTCAATATAGTAGTTTACAGTGGGATGAAGAGAATCTCGCGCTGACTGAGATCCAGAAGGATAGTCTAATGAAGATTACCGAACCCAAGACACCGTTCGTAAGGTATAACGTTGAAACTGATACCATCGAAGGAGGCATGTACTCTTTACTCTGCTTCACGAATACCTCACCCATGGAATCTACTTTAGACATCCCAGATTTGAACCTTGAGGTCCAATACATGTATGATTCACCACCACCGCGATCTCCAGCCCGAACTATTTCTTCTACTGGAGCGGACACTTCAGGGTTCTCATCCCGTCGCACCTCGATATCAAGCGTTGGGTTTTTCACTGGCAATAATAATGCTTCAAATCCTAGTGTTGCTCCTTCAGGATCGATATCTGGTGCGAGTTTGAGGTCAGCTGGGAGTGGGAGTTCGAGCAGGAGCACAAGTTTTAACTTGCCTGACGAAGCAACAAGGGGAATTCGCGCTGCGGATGGAGAGAGGAGAGACGAGGTTGAAGAGGATGAAGAAATGGACGAGGAGAGTGAGTCCGATACCTTTGACAAATGAACTGTTGAACTTATTTGTTTCAAGCCGCTGCGAAACACGCGGAATTCCTCAAAGCCAGGGGAAGGCATTATTCGAACGAGGCCGAGGCCATGAAGGTATCTCTCTTTATCAGGAATCAATTCCAGTCATAATGTTTTCATTCCCTAGCGTGCTGCACAGCTTATGGACGAAGATGAAGAAGACGAACAGGGAGAATCCTTGGGTGTCGATGGAGATGAAGAAGGCTGCGAAGGATATTCCAGTACTATGCCACCAGTCCCACCATTCCCGACAGGTATGAGTACAGGGTCTGACGCATTGAATGGAGTTGGACATTCATGAAATGCCTACCAGGAATGTGCATTCCTTGTCCAGGCTTCGGGGCACCCCATCTGGGAATGGTTCATTCTTTTGTTCGCTGTTATGCAAGCTTTTGATAACCATTCAAATCACAGCTATGCGATATATTTCCAAAGCGATGAATGTAGTTTACTTGAAATAAAATACACTTTTGATGCAAGGTAATTTGATAAGACTACATTGCATCAAATCACACATTTTCTTGTATTTTTGGAAAATTCTTACGAGGACCTGAGTTCTCGGATAAACATCTCAATACTAGAACCACCCCGAGTAATGGGTTTGAAGGTTGGAAAACCAAAAAAGCAAAGAAGCCGAACTTGTACTACACTGAGGCATCTACTGGTTCATATTCAATAAACCCCCGAAGGCCGAAGCGTCTCCAACAGGCATTGGCACTGGAACCACAAGTGGTGACGTGGAAGAAGGGCCCGAAGAAAGTGCCGTCGAACCATTCTCAAAATCCTGTGAATGCATTATTGTGTGTGTTTCGAGTGGTGAAATTAAACTTACGTCCACTTATGGAAAACGATTGATCAGTATTCTTGTCAATAACCATGGAAAGTGCATGAAAATAGTTGGGAACAATATAGCTAGCATCAAGCCAGAGCTTGATGGCTGTGTTTAAAATCCATCCACTCCAAACCATCTTTCGGAGAGATGACCAAAAAAAAAAGTAACAACTCACCATGCGTGCTTGGCAACCGACTCGTATTTAATCTCGCACTCGGTACCTGCCTCAGTGATCTAAAATCATTGTTCGCATATGTTTTCGTCAACCCAGTCGCAGCAGGTGACCTCAACAAAGCCGTAGGTGGAGAAATAATCGTTCCCAAAATATCAGGCGTTTTCTGCCCTGCCTTTGGCGTACTTGGTCTTCTTTTTCCTTCTTCTTCCACGTCAATAGGACCACCATCAACTCGACCACCAGACAATCCATCTACAAATGTGGATGTACTGATGCTGTTGTTTCGAATATGAGAAAAGGAGGAAGATGATGTAGTATTATTGCGAGAATGGGAGAGGAGGGAAGAAATAGACGATAAGGAAAGGATAAGTGTATCGGGCAATTCAATTGAGATAGGAATGATGTCATCATTAGCCTCGTTGTTCAACTCGATCTTCGCCTGAATTTCATGAACTATTTGCTGTTGTTCCAGTTCTGGCAGCTTGACAATAAACGACGCGCAAAGTGTGTCAAACGCCTCTTTCGTTACCCCTCTCAAAAAAGTCTTCTTGACCGACATTTCTTTCCCCATCATCGCACTGCCATCAACATCACTTTCGGATGGCTTGGTCAATGGATAAACAATCATCCAATGCAACAGTCCAATCATCATTTCCACAGCCGGCAACCTGAGTTCTTCGGCCTTCTCAGCACACATAGCACATAGTCTTCCAAGTTCCAATCTCGTAGCATCCACCAGGACATCAGTGTGCACCACGGCAATCTCTCCATTGTCGCAAGTCAAAGGAGGGGAAAGGGAAAGAACCCTGCGCACGCCCTCATCTTTGATTATCTCCTCAACATGAGTGGCCCTCACGTTCTCAGACGTTAAACTTCTCCGTGCAATTCTTAACAACCCAATCAAAATGACGACTTTCAACCTATTCAACGCATCATCCACTGAACTGGATTGCAATTTTGCCCAGTTGTCTGGTCGGGAGAAAAGTTCAAGTAGAGACGTGAACAATAGTGAGGTATAATGTCCCTCTAACAGCAATGTGAAGAACTTTGCAAGGTGTGTTGAGAGTGTCGGTGATCTAGTGAGCGCATCGAAGAACCACGAAGACGAGGAAACGAGAAGACACAAAAAGTGTAGGACCACATACACCCGATACAAATTCACCATTTTATCAGCTTGGATTACCTCCTCGTTCTTTTTGACTCTCTTTCTCCGGTGTTGTTCCTCAATGAACTTTTCTTCCCCTCCCGCATCCATACCCTCCGTCAAATCCCCTTTCACCTCAGTCTCAGGATCATCAACATCCTCGACACCATATTCATTCATCTCAAATAAAGGATAACTTCCCTTAAGTCTCGTCAAAATTTCAGAAACTCCTTTCACTTCCTCCTCAACCAACCACTCTCCAACACCTATATCCCCATCCTCATCGACACTAATCAAGAGAAGCACAAATCGCACTTGTGCCTCTGCTGGCAACACACGCACGAATAACCGTAGCTCATGTAGAACCAGTGGAAAAACATTCATTGCCCAATAAGCTTTGGTTCGCTTCAGTTCTTCATGTTGCCGCAGTCGATCCTGTGATGGATATATATGATCATCGTCTGCCATTCGATTACTCTTCTCCTCTTCCCTTCTAACCGAGTTATTCAATCCTCGGCGGTTCGTTCCCTCCAGAACAGATTCGGAAGGTAACACACACTCAATCAACTCCAGCACCCTCTCAACTCTCCTAACCACGTCATCTTTCTCAAGTACATTCTGGCTTTGCTGCGGCTGACTACTGACCCCGACCTGCCCGTACATCAGCAAACTTCGCAACACGACTTCCATCGGGCTTTTACTTTTCTTCGGCTCCATAACCACGTCCTTTTGCGCAAACGCCTTCAAAATTCGTACACAGGTTTTCCTTGTCATCCTCGAAACGCGTTTTAGAGTCGTTTGCTGCTGTCTTCTCCTCTTCTCCTCTTGGTTTCTTCGAGTATTGGTATAGCTAAGAGCAGAGTCGGCACAGCTGACAAGATCAACTATCCCAAAAACAATTGTTCTCAACCCTCGTGGCGTAAACGGAAATGCTTGAATAGCAAACTGGTGGAAGAGAAGTAAAAGTTCGCGCGTTGTGGCAAAGAGCTGTTCGATCAGATCCTGATTCTGTTTGCGCCCCGATGTCTCTGCTCCTACTCGTACCATATTCGAAGATCCCTTCCTGTTTGCTGTCATGGATGAAGAACCCAAATAAGTCGGTCCACGGAGGCCCTTGACAAAATGTTCCATCAAATCCTCGACCAAATCTCTGAATAAATCCACAAGCCGCTCCACAAACCCAAATGTTCTCTCAGCACAATACGCTTCTAACACTCTCCATTCCCCACCTACATCAATCATCTCCTCTCTTCCATCATTCTCAAACCCAAAATCATCATTACCGAGTTCTCTCAGCACCAACCCTATGCCTACACGTAAAATCCTAATTCTTCTCAGGGAAATCGGTCGTCTCGTCCCTCCACTGCTGTCCATGGCGTTATCGCTCTTTGAATGACTGCCGAAAACCAATCCAAGTTCTTCAATAGCAGCGGGGAGACCGTCATCCACCACCAATGCAAGTTTACGAAAAGCTAGACGCTCATGTTCAGGAATGAATGCGAGCGGTTGAGAGAGCGAGAGAACTGTTTGTATTAGGTCAAGGTTGAGCGCTGGAAGGGCGAAGTGGAAATGACGGTGAGAAGACGTTGGGGAAAGGAGAGTGGGATGGGGATGGGATGATGGTACAGGTGGTAAGAGCAGGGAACAAAGTACACGTTCAGCCAAAAGCCCAGAATGTCGTGGTGGATCATTATCTGTCGTTTTGTCTGTTATTATCCAGTTGAGTCGGCGTGTGAGTTGACGTAGGAGGAACAGGTGGTTCACAATCTTTTCGTGCATCAATTACCAGGTCACTTGCAGAGCATCAGAACCAACCTCTCGGTAGCCGTCTACAGTCTGCCACAAATGAATAATTGCTAGGGTTCTCTCTCGACAGTCGACATTACCGACACTATCAGCCCAAGCTAATACGCCCAGAACGGCCACAATACCAACACAGGCACGAACGAAAGCAAGAAAATCGTCATGAGTGATGAGGGCAGACTCGTCTTCGCCATCAAGGTCACAGTGAAATAACACGGGTGGTGTGCTCGGAGTCATGGGGGGTGGATGTTTAGCGAGCCGAGCGAGAATGTCATCGTGCAGGATCATGGACGAAAGCCAGTTACCCAGTGCCTGTTCTTCCCGACACACATCATACACAAGACCAGCGGGACGAGACCAATCATTTTCTCCATGTTGACGAGATATCGCATGCTCAAGTGCTTGCCATCCAAGAATACGCGTTTGAAGACGGTCGATAGAGGACACTAGGGCCCTGTCTGACATGAAATGAGGGCTGTCTCGCATGTCGCTAATAATATCGAGAAGAGTAGTCTGTGTAAGAAAATGGCGGGCTATCAAGGCATTACTACATGCGTCGGTAAGCGTTTTGAGAGTTAGAGTGTCAGAGAGAGTCGTGGAGGTGAATATGGATGAGAAGTCGAGTGCTTTCTGAAGAAGAGATGAGTGATGTGTTATGAAGAGATAGCGTTTACATACTAGCAGTGCTTGAGAAAATAAAGGACTCTGGGAAGCAGAAAGATTGAGTACGTTGGCAATTTGGTATGCTTGATCCTTTGACTAGATTGACATGAGTGCTAACTCAGAAATGTAGCAAGGAGACAAACCGGAGACCCAACGAAGTCGATGAGCCTCTCCACAAACCTATCTAAAGTGTCCTGAGTAAAGTCTTCGGGAATAGGGCGATCCAGGTTGGCAATAATGGAGTCGAGATCATAGTCCTCAGTGTCATTATCAAGGCTAGCATAGATGTGAGGGAAACCTGGAATGTCCCAGTCATCAAGGGTGGGTTTTAAACAAAAGACAAGACGTATAGCGAGAGACAGTGAGGGTGCATTGGGTATAAGCTTAAGCAGGGACTTTGCCAGTGCGGTTGGGTCTGAGGTATGTGCAGGGTCAAGATGTGGGGTAAGTGGTTCTGGCTCAAATGGAACGATGGGTCTAGGCTCGTGCATCGGCAAAGACTCGCCGACGATATGCCCGTAGATTGCAAGCGAAAGCCACTCAAATGAGCCCTTGACAATCACAAGCCGCGTTGCACACTCACTGCCCATGTCGACGGCAAAGTCCATCAGCCCTCCTGCATAGGATATTGACGTCCGCACTAAAGCATTTGCAGGGCGTTGCCTGTCCTTGCCATCGCCACGAACAGACTGGGCATTGAAAAAGACGTCGAGATAGAAAGCGTCGGGACTCGTCACCGAACGCATGTGCCGCGCATTCTCAAATAGTGGTGCGCCATTGGGGAATATTCTGAGACGACAGACACGCACAGGGCAGGAAAAGCGGACAGCGGCGAGGCCGTCGGGTCCGTGCGGCTGCAGATGTGACGAAAAGACGAGTGCCATAGGGAGAGGGTATCACAGATCACAGATCACTCGGCAGGATAAACGGATCAACTGGCGAATCGGCCGGAAAAGGCCGAGGAGCAGAAAAGCGCAAATTCTGGCCTGTGACTCGCCAATGAGTAAGCTCCAGGTTCCCCAGCCAGTCC
>Ga0153986_1000106_pt1 | contig 26068 bp, 32 predicted proteins | sample TSGA070MetaG_FD_104724 | JGI IMG/M metagenome (GOLD analysis project Ga0153986, IMG submission 104724) | Attine ant fungus gardens microbial communities from Georgia, USA - TSGA070 MetaG | ecosystem: Host-associated > Fungi > Mycelium > Unclassified | place: USA: Georgia, Alexander Wildlife... | reverse complement strand
TTTCCTGACGATAAAAGCCGGTGGAACTACCTGCGTTTCTGGCTCTGTTTGCACCGAACTCAATGACTTTTACTTCCAGTGCATGTATGCATGGTCTCTCTGCGTTCTTGATAGATAATCCTGAAATCACCTTTAGTCCTGGTTCTTCTACACCCTCTGCTACCACTCCTCCTGTCGGCACTTCAACCTCCCACAGCGCTGGCCCAACCTCAACTCCGGTGCCTGATGTTGGAAATCCATTCACTGATTACAGCGTGAGAGAGATATCTTGTCGACGGGCATGTGCTCTACTGATTGACCAACTCCCAGGTCTGGCTGACTCCTTATTATGCTGACGAGGTCAATGCTGCTGCTGCCAACATAACCGATGCTACAGTGAAGGCAAAGGCTCTGAAGGTAGCTCAGATCCCCACATTCACTTGGCTCGATGCTATTGCCAAGGTCCCGAACCTTGGTGATTATCTCACCGATGCTGAGGCCAAGCAAAAATCCACTGGCCAGAAGCAGCTCGTTCAGATCGTCGTCTATGACTTACCTGATCGTGATTGCGCGGCCCTTGCCTCCAATGGAGAATTCACCATTGCTGATGATGGTGTGAACAAATACAAGAATTATATCGATCAAGTTGCTGCTCAAATCCAGAGTACGTTTTTGTCCTGCTCTTCTCCTAGGCGAGGCTGAGAGCTGTTGCTAGAATTTCCTGACGTCCGAGTCGTCGCTGTCATTGAGCCTGATTCGCTTGCCAACTTAGTTACCAATCTGAACGTTCAGAAGTGCGCAAACGCTCAGTCCGCGTACATAGAAGGCGTTGTCTACGCTATCCAGAAATTGAACGCCCTGGGTGTTTACATGTATCTTGACGCTGGCCACGCCGGATGGCTCGGCTGGCCTGCTAATCTCACACCAGCCGCTCAATTATTTTCTCAGCTGTACACCTCAGCTAATCATCCCGAATTTCTCCGTGGCCTTGCTACCAATGTTGCCAACTTTAATGCCCTCAATGCTGTTTCTCCTGACTCTATCACTCAAGGCAATCCAAATTATGATGAAATGCACTACATCAATGTGAGCTTCCTACTCTTAGTTTTCATGTTGCTTCCGACCTCTTACTATTTTGTCAGGCCCTTGCTCCCGCACTTGAAAGTTCCGGCTTCCCCGCTCACTTCATTGTTGATCAAGGTCGATCCGGCGTACAGAATATCAGGCAGCAGTGGGGTGACTGGTGCAACGTTAAAGGTGCTGGCTTCGGTACTCATCCTACCACCAGCACTGGTTCCAGCCTCATTGATTCGATCGTTTGGGTCAAGCCCGGTGGTGAATGTGATGGCACCTCCAACTCCTCTTCCCCTCGCTTTGACTCGCATTGTGCTCTTTCGTAAGTAACGTCCTGTTCAATGATTGAAAAGCAAAATTTACGTTACTTCTAGTGATGCTGCGCAGCCCGCTCCAGAATCCGGAACTTGGTTCCAAGACTACTTTGTAACCCTCGTCGAGAATGCCAATCCCGCTCTCTAAGAGCCTGCATCTTTATCTCTCGGTATTCGTAAAGTTGTTTGAAAAGTTTCTTTTCTTTTCTTTATATTTGTTTAATAAAATACACGATTTTGAAATGCATCTATTTCGACATTAACTCTAGTACGTCATTTTGGTATTCTGTGCGGCGAGAAGATCAAACATTGCCTATGCAATGGCATATTCCGGTGCCACTAATCTAGATATATGAGTAGTATCCGTCTCACTCACCTACTCACTGAGGCAAAACAGTCTTGGTGCTGCGCGATTGTTTCAACGAGTATCATGATGGAAATTGAACCTGATCAAGATCTGGGTCTGAAGGAGTTTCACGTATGATATCTCAGTGGCTTCAGTGGCCGGAGTCAACACAAGTGAGTTTCTTGTATAAGTATAGCGGCATTTGGTAAACATTTGGTAAATCGGGATAATTTCCATGATTACATTGGTTCTGAGTGGGATCATACTTCGGGTCCACAGCATACGTGACTCCGGTTGATCACCCTGAAGCTCGGGTGTGGTCAGTAGTATGCCCATTTTCAGTCATTTTTGTGCCAGAAGGAAGAGGAATCGAAAGAACGTACCTAGTTGATCCAATTGTATATTATTTGCATACCTTCACACCACTTTGTTGCTTGTTCGTTCGTTCCTCCTTGGTAGATGTTTGACTTGTTCGTCGATCCTTGCTTGTTGGAATTTTTGCGGTATAAATACAGAACGCGGAATACGTAATTAGGCTGACAGCCAATCAGGTCACGTGGTTGCCTTCGTCATTCCGGAACAGTAGCCCCTTAGTCTCTCTTCGATTTGTTCAATTATCCGATAGGCCATCTATCATTTAAGGATGTTGGCCAGGCTTGCCCGTACCACATCTCGGAAAACAGGTCGGGATCGTCTTGTTGTTGGGTGTCAAGCTCGAAGGTCTTTTGTCCAGCCATCAGGTGCTGACCGGGCGAGTGTGGTAGATGTGCCGTCGACGTACAAGGATCAAGGCCATTTTACTCCTCGTGCAGGTCTGAAAATACTGTTTTCATCTTGCTCAGCTACTCATAGAAATGATTTCAGACATGCTTGGTTTTAAATTAGAAGCCCCTCAACGTGAAAGCACTATGGAAGGAAAAACGAGGCCAATTTACCTGGACATGCAGGTAGGTCATATTGGGCAAGGATTTCCTTTATTTTTAGCTCACAGCGTTGCTCAAGGCGACGACACCCGTCGATCCTCGTGTTTTAGATGCCATGCTTCCTTATTTTACGGACCAATACGGCAATCCTCACAGCAGAACGCATGCTTATGGCTGGGAGGCTGAGAAAGCTGTAGAGGATGCCCGCAAAGTAAATGATGGCAATTTTCAGTTGAATTTGAGGTTAAATTCTCGACAGCACGTCGCGGACCTCATAGGTGCCGACTCGAAGGACATCATCTTTACTTCAGGAGCTACTGAATCAAATAATTTGTCGATCAAAGGCGTTGCTCATTTTTACAAGGAGAAAAAACGCCATATTATTACAACTCAAACGGTTAGCTATCAAATTTTTGTGATGGTCTTACCTACTAATTCATCGAAGGAACATAAATGTGTTCTTGATTCATGCCGTAAACTAGGAGAGGAGGGTTTTGATGTTACTTACCTTCCAGTCCAAAAGAGTGGCATCATCAACCTGAACGACCTTGAAGCTGCTATCCGACCTGACACATCACTGGTAACAATCATGACTGTGAATAACGAAACTGGAGTTATCCAGCCGATCAAGGAAATTGGAAAGATTATTCGCAAATACCGAGGGGTCTACTTCCACACAGATGCAGCACAGGCGACTGGAAAGATTCCTTTGGATGTGAATGAGCTGAACATCGATTTGATGAGCATTTCTGGCCATAAACTGTATGGCCCTAAGGGAGTTGGTGCTGCCTATGTGAGACGACGGCCTCGTGTCAGGCTGGAGCCCATCTTGAGTGGTGGTGGTCAAGAACGCGGATTACGCAGCGGGACGTTGCCCACTGCATTAGCTGTTGGGATGGGAGAGGCTGCCCGAATAGCACAGAAAGAAATGATTGTGAGTATTCGGTCTGTCGTGTGGTCATGATGATATGTGCACTCGACCAAACGTATGAGCCGGGTGATTGCAGGAATCACTGCAGGTTTTTTCAGCTCGGTTATGACTTGAGTGCAGGGGTACTGAAGATTCAAACATTTTCCTCACTCGTTTCAATTCTCAGCCTACTGAACAAACTTGATAGAGAGACCACGCTCGAGTCAAGGAACTTTCTGACCGGTTAATAAAAGGAATCAACGATAAGGTGGAGCATGTTGTGCGGAATGGTGACCCTAATGGGTATCCTGGTTGTGTAAATTTGAGCTTCTCATATGTAGAAGGTGAGAGTCTGCTTATGGCGTTGAAGGTCAGTTTCTATACATTATTCATCTTCGTGCATTGTTCATTTCAATTCAGGACATTGCTCTTTCATCAGGAAGCGCTTGCACATCGGCCTCTCTCGAGCCTTCTTATGTGCTCCGTGCCCTTGGTAAGGTGTTCCCGCCCCTTCGAGATTTAGCCTCTGCAACTCCACATTGCAGGTGCCGCTGAAGACATGGCACATTCATCTCTGCGTTTTGGGATTGGAAGGTTCACCACAGAGGCAGAAGTTGATTTTGTCGTCAAACATATCATCAAGACTGTTGACAGATTACGTGAAATGAGGTGAGTTTTTGCAACATTCATATGGAGTTTCGACACTGATATCTATTGCAGCCCATTATGGGAGATGGTTCAAGAGGGCATCGACATAAACACCATTGATTGGTCTCAACATTAATTGGCACTATTTAATCTATTTGTTTAAAATTCGAATCAATTGTCAGGCATAGCTAATGATTGCTCATTTCATTCAGTACTCGCTTTCGTAAAATGGTAGTCAGTGAGGCTGCAACAAGCATTTTGTCAATGAATTTAAGATGTCGCCAATGAACAGTCTTCTCAGGATCACGCAACTGGTCCGTGCTCTTACAATGTCTGTCAACAAGCGGAGTTCAATTTTCATCAAAACGCTTCCTTGTTTACCATCCACCATGTCTAGGCGCCTATATCTTGGCAGTGAGATTTATGAAGTCTGCTCATAATTTCTTCTGCTGAAAAACAACAGGGCTTCCCACCGATGTCCGTACCGAAGATGTGCAAAAGTTTTTTGATGGTTTGGGTCGAATCATTGACTGTCGTGTCATGACTGGTACGTTCCAGTGGTTTATTGCGTTCTCATATGCCAACCTGCTTATAAGGTTTTGGGTTTGTTGAATTTGAAAGTCCGAAAGTAAGGAAACACTGAATAATCTGCCCGCTTTATCGTGTCTGACTAGGCCAAGGATGCCGAAGAGGCTGTCCAGACTTGTAATGGCAAATCCCTTCTGGGTGCTAAGTGAGTCAATTGTTTGATTTCACCAGTCTTGCCTCAGGTAAAGTAATTCTACCAGCATCGTTGTTGAATTTGCGAAAGAGAGCCGACCACGTCGTGAGAACTATGACGACCGGGGCAACGGGTAGGGAAGGAGGTCTATAGAAAGATCTTTCTAATGGCTTCAATATTCTAGTCCTCGTAACCGCCGTCCACCTGGCATCCGCCTCATTGTAACTGGTGTTTCCCGTGATACAAGTTGGCAGGTACGATCGCTTCTTGGCTCAATGGCTTCTCCCGCACGCATCCACGACTTTGGACCCCATACATTTTCCTCGGTTGGATACTTTCTCCTCATAGCCTTATATCGTTCAGGATTCCATGGACATGGCCTCCATTCCGGCTGAATGCACCCCTCGTCTTGGCAAAGGACCCTCCTGATAACTTGACAATCATAGGACCTCAAGGATTTCGGACGCGATGCTGGCAGCGTTTCTTTTGCTGACATTGATCGCGACTATCCTGGACAAGGGTGAGTGTATCAATCTCATTCCTCATTTTGTTGCAATTCAAATTACATACAGTGTCCTCGAATATTTGTCTCGGGAAGATGCTGATAGGGCTATTAAAGAACTCGATGGCAAAGAACTCCGAGGAAGGCCTGTCCGAGTCACTTTGGATGATTCCGTGCGTGACGTCTGAAATTAAGGATAACAAAGTGATTCATAGCGTCTGCTTCAGCGTGGTGGTGGTCCGGACAATTATCGACGTGATGATCGTCGCGACGACCGCTACCGGGATGACCGCTATAGGGATGATCGATACCGCCGGGACCGTTCCAGATCACCTCCTCGCCGTCCAGAATATGACGATCGTCGACCCAGGTCTCCGCCCTACAAGAGGGAGGATTTTGATAGAAGGCCTGCAGGGTACGATGATCACCGGCGAGGAGGCTATGATGACCGCAGAGTCTCTGATTATTATTATGACCGTCGCAGGGATGATTACGATCGTCGCAGGGACGATAGAAGACGTGACGAGAAGGACGAACGCTACGATGACAGGACCAGACATGCGAATGGTGAAAGTGGTTGGACTCGTTAATGCTTTGAAATGGGCAGCCGGGCTAACGTGGTTTTTTGCGGTCAACTTGCGATGAAGTGTTTTGCTTTTATTCTTGGTCTTTCAATATTGGTGTTGTTTATCCGGACCGTATATTCAATGGTCGAAATCTGGTCCAATGGCAGGAGACTTTACTTAAGGAGCGCTTGGACATATCTCGTCCTCATGGTAAATTCTCAACCTCATACCTCGAACTCTGATGGATTCTAGTGTGTTTTGGAGCCTCATTGGATGAAGAGCATAAGCTAATTACAGCGATTGGACGTTATTTCGATTGTCTATGATTATATGCCCAGTAACTGGAAGGCAGCAATGTCATGACATCATGCACAAAAGCTGGGAGCCTGATTCAAGTCCAATCCAAGAAAGATTGCGATCATCCAGGTCTGCAGTGAGTGTGATGAAGGAATGATCACGCATGGCCATTGAAACCTTGATGTTGTCTTTGGAATTGATGCCAAGAAGCTTGCATATTCTGCTACGCAGCATTTTGAGTGTCATATTCGGTAAGGTGTGGATGACTTGTTCTGTATTCTCATCTAAAATATTCGCATCCGACGACCAGTAAACTCTGAGCTCTATTGTGAAATCAATATGTATTGGTACTGATGGCATCGCTGAGTCACCTAAAAGTCGATTTTTCAAGGTATTTGATGCTACCTTTGTTAGGGTTGCATCAGGTTTGCCATATTCTGTATTGTGTGCCCAGGGCGACAGGTATCAGAAGATTAAAGGACTATTAAAGGAGGTGTTCTCAACTTACTTAAGCACAAATCCTGCCATCTTGGATATTCCTGATTCCGTTGATCGTCTGGCATAGGACCTTGATTGACGATGCAGGAGAGATAATAAAGTTCTGCATCATGACGTTCCTTCATTGATATCTAGCCTTCTCAGCATGCAAACTTGAAGATTTGAGGAAGTGATGAACTTACTGATGCGCCATCAAGCACTTGAAGTGTCGCCAAACGTGCAATGATCAAAGGTCGTGCGTTTTGTGAGTAATCTCAAATCGGTTGTACTCAGGGGAGACATTGACGACTGATGTGTATATCTCACCCATGATAGGATTGCCACTGAGTGTCAATGACTCCAGCGAAGGAGCCCAAACTGCAAGAGCATGTATATCGCTCCAAGACTCCAAACGATTGAAGGATAACGAGAGCCGTCCAACTTGCAATAAACTGTCCCGAGGCATTGGGAAAGGGATACTCTCGATCATGTTGTTGGTGAGTACGACTCGTGCCAAGCTGTAATGCATCATGCAGTCAGCAGCACGAGGTCAATAAGGTAGATGGAAATGGCATACAACGGAAAGTCTAGAAAAGAAAGACAAATGTTACGCCAATCCCCAATTTGATTGTTGTCTAGATTGAGGGTGTGAACAGGAGATTGCAGGTTAGCGTGGTCTTCGGAGTAGAAACAAGCATCAGTGAAACGGTTGTATCCACATTCAAGCTCTTGCAACACTGGCATGTTCCTGATGATTCGTAGGATGTTCTGCCATGTCATAAGTGTATTGTTCAACCTGAGCTCGACCAGCGAATCGAAACAGTTGCTGGAAAAATCTGGATTTAAATATAGCTCAAAGCGATTTTGGCTATAATGCACTCTAAGTGTCGGGATTCCCTGTTCAAATTGAAGCTTACTTCAGATATAATCTCTGCAAGTACGGGAGCTCTTGAGAAATTGCCGCAATATTGGCCCAAGTATGGATCAGACTTTTGGATAAATCCAAGCCTCGCACATCTGTAGGGTCATCATGAGAAAATTTGAGCATTTGGGCGACCTCGGGCTGTTCTCTCACTCGGACAAGTTGTACTTATCATCCCTTGGGGATCAACCTTTGCCACCCCTTCTAAACTCACTTCCCGCAAAGTGGACAGTCTGGCAAGTTTGTTTCTAACTTTGTCCAAGTTGACTGCTTCCACTTGAACTGCACCTTGGGAAGAGCCAAGGATTATGATCTCTTGAGACTTGACACCATGGAAGGGCTCAATGTACTTGGATTTCAGAGCTTCGAGAAAGGAGTTGCCAAAGTATATGTTTTGGGAAAATCGAATAAACGAGCCTGCACCAGGTACCCTGGATTGCCATCATTTGAGAGGCTCCTGAGCACGAACAGGCATAAATCTCACAAGCACTTGAAGTATTGTTTTCCATCCTTTGAGCCATCATGCTTGCCACGTTTGGGGTCATCCCACTCAATGCCCAACCAGGTGCCTGATGTGCCCTCGACAGGACCAGAGAACCGGATGGTGCCAATATGACTCATGTAAGATATGCGAAGGCCGGCTTCCATGATTTTGATAGTAAAAAGCGAAGGGCGTAATTCCAGAATGTGAGAAAATCATGTCATCAGCTTTGCCATCGCACCCGCATTGTTATATATAGGAGGCAGAAGAGTCTTTTTGTCAACATCCCAATGAATTGAGATTAAACTCTATGTGAGACATCCAGTCATCATCAACAGCTTCTTCACATTAGAGCAGTTCAGAGGGACAGTGACCAGGTAGAGCCCACGAGATGACTAGACGTCGCTGGCCTACCCTTGGGCTACCTTTGGTGGATCCTAACTCTACCAGAAATAAGGTTAAAACAGATTATGATACAAAAAAGACTTTACTTGGTAGTTTCCTGATGCCAAATAGGCACTGGCATTTTTATTTCAAAACACACAAAACCATACTGATACAGAAATGTATCATGATACCTCATGACAGAGTTTATGAAAACATTAGATACTCAATGACTTCCCAGACCATCTTTCCACATCGTGTCAAAGTCTCTTTAGCCGAAGAAAGGGTGAGATCAGGTATTGGGATGGACATGAGGCGTAGATTGTCTAGGCCCAGTTTTTCCCATATAGGAAACTCATGCCTATGCGCAAGTGTATTCCGGGCAGTGGTGGCTACAGAAGTGGAGAAGACTGGTGATGTTGCTGATAAACGGGTCACCGTTGTTGATATGCTTTGTGGGCGTAGCCATGAGTCCACGGGGCAGAACGTGGGGTTGACCGTATGCTGAGAGATAGATGGACATTCAGTAATCGTAGTTGAAAGTGTAACTGTCGTTGTTACTAGACCCTGGATATCAGCCGTGACCTGGTTCGACGAAGGTTTCTTCAAAAGTACATCAAAAGAATGTATCTGTAGGCCTGAAACCGAATTTTGATAGAAAAGCAAGGTAAGGAGGGACGACAAGGACGCAATACTGAGCCAAAGCCATGTCCTTGATTTTTCCAGGTTGGCAGGCTTCACTTCGATCGACACTCGAGGAGAGAAGAGCTCTCCTTGACAAAAATTCAGTAGATTCTGGCTGGAGGGGCATGTGTGAAGGTGTCTTAAGTTTGTATGGACCGGACAAGTTTTAAACTCTGAACGGTCGATTCAGAGCTTCAATAGCCATGAAATTGCAGTACAACTCACCCTCCGCAGATTTGAGTTTGACATGCAGTCTTTCGATGGGCAAAGTAAATGTAGGCAACAATAGATCCCATTGTCTCCCTTTGTTCCAACTCAAAGACCAGACCGATCTGGTTGGTTCAATGGTTACGATATAATCAATGACAACCTTATCTCCAGAGGATGAACCAACTTGTATTTTCACCCAACTCACCCATTCAGTGCCTTCCATTTTCTCGAGCACAGCGCCCGGTAGAATTTCACTCGTCAATGGTTGCTTCTCAGCGTTGGTGATCGCGTGTTGCACCGAGAGTCCTGCAACACTGGCAGCCGCAATTTGGACTCTTGGTAAACATAGACTCTGGTCGACCCGGGGTAATCCAAATTCCAAACATTCTGTCTCGTTATTGGCAGGTGTACTCAAGTGTATCCTGACGGCATAGGCATCGGGTAGGAGGGAGTAGCGAGGGGCAAATGGTGTCACGGTCACCTTGACTGAATGGATGAGGAGGGGATTGTGGTAATGCCGGACCTGACGAAGTGGCCGGGTTATGCTCTGAGATACTCGCGATATGGGGCTGCTGGCAGGGGTATGAGGTTGGACAAAAGGGATTCGGTTCCGAATGGTCCTAATTGAGATCCGGCCACCACCTTCAGTACATCGTGTTAAGCCGCCTTTTTGCAGTACTGTTTTCCGTGTTTGTGGGTCCTTGGCAATGTCGCCAGAGGGACTATATACCTCTACCGTTGCATTGATATCTTCGATGGCATTTTTCACCTCTATTTTGACTGTTTCGGCGTCGGCAGCCACGACAGTAAAATGTGGTAGATTAATGGGCTCTGTTGTTTCGGAGTAATCCAGAAGGGAGGACGAGTCATCATTGTCATTGGCACGAGAAACAATAGACTTCGGAGTCACAAGAATGGTACCATGAATAGAGAATGTGAACGATGTCTTGTTGGGGGGGAGGACGTCGTTCATATTGATGTGAAGCGTCAAGGGAGCTAAAGGAGGGGCTGCAGTAGCAAACTGCGACAAAGAAGAAACAGAAGACATTGTTCCGAGATGAGATGCCGTCACATCGTTTGGGTCGTCAAAAAAGCACTCGGCAGCATTATTTGAAGGTAAAGGAGCCCTGAGAAGTGACTGGGTTGAAAATCTCTCCTTCGGACCTCCATTGGTAAGTGGCAGGGAATTGTCCTCTGGTGAAACGGATAACTGTGAATCAAATGGCGAGGCTTTTGATGACGGCTGATCTGTTACTTTCTCTATTCCAGTGATACCAAACCCTGTGTACCCCATGCCTCCGACAACGTTCCACTCCATTGGTGAGTCAGTGAGCCAGCCAACGTCAGCATTTTTTGCGACAAGGCATACGTCCAAGCCAAGTAGAATGGCTACCCCCGGGAACCATATACCCTTGCAGGTAGCCTTGTACTCAACGTCCATCACAATCCCTGTTAGGCCATTGTTACTGCTTTGCCTCTTTCCTCGAACCACACATAACATTTCACTTTTGACATCCTTGACACCGACCCGTCGTCTTAGGTCTCTGCTCCCAGCTGCGCCCTCTAGAGACTTCATGGGCTTTGCCCATCGGATGCGAAGCCGATCAGTACTGGGAAATGTACCCTGTATGCCAAATCCGTTAGGAAACCCGCTCGTTGATGAATCACTAGATTCGTCATCTGCGAAATGATTATAGGAAGCTGTGCGTGCATGACGATTAGATGTAGTTCGCGTAACATGTGGATCTGAGGTAAGATCCCAAGAATTAGAATCATCTTCAAGCGATGAGAGCGATGCGAACGATGCCGGCGTATTGTAAGGAGGAAATATACGTAGCCGAATGTTGTTATGAAGACACCGTGGGGTCGGAATTGAAAGCTGTACACAATCATGCATCAACCTGTGATTTGATTCAACAGCTCGTTTGAGGTTCTTACATGATAGGGGAACCGGGGGGGCCGTGTCACGAAAGGAACCCACATATCCACTGCTGCCATGAAATGTGCATGGTTGCGATCACCTACTGAGGGACGTCGTTTATTGTGCAATGAGTGACTATATTCGCTTTCATATTGCCCACTTTCTCGACTAGGAAAGCATTTTGGCAAGACATAGGCGATGTTGTAACCACTGACAAGGATTTGACCTGTAAAATATGGGTCGACCGGAGGAATAGCGACACTGTCTGCTTCGGTAGAGCAGTTTGTTGAAGCAGTGGTTGGACTTGGACTGAGATGGTATGTCGCGTCAAACGTTGTGGGCAACCGTGGTGGCAGGTTAAGAGCACGAGCTGCATCATTCAGCAGGGGTGATGTATTAGATGAAAAATTGTATGGAACTGAGTTGCTATCAAGTGGGTGGACTTGAGACGTCAGGATCTTGACGCTCTCCTCTATTGCAATAAATGATATGAGCCAGCTGCTAATGATCATATCTCTCACCTGGAAAAAGTGCAACGGTTGATCCTGGTGTGATGGAGTCCACGGGAATAGCAAGCTATCAAAATTGTTATACTTGGAAGTTTTGAATTGACTGTTTCGGAATAACTGACTTTCAAGTACATTTTGACCGATGCACCTTCCTCACCCTGCTTTGCTTTGCCTTCGATAGCAATGCGAGTCACTGCGTTGATTTTAACAACCTGCCCAACAGACGTGATGGTTTGAGTATGAGAGCTCGTCGAACGAGGACTCATTGGATTCAGAGAAGCTTGCGAAGGGGTTAAAGGAAATGCTGGTGTCATATACGCCGTAGCACTTCGTGTTGAGGTGGAAACGGGCATACTGACATGCTTATTACCAATCCGAAGGTAGGAACGAGTGGGCGACAAGAAAAACTTGCCTATTGTGTGCGGAAGTATGACCAAAAACCAAAAAGCGAAGTAATTTTGTTAACACAAAAAACACGCGAGAAAAGCAGGAAAAGCTGTGTCAAGAAAGTACTGCGTCCAGGAAATCCTTGTTCAATGTTCGTCCGTCCGTCCCGGCACATCCTAAACGGGTAACTGATGCATATTGATTCTATCCCACGAAGGAACTACAGGTATAAAAATGTTCATATCCCCCATTGAGGACTACGGAGAAGCTCAATCATATAACTTGTCTCTTTGCGACAATCCACAGAAGCAACGTAAGAAATTTCAAAGCGTGTGCGCGCTCGAGTCTATCACAATCAAGATATGAGCATCGGTGTATATTAAGTAAAATCTGGACAGACATCGGGCGTATCCCTTCTTATACGACATGAAAAGTCAAACATATGACAAGTCACTTGGTGAACAATGTCGTTATATCTGTTCTCATCTTGCATCTAATCGGACAGCTGAGCTTTGTGATTAGCTTCAATCGTGGAACACTCACCTTGATATGATGGAGTTCGTTAGCGGACATCTCGAATATCACATTACCTACTTCATTGAAACTCTGCAACCATGCAACATCGGACCAGTCTGCTATGCACATGTTCATGATATATCTGTCCATTACAGCTATACCAGCCAATATCTCAGGGAGATAATGAAGACTTTACCGATAGTCTGGTGCCTGAGCTTCGGTGCCACATTTATCACAACGCCAGAGATCTCCCTCCCTAGTCAATCTTTTCAGGCAATTTGGATCCCTACAGGCAGGGTAACAGAGATTTTCTGCTTTAATGTGAAGAATTGTCGCCTGAACTGAGAAGGAATCACTACTCTCTCCTATATCACGAATCTGGCGCAAGCTGTGTGCTTTTGCGCGATTGAACTCTACTAAGAACTTAGTATCAGTGAGAGTTCTTGTATGGAATGCCAGCTGCGATTCCTGCATGTCACGCCACTGTCGGAGTCTCACGCATTCCTCTGTCAAAGGTTCGACCTCTGTCTGTGTTAAGGCCGTCGTAGAAAGCGAAATGCCTTGAGAGGTCAGCGAGATTTAGACGCTCAAGCTAGTCATCCTTACCTCCGAAGTCTCTGACTCTGATTGTTTTGAATGCAACAACAGAATTCCGAGGAGCTTCAAAAGATTCGGCTTGGTCTCCCCACAGAATTACTCGGGTTGAACAGCCAGTGTCGTCTATCAGACTGAGTTCCATCTTTTGAACCTAGGGCCACGTCGAATCCAATACGGGTCAAATAGGCAATGTGTGTACTACATACCACTCGACCATGATTACCTCGCCGAATTGTAAAATTCGAGATGAGGCTGGCCTCTCGAACAACACCAATGACATCTATAATATAGGGACATGAAAAAAGCTGAAAGTACTGACATATGGTATCTCAGCTTACCGCAAAATGCACCCGTCCTGAGACTCCCAAGTTGGTTGAGAGGGACGAAGCAATTTCTAGGCATAGAAGCTATGCCATGGCACTACATGAACAGCGCCACTATTAGGGATTTGCCAGAGGCTCAGAAAAATACCACCTCTTTGATGTGAGTGGTTCTCTCTAGAATCAACTCATAACCATGATTCGAATATGCTTCGTTGGCGGCCTTGATTCGGGCCTTTGACACCTGATACACCTTTCCTTTTTCCAAACGTGAGAATAGCTCATCTGCTACGGTGTTGAAGGCGGTGGCCATGATCTTGCCACTTTGGTCTAAAAACACTACGCTAAACAACTTGCCATCGCCTGTTTCCTTGGACCAGTTTTTGATGTCGCTTTTATGAACTACTTGAGCTTTGATGGTCCAGTTGACCCTATATAGATTCAACTCCTCAATAGGAATAATTGGTAGAGATCGCGCGTTCTCCTCATGCTTTTGACTATTGAACAGAAGGTGGTTTTGTCGTTGCTGAACACCGGTGTTTGTCCCACCATCCAGGGAAGCTGCAACAGACACGTGCTCCAAGACTATGCTGCTGGCGTCATCCAAAGCTGCAGGTATGCCAATTTTCTCTTCTGGATTACCAAGAATACGGATGCTGAGCAAAATTACCAATCTGTATATAACAATTGCTTCCATCTGCAATTAGGATAATCAAGAACAGGAGGCACACACCGCCTATTCTGTACAATGTTTGATGTCCATCTTTCGATAACTGCAACAGTGAAATCCCGAACATTCTCGGCCTCGACAAGAGCATGACAATGCGTGGCCAGCATTCCTTGAATGAAGTATGTTCCATCAGATATAATCAGTCGATAACGTTCACTATTCCCTCTGACCACCTTCTTTACCAATAGAAATTGAACGATATATTCTTCCTTCCAATTGGATTCATTGACACAGGAAGACAGAGGTAGATGTGCACAACAGCCGGTACTAAGCTGAAAAGACGACATTGACGGATTGGAGGAACCAATACTTGTGAGTGAGTCATCATGATTGGAATCATCAAATACTAATCAATCCAATCAATAAATAAACTTACTCAATTTGATGACTTTGAATTTGTTGCTAAAATAGCAGGGTTTGAGATTTTATTCCGATAATGGGTAATATGAAATCGCATTACAACCTTTGTGACTGGGTTTCCATCGGACTTCCAGGACACACAGGGTTAGTACACTAACATCACATTGATTCAAACCTGGGTGACTAGCACCTACAGATTATCTGATTTTAGCTTTTCCGACCACCGCCCTGTGTAATGTAAGTACCGGCGGAAACAGGACTTACCTGCCCTGCGTTGAGTATCTGACCCTGAATGACCATAAGAAAGTGCCAGGTGCTGCCTTGACAACCTCCTAATGCAGAACATTAATTAACTATGAAATTAGTAAATAGAAATAGATATGCATATGTCAGGTGTAAAATAATTATGATGGGTAACGAGCAATAATAATGATAGGTATCATATTAGTTGAAGTCGAATCATCATTAGCGAATAAGTTGGTCATTTAGAAATCTTTTCCCGGCAGCATAGTCTGTTTTGTAGCGTCTCGCCCATGCTTGAGCAACGATGCGACCGTGTTGCCACCCGTTCCTAGTGTATTCCCTCGTGCACCATCTTTCTCGAGGCGTGACCACATACTGGCAATCGGGCAGCCTGGAGCCGACTGCGTATGCGCCATAGTGACGATATAACGGCAAGCAATTTTTATGTGTTCTGTTCGGAGCTTCTGTAATGCCGCGACAACTGCATTAAACGGATCACAAAGAATAGATTCTTCCTTTGCAAGCTCCCGGATGGGCCGGGAGGAGGATGACAGGGAAATGAGGTAGTCACGGTGCTTTTTGGGCATGTATAACCGCATCCTCTCCATGAATTGGCCGTGGTGATCCTTCGTTTTGGAGCTCCTGGACGGGACAGTCTTGTGATCGACGCCAAGAAAAGCATCGAGTGCGTGCATAATGCTACTCTGACCGGCGGAAGGACCGCTTCGCAGTAATTTATGATCATCGGGAATGTTCTCATATTTCCAATAGGGTCCGTCGCTCCCACTACCGCTATACCAGGGTCGGATCTGCCAGTAAAAAACATGCGGATCACATGTCGAGCGGACAGACTGGATGATCTCGTTAATATTATTGATTATCTCCGTAAGATGGACTAGGTCTCGAGAAACCTTGCCTACTGCGGTATAGTCACCTGCATTGGGCGATAGTTGCTTGTATTCATCAAGGACTCGTAGCATTTTGACACCAACAAGCTCAGCTCTAGCTGACGCAAGATAAAAGTTGGCTTCATCCTCTGTCCCTGAAAAGAGATGGCGAAAGCGGATGTTCGTCACTGAAAGGGGCTCGGATGGATTTACAAGCTCGTAATTCCATAAAACGGTATCGGCGAACGTGAGTACTGGAGCTATCCCAAGCAACTGGGACACCTCAACAAGTGGCACGGTGATCGATTTTGGAACGATGATGACTTTGGGTGGGGCAGGAAATATTGGGACCGAATGGACGTAGAGATGGAGGAGCCATGAAAGAACGTAATGAGCTCTTTGTAAGAATCGAAGGTTTGTTTTGACCTCATTTACTGAGAGCATTGGCCACTTGGGATACTGGTAATGAGGACCTGCATAAACCTGAAATTAGGAAGATGCTTACCAAGTCTATGTCGTCTCGCCATGCCTTGCCAAATTCACGTTTACTTTTGGCTTCACTAGAATCGTCATCACCGAGACACAGACTACCTGCAGCAGCAGAAAGACTATCTTCCCAAAGATCGAAGGAAGGTGGTAGACGTGAAAGGGGAGTCGGAGGGAAAAAACCAGTGTGAAGGTTAATATCAAAGTCATCAAGCGAGCGGCGATCTGGCAGCGAAGGGCGAGGAGCATGAGGAAAGTAGAACTTAGCCAGGGAGAAAACAGCATTAAGGAGGGTGCCGACCGCGTAAGGAGGGGAGAGGTGTGGTTGGAAAAAAGTCATGGTCAGAAGAGAGGGGGAAAGAGCAAGGCACGTCTGGAGTCTTGAAGATTGAAAGCTAACGGCCTTTTAAATGAGATTTGGCCACGCCACTGATTACAAGTACAAAATACATATCGTTGCAGAAACGTTAAGGATGCGGTTCGGGAGGGAAGCGAACTGGGCCGATCGTGATCCAGGTTCGTTCCTGTTCGGAGGAAAATCTCCCAGTGTATTTGTGATGAGACAGTATTAGGGTAAGCAGTGCATGATTAGTTCCGTTTGAGCTCATCGGTTGGCAAAGAATATGTGATTGAAGGGAATATCTGAGATCTAAAATCGTGGGCGAACAGTTACATAATCACTTTTGTGCGGAGTCACACCGGATCCCGCTGCACATTAAGTGTATCATCAGCAATTTGGTCTGATCAAATGTCTCCTAAAACACAATCAACTTTCCAAGAATCAGATATGGATGTGAGGCCTCGCTATGTTCCTCTGGTAAGGCTGTACAAGGCTTGGCAACAGACGCTAGCCGAGCTGTATATACGTAAAAACAACACCTTCTGCAATCCTGTAAATCAATCTCTCTTTCAGGGTCGATGTCCCGTTAGTACTACATGCTCCTTTCTGGTATGCAATCCATCAATGATTAAATTACATTTTTCAGGAACAACCTGAAATAGGTATTACATGAAACGCCTAGCATAATGTTTCAACACAGAATCTTCATTTCATCTCACCCAAAATACTACTTCAAAGGCAGACTCTCAAAGCTCAAGAAAGTGGCATTGCCTGACACTTGAGACTTGGAACGAAACAGACATCTTATCAGACTGAATACAAAAAGGCATAACAAGGATCAGACTGAATACAAAAAGGTATAACAAGGATCAGAAAGGATGCTCCTCATCCTTCCACTGCAACGGGGCAGTATCACCATCAATATGGTCTTGTAAACCACACTTACGCCGTACAACTTCAAGAACCTTTTCCTTTACGCCTGACTTACCCTGTCTGGAGTAGACAAGCCGAGAGATTAACTCTCCGTACTTAAGGCCTGGGACGTCGCCAGTCCGAGAATTGACGATGATTTCACGGATTTCAGCCTCAGTGGGAAGCGCAAACTGTGACGGTGGAGGCACTTCAGCTACTACGGGAACTTCGAGTTCGGGTGCTGATCTCAGGTATTCTGAGGTTGGGTCAAAGAAACGGTCAACGAGGTCATCAGTAACCTCATCTAAATTTGCCGGCTGCCAACAGGGTCGTCTATCTGACCTTTCAATGATGACTGCCTTTATACCAGTGTTGAAATCAGGAGTTGCTTGATTCTGTAATCACGGGATGGATAAGAGTAATCTGATTCCAGAGGTTCGGACTCACGCAAAATGCTGTAGCTATTTTCAATTCCATGTCGAGTGCTTCAAGTAAACTCTTCTTTCTGCCGAATCTAATGGCTTTCAGAGCAACTTTGAGGCTGGTCGGGCTCCGATCTTCCAACTTGGCCAAAGTACTGATAGCAAATTCCCGTATAATTGAGTCTTGATGGGCAGTCAGAGATTGTAACCTGGTAATTATTTCTTCAATTGTATTGCAGCCAAAGGCGAAGTCGAGAGCTACGCGAACGGCACCAATCAAAGGTGTGGGTGGTTCTTCTGGTTGACGCTCTGAAGAAAATTCCTCAATTGTTTGATCAATCACTGAGGGATGTGGCTTGTCGAGTGCTGATAATCGATCAATGAGCACTGGGACTCTCCTTGATGGGATGTAATGCGTCGCGCATCCTAGTTCACTGCAAAGTGAGGTCATCACTATGTCCCCACTTGGAGAATAAACCCTAGGATACTCACAACACCGCCCGACCACGCAGACTGTCTGAAGTCAGGGCGAGGTAAGTGCCTAGTTCACCATCCAGATGTGATAGGAAATAACTTGCGCCCACGTCGGGGCAATAGCCGATCTTCGTTTCAGGCATCCCGAACCATGTATTTTCCGTAGCAATCCTGAAGGGTGCATTTGCACTTAACCCCACCCCCCCGCCCACTGTAATCGAGCAGTTAGGCCGAGATTATGCCGCAGAATTTTATACATACATGTAATTCCATCCATTATAACAACATAGGGTTTGCTCAAAGCTGCCAGAATATAGTCTATCTCAAACCTTAATATCAACTAGTGAGGTTGGTACTCGATAATCGACCCAATGGATAACATACTCGTGCTTAAAAAAGTCAATTGCTTTCTGACGGTGGGTTGGGTCGACAGCATTCTCCATAACACCTGCAGGTAAAGGTTCAATATCCCGGTAGAATTGAAATGATTACACTTACATTTCACATCACCTCCGGCACAAAAGGCACGCCCGACGCCCGTTCCAACTATCGTGCCGCAGAGATCGGATGAACTCCATTCCTAGTGATGTTTCGAGTCAGGATATTAGGACAAATCAACATGACACCGAAGTATACTTCAACTTTGGGGCGAAGCAGGGTGAGCATATTTTCATCGAGTGCATTGAGCTTGGATTCACGATTGAGGATATATTTCCTCAAACTCTGATGACTTTCAAAGAGAACAGTCTGCTCCTAGATACGGATAGATAAAAAGAGACGAAGAGGGATTGGGACTCACCTCAGGAGCGATGGTGGACATCATGTGACGAGCAACAGTTTGTATTCTCCGGGCAGCACGAAGACCACTTCGAGTCATTGAGAAGGTCATAGTCAGCATGAGAAAGAGTTAGATTTACCTTCCTGCAGAAATAAAGGGACAGGGAATAAACCTGTATCACATGACATATTTTTCTGTCCATCAACCAAAAATGCATACTAAATGCATACTATAACAAAGATCTTCCCTCTTCCTTTGCTACTAGTTGGTCCTAGAGGAAGCATCATTTGAATACTATTTATGAGGGATATGAACCCAACCATCCAGTCATATTCAAAAGGAATCTACGCATATTCAACATGGGAAACAATAACAGCCAGATCTGATACTAAGAAACAGTGATGAGATAAATCTGATAACATGGAAGCATAAGCTACTTGCGAGTCATGAAAATGAAGAGGTGTGATATATGAGATTATGAACCTCATGAACAGTATAGCTATAACGGGCGTAGCCGTAGTGGCAGAGCGTGACCGTGTGAATAAGGCGACTGTGAAAATCCTGTGAAAATCTCACTACGTAATCATGTGACTTGAATTGGCAGTGAAACTTTCTTTGTCATACTATACAGTTCAGCCACATACTCTCAACTACGGCCAGAATTATCGTCTTTATCGTCTTCCCCAGGGCCCATGACTCCGTCTACCACGTACGTTTTTTCTTCGTATCAATAGTCTGAAGCTTACATTGAAATAGTGTTCCGAGTGCTTCGGTCAGTCATGAATCATCGATATCGCTGCGACGTGATTGAGGATTGAATTCTTGTACAGACCATTGAAGTCCCAGAGACTCTCCTCAAGAAGCGCAAGCAAAACGAAAAGGCCCGAGAGGAGCGCCTTGCAACGATTTCGGCCAATCGTAAGGTTAGTCCAACTTGAAATTTGAGCCTTTGTATCTGAGATAGGGGATGGATAACTTCATTCCGACACTTGGCTAGTGGAATTGATTCACGATGTTGCTGTCAAATCCATCTTTCGGGACTGACTTTTGGAAATGCTTTTGCGTTGAGATTTGAAGTGGGATTGGATACTTATCATCTACTCAGGCCTCACAAGGGAAGCGCAAGGTCATTTTCAAGCGTGCCGAATCTTATGTGAAGGAGTATCTTGTTAGGGAGAGAGAGGAAATACGTCTGAAGCGGTTGGCCCGTGCATCCGGTGATTTTCATGTACCTGCTCAACCTCGAGTTTATTTTGTCATCCGCATTCGTGGGTAAGCCTGTCTTCCTCTATCATTGAAAAGATCTTGACCTTGGCAGTGTAAATGAGATTGCTCCGAAACCCCGAAAGATTCTCCAGCTCCTTCGCCTCTTGCAGATTAACAATGGTGTTTTTGTCAAGGCTACGAAGGCCACTCAGCAGATGTTGCGTCTCATTGAACCCTATGTGACATATGGGTGAGTTTCAGATACTTTTGGTGTCAATCATACGGCTGATGCTCTTTCTCAGCGAACCAAATTTGAAGTCCATCCGCGAATTGATTTACAAGCGAGGTTACGGCAAGGTCAACAAGCAGCGTATCCCCCTCGTCAACAACAATATCATTGAGGAGTCTCTTGGCAAGTTCGATATCCTCTGCGTCGAGGATCTTGTGCACGAAATTGCTACTGTTGGCCCCAACTTTAAGCAAGTTAGTGTTATTCTCGTTACAATAGTCCAATATGTTATTCATAATCTCTTATATAGGCTTCAAACTTCCTGTGGCCCTTCAAGCTGTCGAACCCTACCGGTGGCTGGAGGAAACGCAAATTTAACCATTACGTCCAGGGCGGTGACTTTGGTGACCGGGAAACAAGTATCAATAAACTCATCCGGCAAATGAACTAGACAATGAACTAGACACCTGTCAATCTGCGAAGTAGAGGGGCAAAATAAGGGATGCATCCCATATGATCACTCCAGATTGTTTCATGTCACATGTGTTATGAATATATCATCTACAAAGCACTCGGTTCCTAGTATCTTAGTGAGGATTTTACCTGAATGTCTGAGTGTTACTGGACATGTCATTAGTATGACAGATCCACTGTAGACGATATCCGTAAACAAAATATATTAAATGTATCGGTTTGGCCGAGAAGTTTGTTTGTATCCACTATTTGTGCCAATGGTATCTGCTGCCGAACAGCTTTTAAAATTGAATGCTCAGTGGGCGACGGTCATCACGCAGAAGGACGTCGACTTTTTCTCGGAATCAGTTAAAGGCCAAAGTCCCCAAGTATGTGCTCAAATTTGACAGTAGGTTTTAACTTAACGTCTGGTTAACTTTCAGACCCTTTGGATTGGATGTGCGGATTCCCGGGTCCCGGAATCTGTTATTACTGCCTCCAAGCCTGGTGACATCTTCGTTCATAGAAACATTGCCAAGTGAGCTTCCCTCATTAGTTCACATAATTTGCCCTCTGATACTGTCAACAGTCAATTCTTTCTGGACGATGTTAATGCCCTGGCAGTCTTGGACTATGCCGTTAACTTTCTAGGCGTCGAACATGGTATATTTGTCCTCTTCTCACTGATTTTTCGCTCATTGTCAATGCGTGGATCAACAGTCGTCGTCGTCGGCCATAGTGAATGTGGTGGTGCAGCAGCTTCCTTGGACGCCGTACAGAGGAAGGATTTTGATCTCAATGGTCCAGTGATCACTATCCCGTCGCTTCCGCCAACGGCGGCTCTCAATCGCTGGCTCGAGCCCCTGACAAGATTGGCTGGCAATTTGGATATCCGAGCCACATCTCGCGACAAGGCACTTCCTCTTGTTGTTTCAGAGAACGTCAAGATGCAGATCAATAATCTTTGCCAGACCCAGACTATCAGAGACGCGTGGACAGTGGGTACTCCTAAAGGCCAGAACGTCTATCTTCACGGTTACGTCTATAATCTTGCAACTGGTCGTTTGCAAGATCTGGGGATCACCAAGGGCCCCAAATCAATTGAAGTAGTTGAACTATCATCATGTAAAAGACATGTAAAAGATGTAGCTTTGTGAAAATAAACGCAAGTACATGTTGATGATCGAGAGAGCCCGCCAAGGTCATTTCTGACTATCTGAGCGTGGAAGGCTCTCATTAGCCTCTCCTCTTTACACAACTAGTGATATATCTGCCCCAAGCTGTGATGTTCGCCCAGCCTGAGCGCCTGCTAGTCCAGATCGCATCCTACAACACAAACCTGCAAGGCATAGCTGGCCTCCAACAGGACCTCGTGGACTGGCTTGCTCCAACACTTCAGGTTTCTCATTTCCTCACAAAGGAGAGACGAGCGCCTGATATCGTGGCCGTTGGATTTCAGGAGCTTTTGCCTCTCCATCTCGGGCGTAGGTTTTCTGACACGTAATTCAGAGTGCTTTTTTAATTTTCCACATCTCACAGTTTCTGGACTATCCAAGTCCGTCATTGAGCATAGGAATGCTCTTATCCTTTCGCAGATCGAAGAGCACTCGCCAAACAAGGAGAGATACTCTCTCATTGCAAAGATAGTAAATGTGGGTGTTGCGCTCCTCGTATATGGGCGGGACGACGGTATTGCACGAAAAATCCAAAACGTGCAGACGCAATGGACGTCGTTTGGACCTCTCTACATGGGGAATAAGGGAGCTGTTGGTGTAAGATTTAGGATTTGTGAGTCAGATGGAGATGCAGGCGAGACTTACACGTATGGTTCTGACTTTAATGTAGGATGTAGTGCTGACTATTCCTCGAAAGGTTTGTCAATGCCCACTTGACAGCCCATGATCATAAAGTTGCGTGTCGGAACGCAGATTATGACTGGATTGTCCGTTCGCTAGTGTTTCCCCCTGTGATGCCAGGGGACAGCTTCAGCACAATATATGACACCTCCCACTTGTTTTTCCTGGGAGATCTCAACTATAGACTGGAATTACCGGTTGCGCACCCTCAGTATGTCGATAGCAAGGGTCCTGGATTCTCCGAGGTGCTATCATCGGAAAAGATGCGCGAGGACCTCAAGGAATATGACCAACTCACGGTGGAGAAACGCAAGGGAAATGTTTTTGTTGGCTTACACGAAGGCGAATTCTGGAAGTTCAAGTGCAGCTACAAATACCAACTTGGTCATATCGATAGATACAGGTAAGCAATAGAGCTGTAACTTCTTCCTTGGCAGATTCTGACGCTTGACTTTCTTTAGTTCGAAACGGATGCCTTCTTGGACAGATCGGGTTCTCTACGCAACCTATTCTGACCCTTCTGAGAATGGTGCTCAAAGCAACATTATGAATGTGTTGTACACTTCAATACCCTCTTATACCACCTCTGACCATGTAAAGTTCCGTTCCTTTATGCCAAGACAGTATTCTCATCCTGAACCTAGAAACCTATCGTGTCCCTTCTATTAATGCCGCCATCTGCAACTAAACATAAGTATATTCCAAAAATTCAACTTCCCGTATCATATCGCCCTAGACCTGATCCTAATGCTGTTTACAAGAAATACTTCGGTCGGTGCCTAGACCGTATCATTGGCTTCATCTGGTGGACACTCACATTACTGGGCGCCGGTTCGGGAGTTGTGGGGGTCTTCAACTTCATTGTCGGACTTGGAGCCTGGACTTGGTTCAAGAGTCAGTCACCATCTAACAGCAGCGTTTGATCATATATGTTGAATACTTGTACTTCTTGATGACAACTGTACTATCTCCCTCTCAAAATGAAAAAGACCGTGCAGAAACTCGAAAACAACTCTTCATGGCAGCTGGTCGTAAATATGATATCATGATATTTTCTAATCTTGCACCGTATTATATAATACTATGATTTTGGGAAGTAGGCTGTACTGTTCTCATTTACTATCATGGCTGCTCTTGCGTCGTGAGTTCTTTTATCCAATGTGACGCACTGGGGCTCATAGAACTACTTAGAATACTACCTCAACCTATCCATGCACCTGCTCTTTCAGACGACGAGAGCGAGGCTCAACGTTCAGCTCTGACCCAAGCAATCATTACGCGACCTGTAGCTCCTCCCTACGGACAACGGCGAGGTTGGAAACCATCATCGCAAGATGATTTTGGTATATGTCTAGTCGTAATGTTATGAATGGTCTAACCAGATTCTCAGGTGATGGGGGCTCATTTGCTGAATGCCATGTTGCTCAGTACCCGTTAGGTATGGGCAAGCAAAAGGTGTGCTTAGCTCGACGCAATCTGAACACTAATATATTTTTTTCTAGGCTTCTTCTGGAAACACACTTGCCCTCCAAGTAGATAGTGATGGAAATGTACGTTACGATACTATTGCTCATCAAGGTCAACGCGCTGGGAAGATCGTTCAGTCGGAATTCAAGGACCTAGTTCCACTTGCTCATCGCAAGGATTTGAACGATGAGCAACGGGATATGGCGAGGCCGACAGAGGAGGAGGTGCAGGAAACAGCTGAACGAACAAAGGCTGCATTAGAAAAGTTGGTGAATGGCAAAATCAAGGCAGCACAACCCAAAAATGTACCTGAAGGTCAAGGGAAGACGAGTTTTGTGCGATATACCCCTGGACAGCAGGGGAATGGCAGTGCTCTCAAGCAGCGCATTATCAAAATGACTGAGGTCGCAGAAGATCCATTGGAGCCACCACGGTTCAAGCACAAGAAAATTCCTCGTGGCCCACCAAGTCCTCCTCCACCTGTTTTACGGAGTCCACCGCGAAAAGCGACCGCAGCAGAACAGAAGGAATGGATGATTCCTCCTTGCATATCGAACTGGAAAAACAACAAGGGATTCACAATTCCTCTCGACAAACGTCTCGCTGCTGATGGTCGTGGTCTTCAAGATGTGGGTCATTGCTTCTGGCTTTGTTACTTGTTGACACCACCTACTCAGGTTTACATCAATGATAGATTTGCAAAAGTATCTGAGGCATTGTATGTCGCCGACCGTCTCGCCCGAGACGAAGTTCACCAACGCACTCTTATGCAACAGAAACTGGCGCAGAAGGAGAAAGAGGCCAAAGAAGAACACTTACGTAGGTTGGCTCAACGAGCGCGTGAGGAACGTAGTGGTGTCGCACCCAAGCCTTCTGCTTTGAGTCAAGCTACCATGAAATCATCATTGGCAGCGTATGGAAGTGATAGGTCTGGTAGTGAAATTGGATCAGGTTCCGAGTCGGATGATGACGCCGGGGATGAGAATGCACGCAAGATTCGTGACCAGATGAGGGCTGAGAAGAGGAGGGAACGCGAACGCGAAATGCGTATGAACAATATGGGACAAGAACAACGGGCGAAGATGCTGGCCCGGCAACAAAATCGCGACATATCTGAAAAGATTGCACTAGGCCTCGCGAAGCCGACACTATCAAAGGAATCAATGCTGGATTCACGCCTCTTCAACCAAGAGTCCTTATCGGCCTCCTTTGCAGATGAGGATTCCTATAACCTGTACGACCGCCCCCTCTTCCATGGGTCTACTGCTGCTGCTGCTATCTATAAAGCCAGGGGAAACATTGACGAAGGAAATGATGACTCGTTCGGTGGGGGCACCGAAGAGGGTATTGGTAAAGCTCTCGACAACGACCGGTTCGGTATTGGACGCCCCAAAGTTGGATTCGAGGGTGCTAGCGAGCAGGAAATCCGTGAAGGACCTGTGCAATTCGAGAAAGATACAAGTGACGTCTTCGGTCTGAATCAATTCTTAGACGAAGCCAAGACCGGGAAAAAACGAGGCTTGGATCAGGAAGTGTG
>Ga0153986_1000105_pt1 | contig 26069 bp, 41 predicted proteins | sample TSGA070MetaG_FD_104724 | JGI IMG/M metagenome (GOLD analysis project Ga0153986, IMG submission 104724) | Attine ant fungus gardens microbial communities from Georgia, USA - TSGA070 MetaG | ecosystem: Host-associated > Fungi > Mycelium > Unclassified | place: USA: Georgia, Alexander Wildlife... | reverse complement strand
TCCCATTCAGAAAGCATTGGGGTCCGTAATGCATTCTTGGTGCTACGGTCTCTAAAAGGGCACCAGATAATTGAACATGGCTATACAAGAAAAGTCTTGCCAAGCACCACAGCCTTACGCTGACGCCGCGTTATGTGGCGGCGACGACGCCAATATAAAATGTGCTCGGGAATTACAGATATTTAATCAGCCAGTCATCATTACCTGAGAAGATCAAAGATAATCATGATGCAATTGTTTGAGTGGATAGCGTAAAACTGATGCAGCCAGACTTTTGGAAAAACTGCTTACACATGCTCCTTTTTGCTCTCTGCAGTTGCTAGTGTATTTCAGTGCAACTTCAATGTCAACCACAACTTGCACAACATCGATACGTTATTTCAACGACGGTGTTCTATGAAAGGTGTGATTACACAGCTTCTACACAACTTGTACTATTAAGAATAGACATCTAAACCCTAGCTACAAATCAGTTTCTCTTCCACGCTTACATCCAAGTGGATCATATCTTTCTTCCTAGATCTAGTGCAAGATCACTGGCGGCCCGACTACTTAAATACACATTTGAAATGAGGCTGTTGGCACCATCTCTCTCATGCCTCGACACCAGAGTAAACACCACGAAAAAAGCCCTCAGGTCTACGTTCCAATGAACTGGTGAGCCCCCTCGCCCTCCAATACAATGACAAACTCATGAGGCATGATGTCGTCAAGGACGTTGAAAGAGATCAAGGCAGCCATCCCTGCGAAATACTTTGTGCGGGATATACGCAAAGGCCTATACTTCCTCATCCGTGACTTCTTGCTTGCTACCGCTGCCTGGTCTCTCGCCCTTCAAATCGATCCCTTGTTCGGACGAACAAAAACAACAGGAATTGCTGTTGCTGTCTACTTGTTTTCAGAGGTCGTGAGGTGGCTCGCTTGGGGTACTTAGTAGGTCTTATGGCTGGTGATCCTAACTTTATATACTCAGAGTTCTCTCAAGCTGGTGGTTTCAAGGACTGATATTCACTGGCATCTGGGTCATCGGACATGAGGTAACTTGCCAGTCGATTTGTTGGTTTTGTGTTTTCAGACCAAGGAACTAATATGTTCCCCTTCAGTGCGGACACGGTGCCTTTTCTAATTACAAGCTCGTCAACGACTTTGTTGGTTTTGTACTGCACTGTTTTTTGCAACGACACACATTCCATTGACTTTGCCCCATCGCTAGCTGACGCATACTTTCCTGTGGACTCCATACTTTAGCTGGAGGGTTTCCCACCACCGCCATCATCGTAATCATGGTTCCATGGAGAAGGACGAAGTTTATGTCCCTAAAACTCGCTCTGACCTGGGGCTCCCTAAAGAAGGTGATCCTAGGCTTGATTATGACGAGGTCTTTGGTGATACACCGATTTATACCCTATTCATGTTGATCCGACAACAACTATTAGCGTTTCCTGCCTATCTCCGTAAGTCGTATATCAGGCTCTTCAATTGACTTTTTGTGGGACCTAAATTCCGTAGTTTTCAATGTGTCGGGGCAGAAAACATATCCCAAGTGGACTAATCATTATGATCGTGAGTGTAAATTTGCAAAGCAATCTTCGTCGATTCATCTCTATATTGGGTGTGACAGCAAACTCCATTCTGTTTCTGCCCTCACAACGAAACGCCATTCTCATGTCCAATGCTGGGATAGCATTCATGGTTTTTGTGGTCATGTATGCAACCAAGCACTTTGGCTTTGCAACTGTACTCAAGTACTATGGCATTCCATGGCTCTTCGTCTCTCACTGGTGTAGGTCACTGTCTGCTCTTTCAGATATTCGTAGCTCAACCGAGGCCTGAGTTATCATGATCACATATCTACATCATACAGACCCTGTTATTCCTCACTATCGTGGAGCGGAGTGGAACTTCCAACGAGGTGCGGCTGCAACTGTAGATAGGCCAATTCTTGGTTGGCAAGGGAGGTTCTTCTTGCATGATGTCGCTCATTATCACGTCATACACCATGTCAGTTTCTCTTGTTTCCCCTCAGCCATCTATAGCAGACTTATTCCATTCGACAGTTTTTCCCAAAAATGCCATTTTATCACACTCCTGAAGCGACCGAGTATTTGAAAGCATTTCTTGGCGAGCATTACGAGTCTGACGATACGCCTGCCTTCAAAGCACTTTGGCGCAGTTACAATTCCTGTCAATTTGTTGAGGATGATGGTAGGTTCTTTGCTACTACCGAATGCTCAGGCATTAGCTCATACCTACAGGTGAAGTACTGTTTTACCGAAATCGAGAGGGACATGCTGTTCGCAAGCCCGAGCGAGCAAGTTGGAAGGACCAATGACGAGAATCCTTGCTACGGGTCATGCATGCATCGAGAGATCTAAAGGGGGTTTTCTGTAAGACAGTTTCTCCACTGTGACTATACACGCGCACAGACCATAAACGATAAATCCCTGTTTCTGAAAAAATACATCGAATACCAGTCTTTTTTCGTAAGTGCAGCCGATAGAGTAATCCGTTGATAAAAATGTAAATTATACAATTTCCCGATAAGATTAAGGTCAAACTTAACCTTCTTGTTATGGCGGTGGAAGGTGCAGATACTGCACCGTTAGCGACACCTCTGATCTGTCCGCCAGGAACGGCTCCCATCAAGACAGAGTACTCATTTTCACAAGTGTATGACGGCATTATCGTTTCTCTGATGTCCGGTTTTTTTTTTTTCAGATTTCTGATCTCGTATACAACGCAGAACCTCCCTGATGATGACGCGGCAGAGGGATCGACGACCCAGATTTCACGTCCATCTCATCGCCAACACGGATATCCGCCGAGTACAGGTCCACAGAGGAAACATATGTCAAAGGAGGAGAAGAAAGCTACTCGAGGAGCGAATAAAGGTCGGAGGTTTGGGAAAATAAGAGATGAAGTCGATTTATGCTGGAAGATTGCGAATGAATCGATTTGTGAATATGGCGAGTGAGTCCTTTTTCTTTTTTTTTTTTGTTTCCTTGCTTGGTGGTAGGTGGGGGGTGGATAAATTTTGATGATGTTATTTAGGAATTGTAAATTCTCTCATGACATTCCTGCCTATCTGGCTGCGAAAAAACACGATATTCGAGTTCTGGAGTCCTCAGAGATTTCAGATAATGCTCCCTTTGTTGAAATCGATAGGCTGGCCAGGGAGCAACATGTAGACCATCCTTCCATAGACTGGAACACTACCTGCCCCATCTTTGCCGAAACCGGTGAATGTAGGTTAGTGCGTGGTATCGTTTTCCTTGAACGAGAAGACTATTGATAACATGATTCCACAACACTTTTCAGATACGGTTTCAAGTGTAGATTTCTGGGGGCCCATGCTCGCATAGATGGAACAAGTGTTACCATTATAGGAGACGAGGACAAAAAAGCAAGGGCTGCTCTCGCTGCAAACGAACTCAATTTTGTGAGCGGCGAATTATTGAACTCTTTGCGAACGAAGAAAGTCAGGGTTGATATATATGCGCGTCGAAGCTTAAAATCACTCAATTCAATGCTAGTATCCCTTCCCATCGGCCAAATCCTACCTGGAAGACACCGAAAAACATGGTGAAACCCAGTCCTTCGTTCAAAATGACTCAGTGGTAGTAGCAGAACCAGAACAGACCTCTGACGTTGTGGCTGTCGACGAACTCATCGTGACCAGAACAGGGAGTTCTCACGAGTTGGAATCGACGACGGATGTTCCAATGCGATTTCGCGAGAAGAAGCGACTGAATTGGACAGGAAAAACATGTGAGTCAGTTTTCCAAGTGCTTCATGAAAATGCTCTCTCTCTCAAAAAAAGAGAGCTTTTAGATCTTGCCCCGTTAACGACCGTTGGGAATCTCGTATGTTGTGATACCACCCAGGGTAGCTTTTATCTGACAGCCTTCACACAGCCGTTTCGAAGGCTTTGTGTGACTCTCGGTGCTGATATCACATGTGGCGAGAGTAAGAAGGCCTAGTTGTTGCCAATGGATAACACTTATGGTCACGCAGTGAGTCTCGCCAATTCGTTTTTGGCCGGATCAAAAGAGGAGTGGTCGTTAGTGCGTAGGCATCCTTCGGAAAGAATCTTTGGCATCCAGGTAGCAGGAAGCAAACCTGCCAATCTAGTACCCACTGCGGAGGTCATTGCCAAGGAGTTAGCGGGGGGCGTAGATTTTGTCGACGTGAACTGTGGTTGCCCTATTGATCTCGTATTCAAACAAGGAAGCGGATCGGCGCGTAGGTCTCCTGTATGTTTATCCTTTGATTAATTGACCAATGGAGGATGTAGTGATTGATGCCCCCGGTAAACTGGGCAGAATCGTTGTTGGAATGAACAAGGTTCTTGGAGAGATCCCTGTGACAGTGAAACTGAGGACTGGAGTCAAGGAGGGAAAAAATACGGCTCACAAGCTCATGCCTCGAGTTGCGGATTGGGGCGCATCTTGTTTGACAGTGAGGCATTATTCTAGTTTGTTTGAAAGTTTTTTGTGCTCATATTCGACAGCTACATGGGAGAACTCGACAACAACGTTACACTCGTCTCGCAGACTGGGACTACATCCGGCAGTGCGTTGAAGCAGTCAGAGTTCAGGAGGAAAAAGAAGATCGTGCGTGGAAGCTTCATGAAGTTATTTCCCCTTTGCTGACAGTTGTTCGGTAAGTTTGCCCAATACCCATCTTCGGAGGAGGAGATTGTTTTTCAGCTCAAGACTACTACGAGAAACTGGAATACGGTCAGGTTGATGGGGTAATGGTGGGCCGAGGAGCACTTATCAAACCATGGATTTTCACCGAAATCAAAGAGCGTCGGGAATGGGACATCAGTGCTCGAGAACGATTAGACCTCGTACGAGATGTGAGTAGGATCTGAATCCTAGACATGATAACTTATGGAGGAATCTCAGTATGTGAATTACGGTTTGAAGTGCGTTGTCTGCTGAGCCAGAGTCCCTCGATATCTGACTTGTTCTAGTCATTTCGGCTCAGACACTGCCGGTGTGAACACGACGAGGCGGTATCTGTGCGAAGCCTTGTCCTTCCAGTACCGTTACATCCCCATTGGATTACTGGAGCATCTACCTGGACGAATCAACGATCGAGCTCCGGCTTTCAGTGCTCGCAGTGACCTTGGTGAGTGGATATGTAGTCTTATTGAAGAGGCTAACGGTGGGCAGAAACTCTGCTTTCGAGTGGAGATAGTAGAGACTGGATCAAGATCTCTGAGATGTTTCTAGGGCGAGCCCCTGAGTCCTGGGTTTTTGTACCAAAGCATAAAAGTAATTCATATGAGAGTCAAGGTTAGATAGTTTTTTGAATACAAAGATCGAACGGTCACGCGGTGATGATATCAGACTGCGATTACGATTTTGTGCCAGCGTCTCTATCGACGCATAACGATGCAACTAATACCGTACATTGCCCAGGAGACCACGGAAGAAAGTGGACAGGTCGACTTCCTGCTTGAGATGATGGGTGACTCGGTGAGGCGAACGGAAGCGCTGCGTGTCTACCGCAAACACAAAGGCAACGTTGAGAGGGCGGCGGATGCGATGGTGAATGGAGACCGGGGGGAAGACTACAACTGGGAATGTGGCGAGTCTGGTGCAGCGTACTCGCAGGACAGCGGGCAGCATGCACAGCCGGTGATTGATCTTACGGGGTCAGACGATGAACTGCAACGGGCGATGGCGATGTCGCTGGAGGGAGAGTCAGCGATAGGGACGAAAGTACGAAAATGGATGTGACGGGATGCACGCTGACGCTGGGATTGTAGCAGAACGACAAGTCCTACAACGACAAGCTGTACAACGACAAGTCCTACAACGACGCCGTCCAGGCGAGCCTGGAAGATTTCTCATCACTGAACCACGACTCAGACTTTGTACCCGTCGACCATCTCCGTCAGTTCGGAAGGTGAGTTGTCCTGCTCATCACTGTCTCCCTGCTCATGCTTCCCAGGCCAGTCGCCCTCAGATCCGACAATCCCCTGTTGGCATACGCCGCCCTCGTGCGCTTCATCTCTTCTCCCCACTCTTGTCCTCATCTCTCGCTTTCCTAGTTCATCCATGCCCTCTTCTCAGTTCCCCAGGTCAGAAACTGTGTGGCAAGCATCGTCCTGCCCCGACTCCATCAGGACGTTCCGAGGGATTCTCCAGGCAAGCTCCGCACACTTGTCCCAGCAACACCTAACAATCCCTATGCAGAAAGTGCCGTATGGAACCTGGTCGAGATCTTCGTGAACCTTGACCTGGCTCAACTCGCCACCATCATTGACTCCCAAGCCCTCCTGTCACTCATGGCGCAACCTCAGGCAGACAACAACTCAATCGGTGGCAGTACTTTGGGTAAGCTCTACATATCTTCGCTGCCCCGAGTGTCATCCTCGTCCACTTAGAATTCGCCAAGATCGTGGCAGGCGTCATTGAAACCCATTTAAAAGTCCAGGATGTCGATGGTCACCAGTGAAACACATTTTTTCTCATCTCTGACCGAAACACCCACCCTTATACACACCTTCTCTAGCCCCCGGTTAATGCATTTCACTCATGGCCATGTCGAGTTGCATCAACGCATGCCTCAGGGAAAGTGCTACTCCAGTGACAGCCATGTCGTTGTAGTCGAGTACGGCAACGAAAAGGTCCCCTACTCTGATCTCGTCTCCTGCCTCTCGGGTAAACTTTCCTCTTGGACACCTACCGGATCTGCACATGATGTCATCATCGAGCCCTCTGATGTGTTTTGCTTCCAGCTGCAGCGTCTTGTGAGTCAATCCGGGAAATACAGCCCAGATCCCTTCGTCTTTCCAAAGTCTCTCTATCTAGACCAGTTTTTGCTAAGCAACCTGGAACTGGCTAATAAAATCCGAATATCTGAACGAGGGATGCTTGACGAGATTTCCGAGTTGTCCAGGGTGAAGGAGGGCTTGACACGACATAATGTACGAGTTGACACTCCGACAATTCGCAACTCAAACCTGCAATCAGAACCGAGATATTATTAAGGACCTTGAAGCAACCCTCCATTATTACGAAAACGTGGCCCAGTTTACTGATGATGATGATGAGCGTGCAGAGACCTTGAAATCCACGAAAACAAAGCTACAGAGTATTGTAGCGAGTTTGTCTATGAAGGTCCAAGGCAGGTGGTCTGGTGGATGACGTTTCAGAATCGTGTATTCATCTTCTATTTCAAGCTATTAATCAGAGGATTGAAGAGCTTCGAGAACACGTCGCTGTCATTTATGACATTCCGGAGTTGCGGCAACATCAAGTACGTCTATCCGAGTTCATGATCGGCTAGCTATCTAATTAGACAATTGAAATTCTAGTATGATCTGCGTGCTGTTCTCATGCACACAGGGCTTCCAGGGAGGAAACAAATTTATTCATACATTCAAGACAATGATGGAACCTGGTGGAAAACCCTCGACTATGTAGTGGAGGTGCGCTTCTTTTTATCTATTCATATTTTGCAAATCTGAAGACATCAGGTACCAGAAGAGACTGTACTTTCTGATCCGACGGGCTTGCACCTGGGTGCCGGCCCATACATGCTGATATACAGTCGTCATCTTGAGAAAGAAGACCTTGTCATGCCTCAGTGGCCTCGAATTTTCACTGTCAGTGTGTCCTCACGACTGTGGATGGAGTGCTAACTCCCTTTCCCTTTCTCTTTCTCTCTCCAACAGGAAAGCGTGGAGAAGAACAACCGAACGTTCTTGAAATGTCTACAGCCAGAGGTCGTCATCAAGGCTGGAATTACGATCGAAGAACCCACACCCCCACCATCTTCATCACCACCGTCATTGAGTGGACGAACATCAGATTAAATTTTTGAGAGTTTAGGTAAGCTACAGTATGTATATGTATGTATCTTGGATGAGATAGGAGAAGGATTGATCCCATGACCTACTACTACCATTTTGGGAATCGACGTTAAGTGTAGACAAGGAATGCGACATATAGCTTCCTTTTCGACCCAGAAATCAGCTAGGTCTATGCCTTTTTTGAAAGATGTGGTTCTAATGTAAGTATCCAGACTAGAATTTTACGCTACACTATACTAACATTTACATGATTGCTTATGTTGCACGCATGGTTAGACTGCAATTCTTCTTCTGGAAGTGAGCGGATAAGTGAAGGAGGGGAGCAAGTGCCAGAATAGAGTGTAGGTCATTGACTACGAGGGGCGAGAGTCTATTGTAAGCTGGGGGGTCTTTTTATATCACCGTTAAGTTATCGAGTTCTGATGAAGTGGCTCTGAGTAAGGTTGTAGTGGTAGACTTCTGGATCCTGGAGGCGGATTTGGTGTCACAAAAGCTTACCCGATATGTTTACTATAAGACTCTCTGCTTAACTTTTCTTTTGTGTGTACTTGGGGTGAGAGACGCGCTCCATTAATCTTGACAGGCTTCCTTTGGAAGAAGAAAAAAGATATTCGAACGGCGGGTAATGGAGCGCAGATTGACAGGAAGCTTGTCACAATCATACGCAGACGCCCATGATCGTCTTCAAACCTTTTCTGACCAAGGTCTTGAGACGAGTTGGCTTTTAGAAAATCACTTGTGTCCAATGATCCAGCATTTGGTCGTAGATGTACTACCGGTGAGTTTTGAGTTGTCTCAGGGGCCGTCAATAACCATGAGAATAAAGGTACAAGCAGGAATTCAATGATAATGTCCAACTACATATTCAAAATTGAGCTCAGCAAGAAAACACTGATGCCGAATAAAAGATCCTCATTTTACCCTGTGACATTTACCCCTGTGTGCCAAATATAGGCACCATGCTCCAACCATGTGCATGAGGTATTTACTGATTCCCCTCAGTGAACATCTCCTACTGCGTTGACAATGAGAGCCTCAGTGTACGCAAGGAACCCAGTTATATGAAGCTATTCGCTGCTTAATTCACAATTACCCCTAACTGGACCATGATTGATTAGTCGGACTCTCTTTGACAAAAATATGACCGAACCTCGCCGACGACACGTGTCGGCTGAGGAACCATATGAACGTCGCAAACAAGTAGCTTCTTCATCTCAGTTACACTCGAGGTCGCAAGAGTGCTTCAAAAAGCCGCAAGAATCGATTCTTGATTCAAATCAATTTTTTTTTCTGCTAATGACTACTCAATCGTCGACATATGCTTCGGGGAGCGGGATACTCCCACAGCATGGATTTCACTCGGACATTGAACTTCAATCGTTACTAGCACAGAATCCTTATCTCTTTCGTGTTTATACACCCAAGGAACGTTTCCCCCTAGATGATAAAACTGATCCATACTTCCTTGCACCCAAATACAACGACAAGTATGCTCGCTCCCCGGTGGAGATCAGGAATCATCAACATTTCATTAATGAATGCAACGTAGACTATACCGACGTTGCAAAACATATGGATTGGACAACGCGGGTGACATCGCCTTTTATATCTACATCTTTATCTTTCGCGTGGTGTATCTGGGATGCTGTCCGTCGGTTTCACCAGGGTGTCAAGAAGGATGTGCAAGTAGCCATCATCGACGGACGAGCCATCGCAGATCAAGCTGCAACAGCACTAGAGCTCCTTGAGCTCAGCTCGCCAGCCCAGTCAGTCATCAGTTTTTTTTCTTGCACGGGGATGGTGTCATTTGACAGAGGTTTTGACTGCAGGAGGAACAAAGATTACTGGAAATGGCATCGGTTTTCAGCCGAGTCCCAATCAGTCCTCGTGCGTGGTTCAATACCTAGGACGGCTGTACTCGCTTCGATTCCTCTTCTTTCAATTCTGCGACATCTACCCTCTTATTTTCTCAGACCAAGTTTCAATGGAATTGACGTCAAGAACCCTCTGATGGGGCTTGGATGGGACTACGCTGAAAAGAAACTGAGTTACCGACGATTTTGTTGCGACATGTCGAATCGTTTCCATTGTCTCAGTACAGAAGCGCAACTGGCTGATTCCACAACTGGATCCCTTGCTCTATCGTTGGCCTTTCTGCGTCCGTGGTTCCATCAGATAGCCGGTGTGGATCCTGGTCTAGCTGTTCGAACGCTATCAAACCTTGCTTCCCTCATTGCTCAGTGGCCTGGGCATGAGTGGGCGCGTGAACATCCTGAGATCTATAGTCTCACCTATGCTATGGCTGAAACACTTTGTCGGGAATTACGTGAAGAACATAAACACCAGGATAAAGAAGAAGTATCTCGACTCCAAGGCGTAGTCAATGAATTGTGTGAGGTGGTGAAAGAGTATGAGGTCAGATTCAACTCCATGGACAAACCATCCAACCCAAATCAACCTGGAAAACCCAAGCCCTCAATTTTCATTGATTCAGCTGCTCTTGCCTTTTCGCCACCGATGAGGGGCTCGGTATCTCCCCCAGCTCGCGTCAGTCCGACTGGCACAAGGAATCAAACCCCTCTTACACCCCCCGATACACCCAGGTCTTCTTCCTTCCCGTCATCTATCTCCACAACTATCAACCGGATCACTGAGACCCAGGATGGGATTATCGACTCACCACTAAACTCAGCAGTTAAATCTCGGGGAACAACGAGTCGCGGAGTACCAGATACACCTCTGAGTGCTTTAGCCGCTTTCTCCATCAACGCCCTGGCAAATCAATCGATACAACTGTCCCAAACAACCCTCGTCGATCTTTCCTCTTTCACTCATCTTACCACTCCGAGTGTTGGCTCAATCGTACCAAGTGCGCCGCTTGCCCTTTTGCAAAACTCGTCTGTTCTACCGGAATTGCAACCTCAGGAAATTCCTTTACCTTTCTCTCCCTTCCAGGGCGGTGTTGTTGATCCGGGACATCGGTCCGGGAACATGTTGTCGTCCTCGTTGTCGATCACGGATGATCATGACTCATGGACAATGGTCTCTCAAGCTCAAGACAGTGACCCTGATTCAAATCTAGATGATCACACGCAGGTCGACCAAGACATTGGGTCCGGTGGCTCGCCTGCACTCATCATTGCACCACTCCCGACAGCCACAAATTCATCATATTCGGAAATTTCTCCTCGTCCCGTCTCCGGGATTTTTCCTGGGCCTCTTGAGCCTGATTATACTCAAATGAGCTTCATCCGTCAGGCGATTCCTCAACAGAGGGGAATGCTGGAGACCGCGGCTCGTTTCGCTGCTGGATTCCTGATTGGAGCGTTTATGACCGCTGCAGTTTTTAATTCGCAGCGCCGGATGATCGTTCATTTGACATGAACCAGTATCCCTGACGCTTCATTCTTCATTTATTAAACCATGACTTGTTTTGTTTTAGGATTCTGTCTCACCATCATGAAACCTGTATGTTTTATTATTTTCTTTTACATATTGTTGTATATTATCTGTCGTGTAAGATATGGCATTATTTCAATTAACAGGACACCCAGTTTTGCCTGCAGTTCAGCATGACTTCAGAAAAAAAAGTTTTCATAACCCTTCATGAAATCTATATCGACATGACAATAACCTGCGAACGCTCTCACGTCAGTTTAGAATGTAGGTGCACAAAGCACACAAAGGGAAGATGACCTTCGTGTATATGCGCTGAGACCAGGCTGCAAAAAGCGTAGGATCAGCTTGTAAAAATCAAGATGTTCTTGCTATACCTGACTCGAGGATTTTTTTCGATTTTGTTTTATCTTTCACTTCCTCGTCTGAAGGTGGACAGACCCTCCTCCCCCCTACTCCTCTTGGAGGACTACCAAGATGTGAAAGTAAGGTGATATGGCGTTCATGTTCCTTGAAATTTTACTTTATTTGCCATGGAAGTTTCGTTGTTATTGTTGCTTGACATGAGCAGTTCCGAAGTCAAAGCTTCACCATGAGAGAGAGAGAGAGAGGAAGAGAGCCAATTGCCTGATCAATACAAGACGGCAGACTTTCCTGATTCGGCTTCAAGAACAATCAATTTATCAGAAAGAGCTGAAGGAACTTTCGCGCTCAGGGAGTCGGTCATCCTTGCAATGGTTGAGTCAGGAAATCCTTTCTGGTGATGATCTCAGGGACTATTCAACTCCAAACACCAATATTCAGTGGGCCAGTGAAAGGATGACTTTGATTGTAAGCTTTTCTATAGAGTTCCATGTATATGTGCAAGAATTGAAAACTTGAAATCCAGACTGATAAGTGACTCTCAAATATCGCGAGAGACGCAACTACATCACCCAATCCAATATCCTTTTAGCCTCTGCCGCTCTCCGCTTCACAGTATCTTGAACGGTCTCTTCCCATATACTCCCCGGATCTACATGGTCTCCAACAGGACTCCAACATGCTTTCGTATGCTTCTCGGCATCCTTGAAATCGAAAACCACACAATTTCGAATCGTCAGTGGTTTGCGTAAATCCCATCTTACAATCGTTGGCCGCTGAGGTATCTCATAAGGCGGCACCGCACTACGACCCCGGTAAAGGTCGTCAAAGATCAGTCCGATATCGTCTTCATCAATAGGTAGTCGACTGCGATCGATTGAATATGACGTGAGCTGGGTGGGACAGACGACATGATGACATACTTCAGCTGTTCTCCTGTGAGTTTGGATTCACGGTGTAACAAATCACGATACATTCTCTCGTATAATTTCTTCCTATTCTTGATGGCTAATGGATTAAGAATAGGCCGTCCAGCAAGCTCGCAGAGGATGTAAGTGGCTGCATTCAGGCCAAAAATCGCAGGTAATGGACCTGGAAGATGGTCAGGATTGAAGAAGCCAATTAGGACATCACATACCAAGGACTGGTAGAATACGAACACGGAAATCATCAAAAATACCCAGCTCTTTCACCGGGCCCTTCCGGAATTCTTCCTCGGGTAGGGGAAGTAGCTTCACATCACCAGGTACCTCTGTAGAGTACACTACGGGAATACCACTGTTGACGCCGAGGAGACGCAGTCTCCGACGAACGGAACGAGCCAACGGGTCGTAGACAGTAGAGGAAATGTCGCTAATTTGTATTCTTGTTGGATCACATTTGGCACCTGCACCCATGGATGAGAACACCTTGAGAATGGGTCAATACGAGTCGCAAGGGGGAGACAAGAACGCACTTTAATTTTGTTGTCGTGACAATACTTGAGTAGGTCAACTTTTGTTTGTATGTTGTCGATAGCGTCTAGGTCGAATCTCTGAGTCGAAGAAAAAAAACTACGAGTCTGAGAGACAAACCTATCACCCAGTCGGCACCCTCCAACAATTCACCTCCAGTCTCCTTCTTCCACAGATCGTTCACGGTCTCAACTTGTATCCAACCACATATTTTCTTCAATGCTTTTGCAACACATTCCACTTTCTTGGTACCCACATCACTCAATCCAGCCGTAGCATGACGGTTGAGCGAAGAAAGAGTGACCTGGTCAAAGTCGATGATCCGAATTTTGTTCACACCTCTGTCGTCATCGAAATGCTATACAAAGCATGTTGGAAAGAGAAGAATTGCGGCTCACGACCGTGCTAGCATTACAGCTACCCAGCTTCCGACACCACCCGCCCCTACGATTACAACGCGACTGTTCCGAATTCTGGTCATACTTTCTTCACTGAAAAACGCATAGTTTCTTGCGAGTTGCTCACGCATGAGTTCCTCGTCATATGAAAGAGGCAGACTACTTGACGATGAGCCATCTTGATCTCCAAGTGTTCGGAGTCGTGAATCTGGACTAAATTCCGCAAAAGACTGCTTGATGTCTTCCTCAAGATGCTTCCTCCGCTTCCTTCTGTTGAGTGTGTCGTATGAAATCAAGAGCGTAGCCGTAGCCAGGGACGCAGCTATTGCGGCAACACCAAGTTGCACCTTGTGAGAGCCAAGGTCCAGCAAGGTCATTTCCAAGTCCAGTTCCCACAAGTTCGGAACTCCGAATACGGCAGTGACAAAATTGCTGGACAATGGCTTTCCTGTCAGAGTTTGGATAGTTGACACCAGTGAAGAGCATTCTCGCGGTAGCATTCACAACAAAAATCTTTACATTGAAGGAGCTACAGGAACCGATGACCAAGTCCTCAAACTCATCTACTGAATTATCATTTCTCTAAAAATTAGACCTGGTCGTTCGAGGGGCGACCGATAGTGGTAACCTTAAGAAACATTGGTCAAAAACTTGAGTACCTGTGATTATAAAAGAGCTGACCTTGAAACCAATCTTGGTTAACTTCTCGCTGTCCACGAGCAGACGACCATCGAAAAGGAAGGCAGGCTTGTTCATGTTTCTGTATATATTCACCCAGTCAAGTTCCTTAAATTCCTTCCACTCGGTCGCAATCACGATGGCATCGGCGTTCTTACAAGCTTCGGAGGCAGATTCTGCAATCGAAACGTGCTTCTTGACTTGAATCCAGTCTCATTGAAATGGTATATCTAAATGAAAAAATAGAGACACGTACTGTGATCAAGGGGAACAAGGGGGCTAGCTTCTTGCAAGTCCATCCAGATCTGGCTGTTTAGAACCTGAGGATCAAAAAGCCTGACCATGGCCCGTTCGGACAGGAAGTCTTTGACCAAGGTAATCGCTGCCGATTCGCGTGTGTCACCTGTATCAGCCTTGAAGGAAAAGCCAAGAACTGCAATCGTCTATAGGTGCGCGAATCAGTACATCGTTTAGTGAGAAACGATTGGCCGAACTTTGCCAGTAATGGTGTTGAATAGGCTGTCAACAACACGTTTGGAGAACCTCCTCTTCTGATACTCATTCATCTCCACAACTTGCCTCCAGTATACGGCAACTTCAGGGAGATGACAACTCTCAGACAGATAAACAAGGTTTAGGATATCTTTCTGGAAACAGCTTCCACCAAATCCGACGGACGCCTTCAGGAATTTTGAGCCAATACGAGAATCGTAGCCGATAGCATTAGAGACTTCATCTATGTTCGCACCTGTTGATTCGCAAATGGCGGAGAGTGCATTGATGGAGGAGATACGCTGAGCAAGCATGGCATTGGCAGCGAGCTTGGACAGTTCAGAGGACCAAAGGCCGACAGTGAGAATACAGTCCTTGCTATTAGCACACGGTAAATAGAGTCTGCGAGTTGCAGATATGTTCACTTACGGAACCCAGTTGGCGTAAATTTCAGTGAGGCTTTCGCATGCACTGAGGCCTTCAGGAGTCTGGAGTGACCCAATCAAGACCCGATCCGGCCCAAAGAGATCCTTAATAGCCGTTCCCTCTGCAAGGAATTCAGGGTTGGAGAGTATGTCAAAGCGGCAATTGGGCTTGGAGTTGGCCTCGAGGATAGTGCGCATGGACTCGGCGGTACGACATGGCACGGTAGATTTTTCGACAACAATTTTAGAACTGGTAGCGATTTTGGCAATACTTCGGGTAGCAAGTTCGACATAACTACCAAGAAGTAAGCATAGTCAGTCACCGACTCTTGAAATAGACAAGTCAGGAAAGGAAGAATGTAAATACATATATTGTTCTGGGTCGCAAGTTTAATGAGGAGCCCTGATGTAGGGGACACTCACTTCAGGTCGGCCGCGTAGCCAGCACCAACACCAGTTTTCTTCGTAGGGGTATTTACACTGACAAAGATGAGTTGAGCCTCTTCAACTGCTTCTTCCACGTTGGTGGAAAAGAACAGATTACGATCGCGAGCCTGACGAACAACATCCTCGAGGCCCGGTTCGTAGATCGGGAGATCAAAATTTGGGCTGTTCCAGGCATCGATACGAGCCTTGTTCAGGTCAACAATGGTGACCTTGATGTGGGGGCATTTAAGCGCGATGACTGCGCAGGTCGGGCCACCTAGAAGAGATGAGTCACCAAAAATCTTCTCAACGCATATATGCGCATGTGTGTTGGTAGATATGACAGACCAACGTAGCCAGCACCAACTATTCAGTTTAGATACTTAGTACATTTGGGATCAACGGGTGGCGACAGACTTACTGCAGCAAATTTTGGTGACCTTTACAGGAGACATGAGAGCGAGAAGTCAAGGAGATGATGACAGTAATGAAAAGAGAGGAGGATTATGTATATGTATATGTAGGAAACTACAGGTGTTAGTTTGTTGTTCTGCTAACCTTCCCTGATCGGGTCTACTCCAAATTAAGTCTGGACAAAGAGATCAACGCTGCCGCCTGGCACCGGCCCATCTTTATTTTTTCCAATCCCAATACAGCAGTCATGACAGATTGTAGCATACTTCTTTCGATGGGTTGCAAGAACACGGGTTACAAGAACACTCTCGTACACTTTTGGACAAACTTCATACAGCAGAACTGCGGAAAGAACACATCATACTTTTGATTCACATTAGCATGGTAAGACATCTTGGTTCACTCCTTGTTGTTATGCGACAGCAACTTCGTACAGGTATGTACCGAGCAACTTGGTCTGGGAGGTAGAAGGGCTTTTAGTGACACTAGAAGACTTTAGTTTAGATATCAGCTCACCCCCTGGATATAGTTCGACTTGTCAAGCTTCTCATTAGTCGAACTGTTGCAATGTCATTCAGTCTTTGATGTTAGTGCCGAATAAGAAATCCTACTGTGCTCCATCGTCGCCACGACCCATGGGCAGCAAGAGAACGTTCACACCCAGGTTCTCAGCAAAAGTAAGTGTGACGGGAATCGAACCTCCTTCCCTCGTCAAATCAGGAGCCTGCTGGTAAACTAACTATGGTAGATGTTGAGTATACCACAGCGACAGATCACTTGGTAACATACCTTGGTAGCCCGCTTGGCAGCTTCAAAGTTCCAATGGTCAGGATCTGTAACCCAAGGTTTGCCACCGTGCAAACACTCGATCTCGAGTTTATTTTTCGTATCCAGGGATCTAAATAGTTCCTGAACATACTCAACAACGAGAGGATTAACGTTTTCCGGCGTCTGAGGTGGAACAAGACTCATGAAGAGATGAGTATTGCGTAGATGTACTAGAGGGAGGAATATCTAACCGCATGCTAAACTTTCCTGACACCTTGGCAGGAATAACTGTCTTAGCGCCTACCCCGCTAAAAGCTCCTTCAATTCCATGTATTGATAAGCTCGTTTCCCGCATCCTCCCCATTAAAACATCAACCTTGTCAGTAGACAGTACGACTTCGCCCCCTGCGGCTTTCTCCAAGTCCTGGATAGAATAGTTCAAATTGGCATAGATCTTCCTATGTGCCATTAACACCTCAAATCAACGATTATTTTTTCTGAGATGGGGAAATGAAGCCCACTTTTCTTCATCGGATGGAGGGGGGACTTGATCCTGAACACCAGGGATGAGAATGTTTCCCCGGTTATCAACGAGCCTGCTCATGATGGAAATGAGATCCGTCATTGGCTCAAAAACCGCACGTCCAAACATTCCTGAATGTAAGTCACGTCCAGGACCAGAGACAGTTATCTTATAGTATGAGATACCACGCAGGCCGTAGGTGAGAGCTGGCGTGCTCGTATTCAGCCAATAGTTATCGGACTATCGGACTACGTTAGCAAAGAACAGGACGACTGTGAAATGATTGTTACACACAATACAGACGGCATCTACACCATAGAACCAACCTCCAGGTTGACTCTCTTTCTTGACAAGCTCGTCAAGACCCTCGCTTCCACTCTCCTCCATACCCTCAAAGCAACACACGAGATTGACTGGAAGATCTTTCTTATTCTCGTGGTGCCACTGTAATACATTGACCCATCCAAGGACAGGCCCCTTATCATCGGAAGTACCGCGTCCGATCAGACGCCCAGTAGCTTCATCGATAACCAGCTTGAATGGCTCAGTGTCCCATCCATCGTTCATGAAGGCCTACAATAGATATCACAGATCAAAGTGAACTTGAAGCCGCCCTCTGCTCACTGGCTGAACATCAAAATGACCATAAACAAGGATAGTCTTCTTGTTCTTATCATTTCCAATCCTTCCAAGTATGACAGGTGGAAGAGGTAATGTTTGACCGTCAATTTCCTGAGTTCCTACATCAGCGAGCAGTGTGGTTACCCCCACACTTTCAAGTTCTTGCTTGAGGAAATTAGCCATCTTAATGACGTCTGAACGATGTGAAGCATCGCCGCTGACACTGATCGAATATCAGCCGTGTGTTATCGTCCCATTTTTTAAGGATCATACCTTGGGATTTCAACAGCAGTCTTCAAACGTTGGATGAAAGAATCGGCCTTTGTATCAACATATTCGAGGAATTCAGGTGGTGCAGGCATAGTAACAGTTGAAATTGATCGTTCACAAAGATCTGTAATTGATCAAGTAGCCAGACATTGTATCTATGATCAAATGAGTGATTGATCATTCATGTGATTGGACATAACTATTATCATAACTATTAACGTTTGGAGGGACATGAAAATAATGGGGAAGGTGTAAAATTACACATTAATTGTACTAATTAAAAACAATCAACTTGGCTAGTCATAACAAAGACTATAACAGATATCATCCTTGGTTTGGTAGTCTCACATAGTTTCCACCAAGGCACACAAACATTCTCTCCCAAACCCAACTGCTAGGCCTTTTTTCCGGGCATCACATTCCTGAATCATACTCTTCAGCGACTTTGCGGATATGTCGACTTCTCTGGGTTTTTTGAGCCAAAAATTCGTTCACGAGCAGCTGCATATCGTGCTTCTCTGTCTTGAATAGTCTCTCCAGACGACGACGACGCCATCTGATTTCCTGGCGACGGCGAGGAGCTTACCGGCCGCTTGAGAATGTGCATGGCAGGCTGAAATGCAGCTTGTGGAGGAAAAATGACTGAGCCGCTTCGAGACGACAATAATGTAGGCATTGGGGTAGAAACTTTGCTGTTCCTAACTTGATCATGAATTATGGAGGTAGCACACCAATATCGGGACTAGACCCACGCAGCTTCCCATATCTTCTTGTTGATAAGCGGATCTGTGTTTACTGGAGGGTTGTATCTCGTGTTCGGGTCCTCCTCTGGCTTTCCAGCATCTCCGATAGCATCAATCTCGTCTTCGTCATCATCCTCCCAGTCGTCTCGTATAACCGGTGTCTTCCGCTTCTAACACTGTTATTAAAACCACTTTCTGTCATCGAATAACTCAATTTTACTGTGCCTGCCTGAACATCCAGTGAGGGATCGGAATTGAGCGACGTCGCCATCGCTGGCTCACGCCAACTTTATGTGCTTATGTAAGATGAACAAGACCCTAACCTTTGGGTGATCCGAAATCTGTGATCCGAGCTGATGAACTGTACAGTTTTTCTGCCACCGGGCAGACGAAATTCAAATCAAGTCTTAAGGCAAGTCTTATCGCCCGCCAAGTATGAGGTCTGTTGTCATTGATTATAGTCTTGGTCAACTTGTTGACATATCTCATCCAGCAAACTCTCAGTGTCCAGCGTGCGGGGTTCCGTTAAAGAGCTTCTTGCCGCCTCCAATGGCGAAGAAAAGCGCAAGTTCACCGAGACCGTCGAACTTCAGATTGGTCTCAAGAACTATGATCCTCAGCGTGACAAACGTTTCTCCGGGACTGTCAAGTTGGCCATTTCATCTCCATCCGACTTTCATTGACACAGTGTCTTAGACTTCCCAATGTCCCTCGTCCCCGTATGACTATCTGCATTCTTGCCGATGCTGCCGATATCGACCGTGCTAAGCAAATTGATCTCGAGTACATGTCAGTCGATGACTTGAAGAAGTAAGCGCCATCAATCATGACACTCTATAATGTTGACTTTCCTCTTCTCAGGCTCAATAAGAACAAGAAGCTTATTAAGAAGCTTGCCAAGAAATACGATGCTTTTCTTGCCTCTGAAGCCCTCATCAAGCAGATTCCTCGTCTTCTTGGTCCTGGTCTCTCCAAGGCCGGCAAGTTCCCCACACCCGTGTCGCACTCTGAAGATCTTACCACTAAGATCACTGAGGTTCGCTCTACCATCAAATTCCAGCTCAAGAAGGTCTTGTGCTTGGGTGTAGCTGTAGGCCATGTCGAGATGACTGATGACCAGGTCCTCGCCAACGTTATGCTCAGTACGTCGTCTTGTCAATCCAAAAGTCATCATTACACTCAACCTTTATGAATGTTTTCAGGCATCAACTTCCTCGTCTCTCTCCTCAAAAAGAACTGGCAGAACGTCAAATCTCTTCACATCAAAAGCACGATGGGCAAGCCCATCCGCCTCTTCTAAATTCTTCATTTTTTCATTCGAGTGGAGATGGAGTCGTGATGTTTGGGGAAGTGCTGTCGTATTGCACAACATGGCCCCGCACGCTTAACCAACAGCACCTTGGAGAGGGTGTTGATTGGGAGCTGATGCGGCAGACTTGTCCTGAATCTCATGTAACTTTTGATCTGCTTAATGTGTTTTGTGAGATGTGTTTTGAACCTATGAACTGGATGACAGTGTCTGGAGCATTGATTGCAGTCCAGCTGGGGCTCATGAATCTCAACTGGGTCGAGATAAGCAGCCGTGATGGTGATTTGTTTTTGTATAGCAGTTGTGTGGCCAATTATGAGGCATGTTCAGGAGAATATTAATGAGGATGACATTACCAGTTGTAGCCTTGAAGACAACTAGTACCCGATGAGGTTTAGCTGCACCTGGTCTATAATTAAGGACAGCAGACATGCTGCATCACCCATGGACAGGTTTGTGAGAGTGATGGACCTGTTACAATAGGAATCTCAAGCATAATACTTTCATTGTTGCCTTTGTGTCAAGGATGACCACCAACTCTATGGAATTTAACCCTCAAGCTGTGTACTAAACAGGTTAAATTATATATCCCATCCCTCAAGATAGTCTGCTGAAGGCGGTTGGATATTGTGAGTCTGACACATGTTACCAGCACAACACAAGATATCTTGATATTGGCCACGCGTTGACTGTAAATAATCATAGAAACTGTCGACCCTCAATGCATTAAATTATAGGAACCATTAGAGTAAAGACCAACAGGATGCAACCAAAGAGAATGTTGTAACGAATCTATGATACTGAGGAGGTCGAACCAAGCACACATGCTTACTCTGGCTTTTGTTCTTTATTTGTTATTGCATTTGAGTCACCAGATTCCAAGTTATCTAATTTGACGCGTTCGTAAGCATCCTGTGAGGATCTATTTGCAGACGGAGAAGATTCTTGATGTTTGATCCAAGTATACCAGATTGAGCCGAGGAGGATTATCGCGATCGACGATGCACGACCACTAGAACAACGTATATCGAGCCATCAAACATGGACAGCAGTAAAAGGGGGGACTGGGACGTACGTAGTGATGATGTCTTGGAATAACCACATACCTAGGAGGGAAGCTGCAACCCCACGGACGGCGGAGGAAATCATGTGTGTAATAGGGGAGGTTACTTTAATTGAGAGGAGACTTGCAATGCTCATGAGGAAGCCGAATAAGCCCTGACAAAGAATGAGCTTCTGATCTGAACGTCGGGAGTCAATGTGAACGTACCGTGATTATAGAGCCCCAGATAAAAGTCGTCAATGGGCTTAACCCATCATCAGGCCGGACAAGTTCATCCAGTCCAAAGAATAGCTTCAAGATTGCTGGCACCTCACCAGCAAAAAGAATAATAGGTGCGAGGACAACAGCACTGAGAAGGTTGGTATACCAAGATAGTAGGAGGGCACTGCCATTGACGACGTTTAGGCTTTGTTTAATCACAACAGAGTGGAAGGCAGTGGTGAGTGAACTGGCGACACCGAATGAGATGCCGGTCACAGAAACAAGGGTGCCGTCAAGAAATACACCAATGAAAAAGCCAACAGTGACTACGGAACAAGCGAGAATTATGAATAATGAGGGCCTGGTGTGGAGGAAGACATATGAGGTTGTGACTGTGAAAGGAAGCAAAAGTCCGCGGGCAACCTGGTAGAAAGAGGCATCGACGTATTTGAGAGTAAAGTTGCTAAAGCTGTGTATCATCTGAGTCGGGAAAACTTGAGAAACGAAGAAGAGGACAGACCTGAGACCAACGACGTTGAGGCCGACCATTGCCACAAGATCTTTACACACAGTTAAATCAAATGAGATGCGGTCTGGTAGTAGACGCAGGAAGTCTGAGACAAGAAACAGAACCACGGCTATCACGAGTTGTGTCCAGAGGAAGAACAGAGGTGTATCCGTTGCGTTCAACACCCATTTATTGCTGCGTGCAGTATTGGTATAATTTACCGACTCAATAGGAGCGCTTACACGATTACCATCTACAAGTCATGTCAGTGTCTGGTATTTCTCAAAGCCCAGTGAGACTACAGACCGCAAGAGCTGCCACAAGATAGAAAAGCACAACGCTGGTCTGAAGTGACCTTGAGCATGTGGGCACAGAGTCAATATTAATTACAACATACCACCATGGCCTTTGAGGCTGGGTTTTGCTGAGCCATGTTGAAAACTCAGCCGTATAGTAGAGAAAGCGTGGGAAGCATTGAAACGAGTGAATGAAATTAGAATAGACGTTGGCATGTATATTTATATATTTATATCTTTATATCTATCAACGCGTCTGGCATGTCCGACGAGGCTGTTCCCCAGTCGACTCCTGCCATACAGCAGGCCTGTAAGTCGCTGATTTGACTGTAATATAATCCGACTGACACACGCATCGCAGCCCCGGATGACACAATACGGATCCTCCTCGCTACCGACAACCACGTTGGCTACAACGAGCGTGACCCAATACGTGGTCAGGATTCTATCATCACCTTTGAGGAAATTCTTCAGTTGGCTGTGAAAAACGATGTCCGTCAAACCTGCGTACTTGCTCCTCACGCCCCGACATCAGCCCTGAACATTCACAGGTTGACTTTATCCTCCTGGCAGGCGACCTTTTCCACGAAAACAAACCCTCAAGAGAATGTCTTTACAGAGTCATGGCTCTCCTGAGAGAATACACCATGGGAGACAAGCCTATCCAAATCGAGTTGCTCAGCGATCCCAATGAAGGAAAGGCAGATAGCTTCTCGTGCGTTCTCATTACAGCAACTTCCGACTAAGCTGACAGTCTTGTATCCGAAGATTTCCAGCTGTTAACTACGAGGACCCAAACTTCAATGTGGGGATACCTGTCTTCTCCATACACGGTAATCACGACGACCCGCAGGGTACGGGTGCAGACGGTGCCCTCTGTGCATTGGATGTCCTCTCTGTTTCCGGACTTGTCAACTATTTCGGCAAGATCGACCTTCCAGTGTCTGACACGAATGCTCATGTCACTGGAATCGCTGTGCGTCCGATTCTCCTGCGCAAAGGGAACACTTACTTGGGCATGTATGGTGTTGGTAATGTCAAGGATCAGAGGATGCATTTTGAGTTGAGGAGCAATCGCGTCAGGATGTACATGCCGAAAAATAAAGATGAATGGTTCAATTTGTTGCTGCTGCACCAGAATCGGCAAGTCACTCTGTCCATGTCCTGGCTTTCTCTTATATAGGTGACAGTGTCAAGCATGGACCACAAGAGTTTGTACCCGAGGGCATGTTTGATGATAGTGTGAATCTTGTTGTATGGGGACACGAACATGATTGTCGTATCGTACCCGAACCCGTCGCTGGAAAGAACTACTATATAACTCAACCTGGTTCTTCTGTTGCTACATCTCTCGCTGACAGTGAAGCTTTGGAAAAGTGGGCCCCATCCTTCTCTTGAGCAGGACCTCCCTCTTAATCGCGAGATACAGACACGTTGCCCTGCTAGAAATTCAAGGGAAGGAATTTCAACTTACACCCATATCTCTACGCACGGTACGACCCTTCGTCATTGAAGACATTCACCTGGTTTCTGCCTCTGAGGAAGAAGACTTCAATATTTCTGATAATATTGAAATTGCCAAATTCCTCAAATCGCGTGTAAACGCTCTAATTGAGAAAGCTCAGGAACAATGGGAAGAACGGAATGCTCAGGCAAAAGCGGCCGGTGATCCAGAACTACCACATATGCTCCCTCTCATTCGTCTCAAGGTATGTACCTCTATTCTGTTTCCTCGGCTCTAACATATAAGAAAATAGGTTGATGCGACGGGTGTAACGGAAACATTCAACCCCATCCGCTTTGGCCAAGAATTCCAAGGTCGTATCGCTAATCCTCGCGATGTCTTAACATTTCACCGTAAAAAATCTGCTCCAGGAACACGATCAGGGAAAGTAGCCATAGATCAACCAGAGTTGAGCATAGATGACCCAGAGTTGAGTGTTCAAGAGAAGCTAGCTAAAGTACGCGTGCAGACGTTGGTGAGGGAATATCTATCAGCACAAGAGCTACAGTTACTTGGGGAGAGTGGGATGAATGATGCAATTAGGATGTTTGTGGACAAAGATGATACGCATGCTATTGAGCAGTGAGCCACACTACTTTTTGGTTTTCGGGTCAATTGGTGAAAGTCAATCTGTAGACACGTGGATAAATTTTTGAACTCGTTGATGAAAAGCGTGGTGAAGCAGGATGACCTGGACGAAGATGACCTTGAAGAATTGGTACGTAGTTTTCTGACTGTGGTGTGCACCTGAATCTTTCTCATGCAATATTTGATAAGTACAGTTGGCAAAGGCAAAAGAACAGCATGAACGACAATATATTGAAACTCAGGCCAATGCCAAGAAATCGAAGGGCAAGGTGAGGAGAAAGTTTGTCTCCGCTTCACCACCATGCGCTCTAACGCCTTCGTCCTGGCCATCTAGGCAAAAACAGCAGAACCAGAATCAGAATCAGAACAGTCTGACGATTCAATGCGTATGGACGTTGATGTCCATACCAGAGCTGATGATTCCGATTTTGACGAATCAGACGTTCCTCCATCAGGTACAAACAAGAAAAGAAACACAAATACAGTTAACAACAGAGGTGACAAGATCACAAGAGGTGCTGGAAGAGGGAAAAAAGCAGCTGCAACAAAAGCCCCCACGGCGAAGAAAGCTACCGGAAGAGCAAGGGAGAAGAAGACTGTTGTCGAGGAGAGTGATCAAAGTGCTGAGATAATTGATGTGAGTGAGGAAGAGGAGGACGAGGGAGAAGTCGTCCAGGTCAAGAATACCAAGCGGACGAACAGAGCTGCTGTACTTAGGTTCGTGAGCATCTTGAAGTTCTTTTTTATGTTCGTCCCTCGTGGATGCTGATTTCTTTTTGATGTAAATTACAGTCAGTCAGTATCGAAGAAAGCTCCGGTGAAGAGAAAGACGACTGCTTCGAGTAATAACCGAACACAAAATCAGTTGAATTTCCAGCCTGCGGGGGCTGGAAGTGGTAGTAGAAGTACGAGGGCAGCTGCTACCAAAGCAAGAGGTAGAACGGTGGTGAATCGCTAACGCTTTTTGTTCTGATATGGACATTGATGACTGTATTCAGGTGGATGATAGTGATTAGTTTTGATTGGGTCGAAAGATGCATTTTCAATATCTTTTGTGGGGTCAATCAGGAGGGGCCAATTGGAGATGAGTACAGAGGAATTTGATAATGGTGTGTTTGCATTAGAGGATTTGAAAAGTCACGGGAAACTGCTCAATGATTTTCTGAGTGAAGTTTCCCTTCATTCATTACCTATTGTACTTTCTGCATAGTTCGTGTAAAACTTGATTTCATTGCGACAGGATGCAGTCTGATCTAGTACTAATTTGATATTGATTATTATTTACCTGGGTTACTACCTACCTCAAGGCAACTAGACTCAAAAATAGATGATTCAAGTCAAGATACAAGCCCCACTTCCAGCTAACTTGCAGGCAATGCTATGGGGTTTCACATCTGATAAAATCCAGTTGTGAGATATGATGACATGTACTATACATAAATAGACTTGCACTGAGTCGAGCGCTTGGAAACGTTCACTAGCTACGTGAAAGTTGATACACTCGATCCTCAGACAAATGAGGAATAGCCGGCTCTCATACATCTTAAGGCTCAGGCGTGGTGTAGGACGCAGTTTGAGCTCAACGGCCGTGAGCGAAAAACAGCGTGTGGTGATACTTGGCTCCGGATGGGGTGGTTATGGTTTACTTCGGGGGATTGACAAAGAGCGATATGGTGCGTGTGCGTGTGCGTGTTTTGTTTTTTGAACATAAAGAGATGACCCCATGAACTTTGACCAGATGTTGTTATCATTTCGCCTAATACTTATTTCAATTTCACACCACTACTGGCTAGTACAT
>Ga0153986_1000104_pt1 | contig 26079 bp, 31 predicted proteins | sample TSGA070MetaG_FD_104724 | JGI IMG/M metagenome (GOLD analysis project Ga0153986, IMG submission 104724) | Attine ant fungus gardens microbial communities from Georgia, USA - TSGA070 MetaG | ecosystem: Host-associated > Fungi > Mycelium > Unclassified | place: USA: Georgia, Alexander Wildlife... | reverse complement strand
CGCCACAGCTCCGATAAGCCCTCTCAAGTTGAGTGTTCAAGATCTGTCAGATACTATATCATAGAATTCAATTACTCCATCAAACACAAAAAGCCTACTCGTATCACAAAGGAACGGCAAGACAGAGAACAAGACCATCCCTTCAAAAATTCTGAATCACACAAGTGAGAGTGAGAGTGCCAAAAAAAAAAGGGTATACAAACTAGAAATTTTGGAAAGAATACTAGTATGAAAGAAGAGTATCACAACGAGTCGAAACTAACATGCCTTGTTCAAGAAAATTGTCCTCGGGGGTATGCTGAGACTTCGTTTATCTCCTGCTCGTGCCGCGATTGTGGTTCAGCATATCTAAATCAGCTTCGAGCGATTTGATGGCACCATGAGCAAGCTCGAGGTCTTTGTTAAGACGATCACGTTCTTTGATAAGCTGGAACCCAAAAAAATCAGATAGCGCATTTGCCATACGAGATTCATGGCGTACATGCTGTTCCCACTGTCTGAAACGCGCCTCCTCTGCCTTGACTTGATCAGTGAACTTCTTCCTCAGTTCATCCTCTTCCTGCCGGAACTTGGGATTTTCATCCTTCTTAACCTTGGGCTCGCCAAATTTACGTGTCTCCATTTGTTGTTGACGGTAATTTTCATAGTGAATATCCTCGGTCGTCGAGACGAGATCCAGCATAAAAGTGCGAATCAAGAGTGACCGAAGCTTCTTGAAGTCGCAGTGGTTCTCATTCTCAACTACGTCGAACATATTCAATTACCAAATCTGGATATAGAGTGTAGTAACAGCGTACCTTCTGCAACACCCCAAAGATATTCACGACCCTTGACAGTGCGACCATCAGCAGTCTTGACATCCTCTGTAGAGCCAATTATGGAAAATGGCATAGCCTCGACAAGGGCGCGAGCAAGGTCAGCACTTTCATCGTCAGCATCAATAGGGGGGTTGTAGATACGGACGCCTTGCGCGGCAACGACTGAGCGAACCTGGTCATGCTAGTGTTAGTACTCCTAATGAGAACGAACAATGATAAGTACCCTTTGCTTGAAAACCTGGAGATCGGTCTGGGTTAAAGTGTCGGCCTTGGCGATGACAGGAATCAAGTTCACACGAGTTCCAAGACGCCTCATGATTTCAATGTCTAGGGGTTTGAGTCTGAATTGGAACCACGAAGTGTATCAAAGGGAATGAACCCAAAAAGTCAGATTGCTACCACTTACGTGTGTCCAGTGGGACGGATGAAATAAAGACAGGCATGCACACGTAGGTCTGTCTTCTCACTCCTCTGAGGTTGCTGCTCCTGCCTCATGTACGCTTCATGCTGGTCGTCGATGAAGTCGACGATGGGCGTCCAGGAGTCACTGTTGTTGACATAGTCGCCAAATCCGGGTGTGTCAATGACAGTGAGCTTGACCTTGAATTGCTTCTCCTCAAGCTCGGCCTTGATGATTTCCACCTCTGTGAGCTTGTCGAGTTGCTTGTGGTGACGTCTGTTGTAGTTTTTGGGGGGCGAGAGTTCGGTGGAAAAGAGGGTGTTGATAAGCGTGGTTTTTCCAAGACCAGATTCGCCTGAGCAACGTAGAAAGACAAGTTAGACGCGTTTGAGAGTACCACAAAAACGAGCACCGACCCACGACCATAATTGTGAAGTGAGCACCCCGCTTGGCGACAATCTTATGCCTCTACAAGAACGCGTCAGACGTGGCCGCCACGAAAGATAGCGACGACGGGGATACCTGGTTAGGAAGATTGGCAATGCCAATGCCATCGGTAATGGGAGCGAGAGTGGCCATTCGTAGAGGATGCTACAGACGTTGACAAAAATCGTTTGAGACTAGTGTTGTTTGGTTGTATTTACCTCGGTCACTGCCGATGACCTCAAATTAGAGTCGTTATACATCCTAAACTAACAATTCCCAAGGAACAAATCCAAAGCATCCTTCTCCACCTGGTCGACAGTCAGACTGTAAAATTTCTTCACATGGATCCAAGCGCGTGTGTATGTGCACCTGAACTGCAGCGCAGGGGGCATCCACTGGGAGGGATCTAATTGCCGGCCAATCCAACCCGGTCAATGGTATTCGTTATACAGGAGAGAGGGGGCAACGTGCCTTTAGCTCCTCTGGCAATGCTGACGTTGCGAGTAGCAACGAGAAGCTGGGGTCTTGTCAGATCATTAGAGAAGGCTTCGCGTTGATCTGGGCTCCATAAACTAGCTCCTGAATACCAAGCCTCCTCTGGTGGAACGATATGACTCTGGTAGACGGAGAGTTAGCAGTTCATAGGGTCTGCAGGAATACAAGGCGTACGATGTCGAGGCTGCTGGGTGCACGCGATTCGACAGCATCATAATATGAATACCAGTCACCACTCTCGACTTTACAGTTGGGGTCTGCAATGACGGCATTTCCATCGCGTTTTAAGACAACTGCAAGATAATCGTTGACAGGCAGCCTCAGTGAGATGTCAATGATCAAGGTGAGACAAAGACCGACTATCTCTTGTATCACACTTGCCGTAAACTGTTAAAAACCAAGTCATAGATTGATGATGGGCAAGGCTTTTAATATGAGCTACACACCGATAGACCCAGTCGGAAATGAACTGCGCTCAAAAGGCGGATGGGTGCACTTGGGGGTGACAGTCACTAGCAGAAGATTTTCAGCGTCTTCACAAGAACAGCCACTTGATAACTGACAGTTCCCCAAGTACATACGCGCGGTAGCAGCGTCAACAGCTTCCGGAAATGTTGCAAGAGTAGGGAACGCAAGGCTGCAACACAAGACGACGAGGGAAGCGAGTGCAAGCATGGGCAAGATATATGAATAAGATATATTTTATATGGCTACTTCACCGAACCCCGTTCTCCCTTCTATCATTAGGAAGTCGTTGGGCTTCCAGCGGGTTTCATGGGGCTAATGAAGTGAAGCCAGCATCTAACCAGATTTGTCTCGCCCTCAGGTTAAAACTTGTCAAGACCAGACTAATATACCTCCCTAATTGATTCCTGTCAGTCACTTATTGGATGTCATGGGAATGGTGAGCTTAGCAGGCCATCGGTTAAGGGTATACGCTCTGCCACTGTTCGGACACCAGAGCCTGTACCAGTAATATTTCTCGAACAAATGACAATTGAATTAGTCAGCAGATATTCGCGTCGAGCTTGCGCGTCCAATGTTCAGTCAATCATGGACCACTTTCCGACAAATTGGGGTCGTCCCGTTCGTCCAGTCCTTTGTTTTGTGTCTACTGGCTGACCACTGCGATAGCGAAACGATGCTTACGACGCCTATGGCACATTTCCTCTGCCCCACAGACCGAACAATAACACCAAAGATGTCTTTACGTCCGCTGTCCAGCGTACTCAGTGGGCGAAAATGTGTTTTCCTAGAGTCAAATCAACTGACATGTTCTCCCAAGACAACCAATCGTCACAGGAACAAGTGTTCTCGCGCTGAAATACAAGGACGGCATCATGATGGCAGCAGATACGCTAGGTGATCTGTCCTCATGTGTTGCACTCGCTCTTTGTCTGATCAACTTCACCAGCTTCATATGGCTCCCTTGCCCGCTTCAAGGATATTCAGCGGTTGCATCCTGTCGGCAAACACACCGTCATCGGCGCCGGCGGCGATATGTCCGACTTCCAATATATCCAGAAAATCCTAGAAGAGCTGATCATTGATGAATTCGCCTCTCAAGATGGCCACGATCTGGGTCCTGCGCAGATTCATGAATACCTGTCCCAAGTCATGTACTCCCGCCGATCGAAGATGAACCCTTTGTGGAGCTCCTTGCTCGTGGGTGGCTTCAAGGATGGCAAGAGGTATCTCAGGTTCCATCGCGAACCAAACTTGGAGTGTTGATCGTCCCTCCTAGTTTCTTATCTTACGTCGACCTTTTGGGTACCACTTATTCTGCTTCCACACTTGCCACGGGTTATGGAGCTTACATCGCCCAACCTTTGCTACGTAAAGAAGTAGAGGGCAAGGAAGATACTTTGACAGAAGAAGAAGCTGTACGGATCATGGAAACCTGTATCAGAGTACTCTACTATAGAGACGCTCGAAGTATCGATAAGGCTCGTCCCAATCTGATCTTTGCTTTCTCGAGAACTTTTTGAGCTCATTTAATACCAGTATCAACTCGCTGCCATCACTGCAGACGGAATCAGTATCACGGAATCTCGCCCTATCTCAACGTCGTGGTCGTTTGCTGAGGGCATTAGAGGCTACGGTGCCCAGACCCAGTAAACTTATGAGCAAATGTGTACATTTTGTCAACCCCTTTTCTCGCTCTGTCTCTAGATATGGCAAAACATTTTCTTCACTTTTATCAAGCCACGACTCGACTTCAGTGAACATTAATAAGGTGAACGTCATAGCGACATGACGACAATAAAAGTTTGCCTCCATCTTACTCATGCCCTCTTGTGTGTGCCAATGCCACAATGTTTTCCTCTTGAAGGTCACCAATACGCCGACGGACTACGATCGAGCACTGTGTAATCAATTGTTGATTTGACAAAATTAATGCAAAATGTCCTTGATAGAAAGTTTCATGCTATTCTACTTTCTATGCTCTCTGTGATTGGAACACCCTCTCTCAAGTATCCTCTTTGTTGCAGTGCATGGCTGTCTTCAGTCTATTGTTGATTCTGTAATGCCAGCTCCAGGAGAGAGTGTGGGAGTGTGTCCTTGATGTCTGTAAATTGCAGTTTGCGAATAGTGTTGCTCTGTTGTTAAAGAATGACTTCCCCTTATCCAAATATTCCAAAGGCACTGCCTCCAAAAAGCTCCTGTAGGCAGAAGTCAGTCCACAAACAAGAGAGAGTCATCTCAGAACCAATCCATCCCAAGTTCTATTCTTGAGAGTTCCACCCCCGCTAACTCTGTTTTCTCAAATACATGATTATATCAACAAGTCTACTGGGCAGCCAAGTGCGACTGTGATTCTCTCACAGACGTTGGAACATCGACTCTCACCAGCTACTCTCAATTCGGAGGACTCCGACACCTACTTCAGTTTCTGTCTGTCGTACCTGCAGTAGTAGAGGTATATGACTGCATGAAGCAGCAGAGTCATTGACCCATAACTGGTCACACTTCGCAGTGTCCACCAGGGGCGATGAATTCGAAAACAGATATAGCTTGGTACGGGACTCAGATTAAACAAACCACGAACACGACTGGTGTTGGGCGCGGAAATAGTGGGAACCAGCTTTGTATAGAAAACCTATACGATGGGGCCGTTTTCGGTAGGTCCCGAGGAAGTTCAGAGTCACCTTGGCAATCTCAATCTCGATACTGATAACAGTCCGTTAAACATTAGGTTCTCTCGAGCCCCATGTCTTGAAGCAGAAGGTGTTTCCAGAAGCTTAAAAAAAAAATTCGGCCGTTCCCATCGATATGAAAACAAGGTTACTGCTACCTGAGTCCACGATGGAGAGAGAGAGGGAGAAAGAGAGAGAGAGAAAGAGAGAGAGATAAAGACCACCCATGGGGGTTGACACACGAGTCGGCGCCACAGGGGTTCATCTCACTTCCGCAGTTGCTAGCCAATGAAACCAGTGACTTTGACGTGATAGGAATTTTTGATGGGCTGTGTGACCCTTCCCTTTTGGAAAGGGATCTCAAGGAGTAAAGTATATGTCGACGGCCGGACTTGATGTACAATGTAAATTCGCCCTCGCTCATCTTATCACCCATGATTAAAACACCGTCGGCAGTCGGGTGAAAGGGGGGAAAGGGGACCTCCCATGGTGACATTGCATCGATTGCAGAGTAAGCGAGCGAGGTGTCTTTTGTTTTTTTTTACTCAAACTTATCTGGCGCAGCTAGTGAGGGTGTCACGATGGCTAACAACCAATTGTTCCTATCAACCGCAACCAAGATGCGATCCAAACTATCTATCACAGGATCCCATATTGCCAGAAATCATTGATGTCGATATCATCATCAGATTCCTACTGCAGCTGTATCTCTTCCAACAACCAGTTTCTGAATCACGGATTTTCCTCCAAATTGACTGACTCGGAGAGAAAAGGTTAGGCTTCAAAGAGCTAAAAACAACATCAATCTCCGAATACGTCACAGCTGTTCAAAGAGCGCGCGTTGAGAAAATTATCCAGATTATGATTCCCTACTTTACATTACAGGCAGTCCAGCGTGGCCTCACAACTTGACTTGAAAAGAGTACAGTGAGCTTAAACATTAATGTAATGATATCGAGTGAGAATGAAAGACCAAGAACGTGAATGGTGCATTGATTTTACCGCACAGACAAAGACGTGAGCAAGGGTAAACCCAAGGAGGTAGATGATCCTTGCAGAATATCAGGAGGGAAAATGCGAAATGAAACGGGATTTTGAAGGTGGCAACAATCCAACACTGGCGTTTCAAAAGCTTTTATTCAGGCCCGTCCATCATCAATTTCTAGCCTGTCTCCGGAGGGAGAATATAGGGAGGAGGTAGCTCCCGAACCACCTGCCCTGCATCTCGGTGTTGATATACGACCTCGTTTTCACTTGTAACTGCTGGCACATTCCCCCGCACTGTTCCATTGTGAGTTGACATAGACTGTCCAGCGGATCTAGGCCAATCGAAACTAGGAGATTCCGAAGAAATCACTGGCACAGCTTCTTGACCTTTCAACCGGCGCACTGAAGCGGCCGGAGGGTTGACAGAGCTAGACTGGCCGTGCAAATTGACTCCATTGACAGGGGATTGAACGGAGCTCATTCCAAATGATTGCCGCGTATTATCAGCGCTGAGTGTTTCCGGAGTATGGGGCCTCGCTACATGGGGTAATCTTTGTGAGTCAACAGGGATGGTCCTGGATTTCCTAGGAGAGGGCATAGTAGTAACGCTTGATTCAGGAAAGACTTGGCCGATGGGCCTGAACAGGTCAAATTGACGAAATTGAACATCTAGATCTGGTTTCCTACCGTGCGCATATCTCTTCCTGCGCAAGTAATACCATACTCCAGCGGCACCTCCTATCAATAAGAACGAGACTAGCGAGACCACGACTCCGATAATTATTGAGGTGCGGCGTCTCGAGTTTCGAGCCCTCCATCGTGCAGCTTCATGCTGGTCTAGGGTTGACTGATTGAAGGACGTCGTACTGAGACCTGTACACGTGACATTCGTTGAACCTGAAAACATGGGTAAACCTATCCGACTGTTCCACTGATCACTTGCTCACCAACAGTTGAAACATATTGCGTCCCGGTGGCCCACCGTCCAAAACTGAGCGGAACATTGTAATGAGTGATGTGTTGAGATGTAATGCTTTCGGAAATCGGCTGACCTGTCAACAACGGCTACTGCATCTGAAAGTCAGTAAACATAAACTAGTACATAGAGTCAAAGTACTCACCAAAGAGATCGGTACCAGGGGCAGCGCGATTAATGTAAACCATGGCGTTATCGGTTGCTGGAATAGTAACGTTCGTCATGACAGGTGAGTTTCTTGCATCCAGCACGGCGGTGTAGGGAGGGTGGCCACCATCAATATTTATTCTCCATGGTTGGCACGTCTCAAGTGCACCACCCCTCGTTACATTGGAGGATATCCTGAAATCTTGGGAAGGAGCAGGGACGACACAGTTTGTGAACTCAGCAGCTTTCATGATTATCAATCAAGCGACATCCTGGGAAGAACCTGAACACTCACTCTGAACTACCTCATATATTGAACTTCCTGTACCACCAGTGTTACCCAAGGAATCCACCATCTGTAGTATCATTCTCGTACCTGCCATAATGAATGTGAGCTTTCAATCATAAAAACAATCAAGAACCTCTCTTCACCGATCGGATGCTGCGGAAGCCAAGAAAGGGTGTTGTTTTCGACTCCAACAAGTGTAGTAAGTGGTTGACCACCCTCTGGGAAGGCCATCATATAGTAAGGAGGAGTACCAGAATAGTTCCCAGCAGTTAAATTCTGGGGATTTGGGAAGACGACAAGACTGAAGTTAAAACATGACGGTAAATTAACCGACAGAAACTAGGGAGCGATTCAGACTCGAGTATTTATATACATCAGAGAGCCCAAGGCAAGGGTTTACTCACGTCCGTCCTAAACCTCCAACCAAATGTCTGGACAGAATTCTGCCCAAGTGCGCGCAGGAAGAAGAATGACAAAATAAGAACACGCAGGAGAAACTGTCGAGGTAACTGCATTCTGGGAAGGCGGGCCTTGTACGCGCCTAGCGCGGAATGGAATCTTCTTATGTAGCCTTCCCAGGGCAGTGCCTGGGAATACGTAAAAAATGAGATGCCCTTATATACGGCTCAGCGCCCATGTCGGAAGGACTGTGGCACGTACCAAAAGGGACGGACGGTAGACCCGGATTTCCCATAAAGTAAGAAACGCAGCAGGGAGAATAACAGGACAAAAGAAGAATACAGCCAGTATTGATTTGATGCATGTCGGAAACACTTGAATATCAATTGCAGCCTGACCATCCACGAATAGACAATTTTGAACGTTTAAAAATAGCCAACACTGAGTGGTCACACATAAGCAAGAGGGTCACAAGCAAAATCTTATGAAAAAGGCTTAGTTTTGACTCAATGACAAATCTGTGTTTGATTAAGTATACCTCAAAGGAGGACCGACATCCCATATAACGATTATCACTTGATTTCCGAATAAACATTGAGAGTGATAACACCGCAAGGTACCATCTTGCACAAGACTTAGAGATGGGCCAATACCGCCTTTGCCTCGGTGACAGTAAGGTCACGCGGAACCTCTTCGACAACAAGAGATAAAACTTTCTCGTCTTCTGCAACGATCACATAGCGCTAGATATTATTAAGATTGAGATGATCAATATACACATTTCGGCAAATATATTTCTTACCTTCGAGCGTGGCCCTCCGAGACGGGGTGTGGCGTCCCACAAAAGGCCCAAGGCAGACGAAAAAGTGCCCTGGTCATCAGCTATAAATCGCACATCTGAAAGGTGATGAATCTGAGATTCGAGATTGTCAATACACGGGCTATGAAACCTACTTGTGCCGCCAGGGGCCAAATTATTTTTCCAAGCTCTGAAAGAAAAGTGGATATATGCGTTGAAGAATCAAGTACAGTACTTACTTCATTACATGAACATCGTTGATAGAGACGACGTAGATGTTCTTGATGCCTTTAGCTTTGAAGTCATCATAAGCCTTGATATAACCAGGAATCTGGGCACTGCAAGTCCCCGTGAACGCTCCCGGAACACCAACCTGCGAGTCATGTCGAAACTCAGAAGTGGATCGATCTATCTAATAAATGGCATACAATGAGATTCTTCCCACTGAGATCGAGACTCTTGGCCTCATCATCTGCATTTTCCTTCAAATCTGAAATAGATGGGGCAGTTGCACCTGGTTTTACTTGAGAGTGTGCTGAGAGAGAGGAAACAACAGAATGAGCAGCCTTTGCGGATGCTGTCAAAAGAGAGGCCATATTTGCGGATGATGTCGAGGGTGAAAGAGAAAGAGAGAGAGAAAGGGCAGTTGATTAGTATTCTTTTCCCAATGCGTGACGTCATTCCCAGGGTATCTTAATAAGATAGTCTTATTGTTCCGTCTCTTTGAAGACTAAACGATCGAGGAGTCATTCAGCTGGTAGAGATTTGGAATGAGCGCGAGAAGCATGTGTTTATTCTCAAAGATACAGGTCGCCCGGGAGAAATGAAAATTGAAACGCTCACTAATCGTCAAAATAATCAATGAGTGCAGTTATCAGTGGTGTTATACTAGACACATACTCAAGACAAGTAGAGGGATGCTGAGGCACGCATGGAGATTTACTTATTTACCTGTATCTGGGGTCATGAATCCCATTCCTACTTCACATAATCTCATGTGGATTGGTTCTGGTCTAATTCAAGAAAAATGAATAAAAACTTAACTGAACCGAGCTTCCACACGGAATGTGTTCGTACACCACGTAATAGATTGATGAGTAAAAAAAAAACCGAGCTTCCACAATCCTAATTTGTTTCTGTGATACAAAACTGATCAAATCTAATGAACCTGTAAGTTCATTCCACACAGGTGTATGAACATTCATCCAGAAGTCTTGTAATATAGTTTCCCTATATCATAGTTGAAATCTCCCAGCATAGGGAATCAAACAATTCAAGAAGGGATTTACCGGCTCCATGAAACGTACGTGACGGCAGCACTTGGCTGTGCTCATTACTCGGGGAGGCTATTTTTGTACAAGCAGATATCAAAGGCCCGGACCGGCTCAGGAGAACCGTTTCAACTTATGCTCGGATCGGTCCGGCTGACGGTCCGGCTCGAAATTGAGGGCACTCGAGATGATGCGTATCATTGCCGAGAGATTGCAATTAGACACATTTGGAGAGCGATCAATGTAATTCTTAGATAAATCCGTGTATAATATCCAAGCATCTAAAAAAACTGCTACCTATCTTTCCCGACCCCGCGTAACGACAGTTCCTCCATAAAGGTAAATTCTGTTGAGGACCCCCTAATTCCTCCTCGCTAAAAATACATGCGACGTTGGATAACTTAGAAATTTGGTAACCCTAATAGACTGTCAACAGTGAACAATTGTATCGTAGATGGACACGAGGTTTTGAATTGCTCTCGAATTCCCTCGCTGGATATTTCTGGAGAATGACCTGAAAGGCTTCATCTAAATAATAAACCCCATTGCAGTTTTTCCTTCTCTATAATCCTATGCAAAACATTGATTTCACGTAGACAAGATCGGAAATACATAGGACGTTATTCCACAAGAAGATTATATACAAAAATGCACTCAAGATCAAGCATCAACCACAGATCAGAATGCGTTATTCACGAACAGTTCCTAAATGTAGAACATCGTATCCTTCACATTTGGGTGTAACTGCATGAACCAAAGGTCAGTAACAGCACTCATTAAATCAAACTCATCTCACCCCACGTCCCCAAGCCTTGACTGCCTCCTGGTATACTGCCTCCTTCTCTTGCTCTGGATTCTTTTTCTTGCTTCCAGTCCTCATACTGGTCGAACCGTCGACAACCAACATATCATTCAAATAACACCTTCCCCTCTCGCACGCTAAATCTGCATAATACGCGGGCGGAATCAAACTTACGGCTTTTGTCGCCCGGACGTACAGGTAGCTGAAATCATGAGTCCCTTTCTGAATCTCGTCGGGCCCAAATGCGTTCTCGTCATAAATAACGGTATAATGCGTTGCTTTCACTGAACCTTGAATACCTGCATGAGGTTGAAGGTAGAAGTCAAAGTCAAAACTGTCGATGCCCATCCAAGTCACAACAAAGAAACAAGGAAAAAAGTGAGTACGAGACGAAAGATAATGGGAGGAAGATGACCCATACACCGCTGTTACACCCTTGTCCACGACTGTACCAGGTCTAGTGTTCCCGTTTTTGTCGGCAAATTGAGAATCCGTAGGAAAGAACCTGATATGTGAGGCAGCATCATTAGTTCATGCTCTACTTTCCTTCCTAGATAGCAGCAGCACAAATTTGTTATTACCTCGCATGATGTCGCTTCCTGACAAAGAATAAAAAATTAACCAAGTGTATCATCAGGAATTTATTTTCGATATGCTCACCCGCAAATTACGATAGATAGAGTTGGCCTGTATTTCTTCCTTTGTCCGGTCTCCATGCTTTTGAAGGCCTTCAAGATGAGGGGTAGTTCTTCTCTCAGCACTACATCAAATTGTCCCTGTAAAGCAAAGTCAGTCCAGTTGTTCTTATGTCATCAATCCAAAAGAACGTACTTCAGATACACCATCTCTGAAAACAAATATTCTCTCGGGTAACTTCCTATTCTTTTTCTCATACAATAAGAGTCGTTCTATCATCATCTCATGGAGATCCGTGACCATCTACCCAGACGCATAAGCAGACATGGTGGTAGACCGGAATAATGAGGTAACTGACCTCTTTGGATTCTTTGTTATCATCGACCCTCTGGATCCTCATACTGGCAGGAAATTGGGCAAATGTGTCGTCCGTGTTGGCAACGACTGCTGCAATAGATGGTGTCCCAGAACGAGAATTTACTCCAGCATGAGTGACATCAATTCCGACCATCATGGTTGGTTTCTTCTTAAGCCACTGGATTGCCCGATCCTCTAGCTACGCGCGGAGAACAATGAGCCTCGTAAACATTCAACTATGACTAGGATGTACCTGATGATTAACTCCACCAAGTTTGGTGTTTAGTTTGAGAGCGATGTTCGAGAAATATTGATCTTGCTTCTTTGGGTCTCCAAGTGCTTTTGAAAGTTGCATACAGAGCGTCGGTATACCCAGTTCTGTATCACAAATTTTCTAATTTGGTCATTCGTATTAATCGAAAAATATCTACTGGGATGAAAGAAGACAACTCACCTTGATGGCAGGATAGATATAATTATCCCTTGCCTCTAATAACATAAGGATAAATCCCGGTTTTTGAATTGCTTTGAATGCCTTCCTCAACTCTTGTACGCTGTTGCTTCTGCTTGGATCGTCTTCGAATGGATTAGTCAGGGCTACAGGTCGGATCAAAGTTGGATTCGGGGGAATGATCATCCCACAGTTCACCAATTTCCTCGCAAATCCAGTCACCAACGATTTTAGATTGGGATCATCCGGTCCTTGCAGCATCGTCCTACCATCCCTCACTACAAGCACACACCAGGACGAAATCTGTGCCGGACGGTGAAACTTGACGTCGAGTATGTTCCACGATCCATTGAATACTCGAGGAGTATTTCCTCGATAGTTGAGACTCGGTGCAGGGAGTTCACGGGCTGGGATAACAGCCATATCCGTGTCGATTTCGATACCGAACGGCGCAAGAGGAGAACTTGATGGCGTCTGTTGTTGATTGGATGAAGGGGAGAGACCCATGGAGGGGAAACCAATGTCCACTATGGCGTCAGCATTCTCACGAGGACGTCGACAAGCCACTTTGATCATGGCTGCAGTTTCAAGGTCGAGTAATCGACCTCGGTAAGCACACCCTGGCTCGATCTCACAGAGCTCGGCAGGAACATAATTGGATTTAACTTTTGTGCCAAGATCGAGGACAGGTAGATTGGCGGGATACTTCAAAGACCTGTTGTACACTATAAAAAGGAAATAAGATGCAGCCGTATGAAGTTAACTCTGGATATGTACCAGTCTTGAAGTGTTCCTCTACACTGATCTTCTTTCCATCCTTCTCAAAGTAGGTGTTCCGGGCAGAAGTCGTCATAACCCTGGACAACTTCTTTTTATAACCCAAGTGCAAAGTTCGAACTTTGATGCTCTTGACCATTTTCTCCGGAAGAGAAGGCATGGCGCCTTTGGAGTTTCGACTGAATTCGACCAAGATATCTGCGATATTACCGGGTTTCAGAAAAGCTGACATGCAGACATTTCTGTTTTCAGACAGTGTTAACATTCTTTGGAGGGAGAAAAAGATAAAGTAAGGCGTACACATTGACCATTAACTGGCCAAAAACTGGTCGGACAGACATTGCAAATCCTTGCCAAGCCTCCAAAGAAGGTGAGAGGGAGGCCGGTTTGGTGGGTTTGTCGTAGAAATATTTAGGAAAATTACGGCCGACACGTGTCCCGGATCGAGTAGCAGATTTCTGGGTAATCAAGTTGAGAGCCGAAATGAGCGGTGCGATATCTCGATTACGCGCACCGGGCGATCCATTAGTGTATCTATCCAAGCAAAACTCATCAGACAAAAAGAAGGCAAAGGTTATAGGGCCTACTCGTTTAGGTCAGCAGTAGCAAGTGTCTTGTCCAATCTGATCTCAACGATGTAACGATCGGCATTATCGCCTGGTCCTTGGCGTTGTTCGTCAAAATATCTAATATTTATAGACAAAGGTTGCGGGAGCGGTCTCGCCGAAACAAGTCGTTGCGACCTGTCGTGAGCGATATAACTCTGGTAGGCACGAAAAGAAGGATGCTGTTCCAAAAGCTCGAAAATCCGAATCTTGATTCCATCCTTCTCGGACTTGGGTCCAGAGATAGAGACAATATAGTCATAATAAGTAGAGATATCCTTCGAGATCCTGAGTGGAAAAAAATTGGCACGAAGGGTAATCTTTGTCCCTAAAGTGCCAAAGCCAGGACGAAGGGGTCGTTCGGGGCTCGCTACAGAAACTCTGTTACCAGAGACACGAAGAGAGCTGAAGGATGAGATAAGAGAATTGAGTTGAGGATCGGAAAGTCTGTCTGGGACACGAGCAGGAATGGATTCTTTGAAGATAATTGGACCTGTAGGTGCGCCGCCTCGCGAGCCGCCTCCGCCGCGGGCACCACCGTAACCACCTCGACCAGGTGGTCCAGCTCTACCGCGAGATGATCCACCTCCTCGAGGAGGTCCGCCTCTGTCCTGACCTCTGCGACTCATAGTGATGTGTGATGATAGATATACGTTAGCCCTGTCGGTTAGGATAATAGGGAAGCGAGAAGAAGTGTGTGATAATGTGGTCAGGCTATAAAGGGTGTTGGTAACTATTTGTAGTGGGATTGGTTTATCCGTATGATAAGGCCACACAATTGAGCTTCTGATTGATTGATTGGGAGAACTGCCTTTGCAGTGATTACTAACAGATAAAACCAATAATCCAAGGGAAAACGATTTTGAAACTCTGATTTGAGTAAGACATTGAAAAGAACATCTGAAGAACCCCAGGTGTCTAATAGTTCGAATCATTCGATATAGTTCGATACTCAGTCCTGATTGTTCCGAGCCTCACTCCCACTCAATCGGAACCCACGTGGAGTAGGTCACGTGGAGGTTATCAAGCAAACAGAAATAGAAATTGTTCTTTGTTGCCGACAACGATGAAGACAATTCCAAAGCACCTCGTCACCGTCCTCCCGAGAGTGAGGTCGAATAGTGTGTCTTCCTCACGGCTGTATTCATCCTCTAGCCTGTCGCTGTTTGACTCATCGGCACCTCCGCCTTCTCGCCCTGTACTTTCATCCAACAGACTCTACATCGAGAGCAAGCCGACCGAGGTCGAAGGCTCTCAAAACTCACAAAATCATTCTTATTCACAACCTCCCTTTTCTTTGGCACTTGCTCAACCTCACTCTTCTTCTGGCCAATCACTGGCCAACTCCAATCCACAGGGACAGTACGCACTTTTCCCTTATTCGTCTCTCACATATCCGGCCTATGGACAGCAACATACCCAGCAGACGATTCAAGACAAAGATGCTCCTCCTAGGTCCAAACGTCAGCGACTGAAATACCAACTTGATGTTGGTGCATATGGAATCCCGAAACGCTGTCGCTCGTCCAGGCGGCATCATTCGCCAGACGTATGCCTCTCTGTGCAAGTAGGCGAGGATGCCTATTTTGTGAGAGACAATGCTATGGGCGTCGCTGATGGCGTAGGGGGATGGTCAAAATCTCACTTGACACAAGCCTCTTCGACACCCTCTGCCTTGTTTGCTAGGAGGCTCATGCACTATTGCTCTGCAGAAGTCGAGTCCTGTTCAAAACATTCCGAGAAGTCTGCAGTAACAGAATCCTATGCATCTGCACTGCGGCGAGGATCCGGATCTCCTCATCCACCCACACGACCTCAATTTTCTTTCACACACCAACTGAGCCCTCGACCTTCTCCTTCAGCACCTGCTACTCCTGCGTGTAAATCTTCCCTGTCGTCATCTCTTCCTACTTCCCTTACCTTTCACAGCGTTTTCAACCATGCTGCATCATCACCATCCTCGCAAAATAATCGCGATAACCATTTCACATTTTCCTATTCTCCTCCTTCCAAGGAGTATTCGACCACGGAAAGGGGAGATGGACGCTTTGGTACGGAGCAAGATCTAGAAGATTCATTAGAAGAACTAAGCGAGGGGATCGACGTTCTCCAAATCCTCGAAAGGGCATACGACAAGACTCTCAAAGCACACGTTGTTTCTGGTTGTGAGCCATTTAATTCACAAGCTCCATCCGCACCCCTTTTGCGTGCCGATGCAGTAGCATCTGCAGCCTCATTGTCAGGATCTTCATCTGTAAATTCTGACCCACAGGGGAGCCGAGGACAGAAATCTCTTCTAGAAGGATCGTCGACTGCTTTACTGGCGGTATTGGATCATCCACCACGCACTTCCCACGTTCTCCCAATCACGACTCCAGTACCCACATCTGCTACTTCATCCGCTTCACCGACGAACTCGAGTTCATCCACTACATCTCAAACAAAAAAATCACCTTCAAATCCGTTTTCTATCCCCACTGCCTCTGCCTGCTCTACACTCAATGCATTGTCAAGTCCTTTACAAGAGACTGGAACTGCGCAAACTCCCCTGAAGTCCAGTACAGCCACAGCCCCCTTGGCGTCGCGATCGGCCTCGATAGAGTCATGCACTTCATCGAGTGGGGCCGGTACCGCCGTATCTGATGACTCAGCACCTGAAATTGAATGCGAGGTTGTCGAGCAACTTAGCAGACAAGGAGATTATGATGCGGTGATGAAAATCGCCCATGTGGGTGATTGTATGGGAATGCTTGTGCGTGGTGAAGAGATTGTATGGAGGAGTGAGGAGATGTGGTGGAGTGTAAGCTCTGATACATTTGCTGATAGTTCATCATTCGAATTAATTATTTCTTTGCAGTTCAATACTCCAGTCCAACTTGGACCCTCAACTCGGTCGACGGTAACACCCAGAAATTCAGCAATGGTGATCACAATCCCTGTCAAGGCAGATGATATACTGATTTTGGCGAGTGATGGATTGAGCGACAACTTGTGGGATGAAGATGTCTTAGATGAAGTTGTGAGATTTAGGAAGAGTTTCTTGGATTCTGCTCCTGTTGGTGGCAGTGATACATCGAGGTCAAATATCTCAACCGATTCCGGATACTTGTCAAGTGAAGATAATGCCCCCTCATCTCACAGCAGCAGTGACAGCAAGTTTACGACGACGACGATGCTCAAGCGCAAGACGTTAGCTGGGATGTTATCTGAAGCATTGTGTTCTCGTGCAAAACGTGTCAGTGAACATAAGGCTTTCTATCGTTCACCCGCTGTCACTTCATCTGAATTGGAAGACCTGGGTACTGAGGTAGATGAGGTGCCGTTTGCTCGGAGAGCGAGAGAAGTTGGGAAGAGGTTCATCGGAGGGAAGAAGGATGATATCTCGGTTGTTGTTGCTGTCATTTCACCCAAAATTAAATGAGAGAGGTCTTTCATTCATTCATTTTGTTCTGGTCACTCTCAGCATCTTGCATATAAGCTTTTGAAGGTCATTCCTCATCCATGTACGAACTGTATTTTTGGTTGTATAGTTCTTTAGTGTTACAATATATGATGTATTGTCTTCCTTGTCATCACGCTCAAAAAACGAACGAACATATATCAAATAACCAAATGCCACTTCTCGCAGTTGTGTCGCAGTTGTGCTACAACCAATTATAGCGTGTGTTGCGACACCAAGAGTTAGATGATCGTATCGTTCGGATAAGTGATCATTTGATATGGTTAACCCCATTTATAAAACTTCAGCTTCTCATCAGCTGCTCAGGTTAAGTGAAAGTGAGGACATGGTCCACTCTTATTTCCTTTTTACGGTACTCCTAGATAGACATGAGTATCTGCCAAGCCCAGGCCTCAAATCAAAACATAGTATCAGCGTGGCAGGGAATGACGGAAGCTTTAAAAAAGTGCACGAAATTCTTCATTTGATTTTTGAGACAGGTTTTCCACTCTGGCCTATTACAGGCGAGCCTCTAAACGGTATCCCATCTCCTGGCAAGTTATTTCGGTAGCCCCTCCTCCCTTTTTAACCACAACACGACATTTGAGTTGGCGTTATCTGGTTTCATGATTTGTGGGTTTTCTATGTATACCTTTCTCTTCATATATCCCGAGACGTTCCCAAAGTCCAGTTTTCTGGAATCTTGTGAAAGATGGAGCTGTTGTCGACAAAGTAGTTCGTGGTTTATTCAATAGTCTCAGTAGTATTGAATGGACGCTAGGCTACACGAAGCATCTGATACCGCCACTCTCAAGTTGCATTCATCGACCTACTCTGACAATCTTCTCAAAATATATTTACAAGTAGAACTCTTCAAACTATCTCAAATCCTCAAAAATATCTCTTCCGGACAGGTCGGATCCTAAGCGGCATATTATCCGCTGGCTCTAAAGAAGAAGAAAAAAAAGGAAGGCATCAGAAAATAAAAGGTCATTCTCGCGACTTAAACATGAACCCAACTCACTCATCGTCACAGCAGCAGTCGGTTTTGGCATCTGTCCTTCATACGCTAACTCAAATTCAAAATTCGCAATCAACGATCTGCAATAGCAAAAAGATCCACCGACAATCAATGTATATGTATCAACAGAATCAATCAAAACACTCAAAACACTCACGCAAGCACCGTTTTCATCTCGATGATAGCCATCGTCTTCCCAATACACGCATGGGGACCAACGATAAACGACATAAACGAATACTGTGAATGCCAACTCTTCGGTAGGTTCATCCATCTTTCAGGACGAAATTCTTCTGCATCTGGACCCCAAATCGTCTTCCAAGAATTGATGACGCGAATCTTACACAAGTAAACGAACAATATTAGGCAATATAGAATAAAGAGACGACGACAAACGCACAGGGATATAGAATATTGTACCTTCCGGAATGTGGATACCGTCAAGATAATCCGCTTTATCTGCTTTCCGGAACGTCATTGGAACTGGTGGAAGAACACGTAGACTTTCCATTCTGTTATCAGAGACATAGTTAGTTATTTATACACGATACATAAAAGTCCGTACATAACATTGTCGAGCCATTGTAGTTCTTTGAGCACTCGGTATTCAGGTCTTGAATTGACTTCCAATACAGGTGTGACCTCTGCACGGAGTTTATCCTGAGCTTCCTTATTCACTGCAAGGAGGTATAAAGTCTGAATGATAGTCATTTTCTTACCGAGAGGAAAAAAAAGAGAGGCTTTCACCACGACTCACCCAAGCAAGTCCAGAAGCCGTTGTTTCATGACCCGCACCGAGGAATGTCAACTTTACAAAATGTTGCTTCAGCGCAGAAGGGGAATAAGAGAAGAAAACACGCACAACTTGGTCCATCATAGCTTCATCACTCAGAGTATACCCGCTTGGCTCACTCACCAAACTCTCCTTCCTACCTCTAACCAGTAGACTCATGATATCCTTCTTTCTTTCCCCTTCCATTTCAGTAGCATGACTTTCCTTCAATTTTTCTTGAAGCATTCTTTTCGAAATTTGTCGAATTTGGTGCATCGATTCAATGATGGTAGCTATATCTCCTAAACATGAAAAAGAAATTATTCCAAGTCATTGAAAAGAAACCCTCAGTGGACGTACCAATATGAGGTATCCACGATATCAATTTACAAGTTCTCCAAGCAAATTTGCTTGCTGCATAACGTGTAAAACCTGGTATGCTGACCAACGCGATCAACCAAGCCAAGTTGGGGCCGTTTTGAAGAGCAATCATCTTTTCGTACGCGGACGCGAGTTCATTATGTGGATCATGGAGAGAGTTTGCATCGTAGGAAAAAGCTGTACTGCAAATGATGTCGAGCGTCACTTTTGACACTGTAAATAACCATCAAGTCGGTACGATGTAGCAAGCCGAATACATCAAACTCACTCCACTCATATATTGGCAATACAACGCCTTTGTCTGGATCCCTAGTAGAGATAACATGACCAGTGAAGATGCGTAAAAGACTATCTATCGCCATATGATACTGGTCCATTTCTGTGCAAGGGTTTTTATATGAGCCAAAATGTGGAAGGCTAGACAACGCACGGGAGGACAGATTCGGTAACGAGAAAGCGGGATTCATCATCTTCCTCATCTGCCTATGTTCATTCTTCTCAACTGTCAATAATCCATAACCTGTCACCATTCCCAAAACATTTTTCATAAATCCAGGCTGCAACGAATTTCAGATCTCGTTCTTGTTACACTCGGAAGATCATACCCTTGGATATTCAGTCCACTCTTTGACAAGAATCCTCTCACAAGCCTCGGGACTCAGGAATATCAACCTCTCGATACCCACTGGACCGACGACTCTAATTACACCCTTTTCTCCGCCATATTGTTTGAGCCAAGCTTGTTGAGGGATGCCTGCTTCACCATTGATGATATCGGGGAACTGGCCTTTGATCGGTGCAATGATCCAAGATAAGGGATTGTACCAGGTAGAAACCTTGAAAGGCGGTGGGCCTGGGAGGTGACGAAGTGGGGAGATATAGAGTGGATAGAGGATGATACGGTATACAATAGATGCTAGCAACAGAGATCTGTGAAGCGATTGTCATTACGAAGAGACAGGTGATGCGTACCTAAAGTCACAGAAAGAGCAAACAAGAGAATGCGATATTGATATATCTGTCGGAAAATCAGGTCCAGTTGGGCCACCATCCTTTGTAGGGCAAGAGAGAAAGAGGGATCTCATGCGTATAAATGTAGTTAGGTGGAGAAGCATATGATAATCGGAGAAGTGATGGCTTGTCATGATCGTTCCCGAGGAAGCGAGTATATCGGTGCTATCGAATGGCCCTCAAGCTCAAGCTCAAGTCTAGTCTACACAGAAATGCAACGCGACACAGATATGAAATTATTACAATAGACTAAAATGATGGTCAGGAGTTGACGCACGTGACAGGTGTGACCGTAGCATCAGTCTACGTACAGCCATCAAGAATAAATGCTTGCCGTCTTGTTCTCATTATTACTGAGTGTACATGGCGCTCGGAAGAAGACGCTTTCGCCAAGCGGTGTAGTGACTGCTTTTGTGGTGGGATACGGGAGTCTGTCAGGTGGACTATGGGGTTTTGGAATCACACTCGTTGGATTTTATCTGGTTGGGAGCTGGGCTACCAAGTGTGAGTGCTGGCATTTACTGCAGAGAGGATGTCTGTGATAGCAGGATGCAGATGGCAGCCAAAGAAAAGCGAAGCTGGAGGACGCTCACCACACAGCAGGGTACAGGACTGGATGGCAGGTGCTCAGTAACAGTGCAGCGGGGCTGGCGGCCACGGCTGCCTGGAACAGCATGTTTGTGCCGAACAGCCCGCACGCGTGGCTGCTTGGCTGGCTGGTTTCACCCGCCGGGCCGGCGTACGGCGAACCGGGCTGGTGTCCGCTGGATAGCACGGTCGCTGGTGGCTGGAGCCGGGCCTTGGTCCTTGCGGCTGTAGGGTAATTCATCCATCAACCTCGTGTTACACGACATTGACAATGCGATAGTCACTACGCCTGCTGTTTAGGTGACACGCTTGCATCTGAACTGGGGATCCTGTCGCAAGGAAAGCCAAGGTTGATCACGACGCTCCGTCCGGTGCCGCCCGGAACCAACGGGGGGATGTCCGTGAAAGGAATACTTGCGTCTTTTACTGGAGGAGCACTGGTCGGGGTCCTGATGGGTGTCACTCTGCTTCTGGAGAACAGACGTTGTAGAGATACCTGGATCTCGATGCTTCTCTCCGTTATCGGCTGGGGCGCCTTTTCTGGCTTGTTCGGAAGCTTGGTGGGCTGCGAAGCGAGCAGTGACAGCTCAGTTACTGATTATCCTCTTAGCTCGACTCTCTCCTCGGTGCTACGATCCAACAGACAAAATTCTCGGAGGCGAAGAGGGTGGTGTTGCAGGATGAGACCGCGGCGCAGGGTCCTGTGTCAGTAATCAGTGGGTTCGACATTCTGACCAACAACCAGGTGAATCTCGTCTCGTCTGCTGTGACATGTGTGGTTGTCGGGGTTCTGTCACTGTCACTGTTACACTGATAGATAATAATCATACAAGTTGTTTTACTCGTGTCAACATGGGCGACGACGGAAAGCGCCATGTGCAGCATCCGCAGCTATTCGAGTGTGCCTGGGAAGTTGCTAACAAGGTCGGCGGCATCTACACGGTCATCAAGACCAAAGTCCCCGTCACTGTCTCTGAGTTTGGCGACAGATACTGTCTCATCGGTCCTCTCTCCTACAAGACTGCTCCGATGGAGGTCGAGCCTGAGGACCCTACAGATAGTCACCTTGCTGCAACCCTCCAGTCGATGCAATCACAGGGGGTCAAGGCTCTCTATGGTCGCTGGCTTATAGAGGGAAATCCTCACGTGTTGCTTTTCGATACCAGCTCTATGTATTCTCGTCTTGATGAGTGGAAGGGCGATCTCTGGAACCTTGCTGGCATTCCAAGTCCCCCAAATGACCACGAGACAAACGAGGCTATTGTCTTTGGTTATCTCGTCGCCTGGTTCCTCGGCGACGTGCGTCTTTGCTGATTCTTTGATTAATTTGTTTTCTGAATACATTTCGCGCAGTATGTCACTCGCCAGACTGCTACAGCCGTCATCACCCACTTTCACGAGTGGCAGGCTGGCCTCGCTATCCCCCTCTGTCGTAAACGTCATATCGACGTCACTACCGTCTTCACTACCCACGCCACTCTTCTCGGCCGGTATCTCTGTGCTGGTTCGGTAGATTTCTACAATAATCTTCAGTACTTCGATGTCGATCACGAAGCCGGAAAACGTGGCATTTATCACCGATACTGTATTGAACGTTCGGCTGCTCATTGTGCTGATGTCTTTACGACCGTCTCCCATATTACGGCATACGAGAGTGAGCATTTGTTGAAGCGCAAACCTGATGGTGTATTGCCCAACGGCTTGAATGTCGTCAAGTTTCAGGCTATGCATGAATTCCAGAATATGCACGCCACCGCCAAGGCCAAAATCAATGAGTTCGTTAGGGGCCATTTCTATGGCTATTATGACTTTGACTTGGATAGTACCTTGTACATGTTTACCGCAGGGAGGTATGAGTATAGGAATAAGGGTGTTGATATGTTTATTGAGTCTCTTGCCCGTAAATATCTGTCCCAATCTCTCTTGATTTCTACTTTTATATCTTTGAACAGGTCTCAACTACCGCTTACAGAAAGCTCAATCATCTGTGACTGTCGTCGCATTCATCATCATGCCTGCTGCTACACATTCTTATACTATCGAAGCACTCAAAGGACAGGCTGTCACAAAACAGCTCCGCGATACCGTCACTGAGATTCAAAATCGTATTGGCCAACGTTTATTCGATCATGCGGCTCGTTTCAATGGGTACTCTTTGCATGGCTAATTCCTCTTCCCGTATATCCACTAAATAATGGATGCATAGGGACATGAAAGCGATCCCAACATCTTCTGAACTCCTTTCAGATGAAGACCAGATTCTCCTCAAACGTCGAATCTTTGCACTCAAACGCAATTCTTTACCACCTGTAACCACGCACAATATGGCTGACGATAACAATGATCCAATTTTGAATCATATTCGTCGAGTCAAGTTGTTCAACAACGCTCATGATCGAGTCAAGATCGTTTTTCATCCCGATTTTCTAAACAGTAATAATCCGATATTGAGTTTGGATTATGAAGAGTTCGTTCGAGGTTGTCATTTGGGCGTGTTTCCGAGTTATTACGAGCCTTGGGGGTATACGCCAGCGGAATGCACAGTTGTATGTTATACTTAATCCTGTTAACACACTCACCCGAGACTGACGTTCAATTCTTGAGATGGGTATACCAAGTGTAACAACCAACTTGTCTGGTTTTGGTTGCTTCATGCAAGACTTGATTGAACATCCTGAAGATGAAGGTTGTTACATTGTCGATCGTCGCATGCAATCTATCGATGATTCGGTGAATCAACTTACTAGTCATATGCTTTCGTTTTGTCAAAAATCGAGAAGGCAGCGAATAAATCAACGGAATCGGGTTGAAAGACTTTCGCCGTTGCTGGATTGGAAGAATTTGGGGATTGAATATTCAAAAGCCAGGATGTTGGCTTTGAGGAGAGCTTATCCGGATGCGTTTGATTCTTTCTCGTTGGAAAATGAGGAAGGGAGTGAGGAAGTTGTTGGATGGGGTGATGTGTTGGGCGGCGGTAGTGGAGGAGGACGGGAGGATATGAGAGGTGTGTTTGGATTTGGGGCTAGTGTACCTGTGTCACCGAGATTGAGAGGAGCAGCTACACCTGGCGATATTGGGACTTTGACAGAAGATGTAAGTTTTTTGGACCTTCTGGCGTATAATTTGTCTTGAGGGATGGTTGTTCAGATGCAAACACTTGCGACGAGTGATTATAGAGGATATGGATGGGCGGATCATGATGAAGAAGATTCTTATCCGTTGTACGTACATGCCTTTTAACCTCTTGGATTCACACTCACAATGTCTCCTTGTGATTACAGCCCACTTTCAATGAAATTCCGCTCGAGGTCAGGATCTGTAGGTCGAAGCGGAGCGAATACGCCTGGTGGTGGTGGTACATTCAAAAGTCTGAGCGAGGGAGATTTGAGAAAGGCGAACACGGCATTGAAATTGAGTCAGGTGAATGGAGAAGGAGAAGGAGAGGGAGAGGGAGAGGGAGAGGGAGAAACAGAGAGAGAAACAGAGAAAGAAACAGAGAGAGAAGAGAAGACAGAAGGGAAGGGAGGAGGAAAAGAGGAGGAAGTAACAAGTAAGCCGGAGGAAGTAACAAGTAAGCCAGAGTAAGTTTGGTATGGATGATTGAATGATTTATAGTTGGTTGGTTGGGTATCTTATGTAGTTAACTTGGATGCTTGATCTCTCTCCCTTGCTTGTCTGTGATTTCACAACGACAACTGTATGTGCTTATACTGTGTATATGTACATCTTTCTCACACGGAAAGGGCAAGTTACCATAACTTATATTCTCAAATTTGGATCTCAGGTCAAACAAGTGAAATTGAGAAGTTTTACTTGTGGTTGCTGAAATTAGAGCATTTAAAACATCACTCAGATGTTTATTAAGGATTGCATGAACTTTGTATAACGTTATTTTTTCGATTGTGGACATTGGCTTTTCGAAATGTGTCATAAAGATTCACTCGAACTAAAAGCTACCCATACTGAAGGTGGGTTACAGCTGCCGCTACTGCCTTCCCTCGGTATTTGAACATTTTGTGTATAGTATTTCTCGGCATTATAGAACTCTAGTTCTCACTTGGATTTTTCTGTCAAGACGGATGATATTATCCGGGAAACGCTCTCTTCAAAAACTTCTCGTCTTTCTTTACTACAACTCCCTCTTTCCCAATGGTAGCACCGATAGCGACTACGTTCAGATGCAAACGCCAGCTGGGATAGATACTATTTTCATCATCAATGTTTTGAAGAAGCTGAGGTGTTATCGGTGCAGAAGCGGGAAGACAGTGGCTGGGATGAATATACACCTATTGAGCACCAGAGTGTTTGGTCATTTTGTTATTCGTGCGTGTCGAATACAGCTATTTGAGTGATCCGGCAATTTAGCGGGAGTCCAGTCCTTTGGTCCAAGCACAGGCCAAAATCATGGTCCGAACCAAGTGATATCTATCTCTTGTAGTTTGGAACCCTAAATGATTATTCCATGGAGACCAACCCTTGGGAATAAAATTTCCAAGCTATGGCTGTCCGGTGAAATCATCATGAGTATCAGATTGCTGCGTTGTGTCTTTGGGCACAAGGAATGGAGATATGCGAGTCGGATACAATTCAATGCATCATGTTGATGTCAAACATCCTATCGATCTCCTTGCATCGTTGCATTGGGTCCAGAACCAAGTGTAGACATGAATGTTGCAATGAATGTTGACCATTTGTGCCAAAAGCGCGGGGAAGCCGAGAACGTAGTTGCGAAAGTTCATTGTCAATTGATCCGAATTGTGATCCGAATTTTCAGCCATCATGCTTGTCACCATTTATCTTGGAAGGTTCAGCTGCTGTGATAGCAATCCGGACTGTGATCAATTATTTGATGTGATTGGCGCCGAGACAGGGGTTTCTGTACCTGTGTTTGCACTTCCCATCGTGTGTAAATCCGGTTCCCAATTATTCAATCCTTGTATTCGTGAGACAATGGTAGCTGCTTTGATAATCGCCTGCGTCACGGCTTCGTCCTTCTTGTCCACCTGATAACATCCTGTACCCCTTCCTACTCACTCTGACCAGATGATCCCTTTGTGGTACGAGCCATCGAAATTGTTGGTGAGTACTACTCTGT
>Ga0153986_1000103_pt1 | contig 26080 bp, 33 predicted proteins | sample TSGA070MetaG_FD_104724 | JGI IMG/M metagenome (GOLD analysis project Ga0153986, IMG submission 104724) | Attine ant fungus gardens microbial communities from Georgia, USA - TSGA070 MetaG | ecosystem: Host-associated > Fungi > Mycelium > Unclassified | place: USA: Georgia, Alexander Wildlife... | reverse complement strand
TTGCTGCGTTCCAAAGCTGCGGCCCTTACACTACAGATGTACATGGGTAATGTATTTCCCGAGTCAATTCAAATGAGATGTGACCAGAAGAATCAGGGATAATACCTTGGTGTTTGGACCACCTGAAATTGTATCATGAGATATATGATGGTATCAGATGCTTTTCAAGGCTTACATGTGGCAATTGGCTTAGAAGCACCGTTCACTTGAGACTTGGAATGAGGCCGGCTGATCGGGTGTACCAAAGTTGCAGTCACAATGATTGCGAGAACAAGAACTCGGAGAAAAATAAACAGTAATAATTGGAATCCGAACCGCATTTCTGACAGTAAGAATTACGTCCAAGATGAAAGCAAGATCTTACCAAAGTGTCAGGTTAGGGAATAAGGAGGCTGACTTGGAGAAAAGCGATTCCCTAATGTGCAGCGGGCATGGCTAACTATATGTTATGGACAATCATGACATCCAAATACTGGATTTCAACACCAACACCTACTGAAGAAGCTGGTCTTAAAATTATCGTATTGACCTCGCGGGGCAAACGTCAAGTTAAAGACCACATAATAAACATATACTTAGGTATTTGTTAGCTACAGGATTACTTATGGGCCAAACGTCAAACCCTGGTTGGAAAGCATTCAGAAAGTATTCAAAGGGCTAAGGCATATGGTTGTTCACAGAAAAGAAGTTTAAAGGCCACCAAGAAGAGCCAATGCTGTCCTCAGTTCCTTCTTCGCCTGTTCTACATCCTCGTAGTCCAAGGAGCTGATAGCAAATCTACAGTGTTTCTGGGCTTTTGCGATGAATTCAGGAGCCAGCTCCATAGATGAAGGAGGGGCTGATGCTGTTACAGATGGTGCCGAGTATTTAGGTGGAAGGCAATTGCTTGCGGTTTGATCAGGGTATACATGGAGGGGATTCATATGTGAACATGAAGCCGGAGAGGATGTACCTGTTTGAGGTATCAAGGGTGGCGGTGATAATCGAGGGGAAGGTGCACAGATGCCCGATGGATCTTGATATACCTCTGCTTGGCTCGGAACTTTGGACGAGTATTCCAGGAAAGGATTCAAGCTACTTGCAGTGGTGGACTGAGTCTGATCCTTGCGTTCCAGGCTCCCTGGTTGTTCTGATGCCTCTATAGCGTTTGTTTGAGGAAGGGATGATGGAGAGACCATTTCTTCTACGTCATCGGAGACCCAAGCCTTCTTCTGCCGCAGGGATGATATACTTGTTGAGTTTGTGCTACCCACGTCGCCTTCGCTGCGATGTGAATTTGCACTCCTTGTAGGAGATTCATCGCGAATATCATAAACAGCTTGTGTTGCAGGCTGATGCATTAACTTGGTTGAATCTGATGATGCCCCTGGCTGTTCAAAGGACACTAGATCTTCTATCTGACCCGCAGGACCTGGTGTAGGTTTGCGCCCCTCGCGGAATGCCTTGGAAATGTCTGCGGCCTTCCATTTAGCGTAACGAATCTTGTCTTCATTCTGTATAATTAGAGGGTACGAAAAAGGCAGTTGATGTCGACTCACAGACTCAGACACGTCGGATTTCGGGAAAACCTTGAGGATTTGCAAAAAATTGGATGCTGCATGAAATTTCTTTGCAGTTGTTCTATAGAAGATGTAAATACCACGAATGACCAGGGGGGAAAGTGGCATACAGACCTCGTAGCAGCACCTCTACGATCTTCATTATCGGCGCTCTGAAAGACTTTTAACGCGAAATTCTCGACAAAGGCCGCGCTCACAGCCTCTATCTCGATCGCGTCCACAGGGCCGATTTCTATCTTCATCCGCTCGAGCGCACCGAGAAGGGCAAAAAGAACGTCGCGTGAAGCATTATTACGAGCCTTCGAGTCAACGCCAACTTGGGCTGCATAATATGCGCCTGAAGTTTGAGTTAATACTTGCCGGCATGATCGATGAAATACGGATTTACACCAGTATGCGATTATAGGTTCTTGCTTCTTGAGTTCCTCCGCACGTTGAAGGAAAGGGATGATGGCTTTGAGTTCTGTGGAAATTGGAGGGAGACCAAGGAGGTTGGGCGATGACATTCTGGAGTGAACAGATGATTTATGAATCAATCAAAGCAAAAAGTCGAGACCAGCATGGTTGCACACCGATCACTTGACGTCACCGGTTGTTCTACCGTCCCAATAATAAGTTCATTCTGTAGACATTCTAGAATACCTAAGTACCCAGGGCTACCTACTGCAGATGCAGAAGGGCTGCTCAACCCTAAGGAGGTTACATCATATGACAAAGCAAATACGTCAGTCAATATAGAGAGTGTGACAGTTCACTTCAACAATACTGAGGTAGGATTCTTTTACTCTGGAACCGTAGTGACTGCTACTTATATCCTGCCACTTATTAGAAAATGTACAGACCTGGGCTCTCCAGCAGAGTCAACTGATTGAGATCAACTAAAAGAGAAGTATAACTTACAATAAACACAGCTCTGCTGCAATGAAGTAGAGACAGGAATGAGTCAGGAGTGTAAATGAACCTGAGATCCGGCCAATCTGGAGGCAAGTTAAAACTCAGACTAGGAATAATGCTCGAATTCTTAATATTGAGATAATTCTGATTGTTTTTACGACAGTAAGCGCGGTATCAGAGGCTTCAAGTAATTCTACCAATCACCCAGTCAGATCCACACTGTTGCGACGTGGGTCAAGTACCCCACTCGAGACATTCAATAAATTCTAGGCCACAATGGGTCTGTTACCGCCGCTCGAACATTGACACAATCCCGAATGTACTTTGGCGTGGCTGGAACAGTTTGCGAATGCCCAGTATTGGTATTCGAAATATATTCGGTGATCTTAGTAGTTCTGTTGATGAAATCATTCAAATAAGCAGTGGTATAGCTTGATAGACCTCCGCAATCATTGATGTTCAAGACCATATTCCGAGGCGAAAAATGTAGTAAGAAAAATAGTATGGAGTCAACCGACATAAGTGACAAGAGCAACTGCCTTATCAATACCTGCTTAACTCAACTGAATCGGTATGCGCAAAGTAATTTTCGATTTGGTTAGAGTCTGGAGGTGACAGAGGCATGAAAGCGATTGATTCGGTAAGTTGCATCGCCTAGTCAGATCTAAGATTAAATCCACGAAGCGAATAGAGGTACTTCATAAATATGCCTGTCTTGACCACCAGTGCTCCTTTTCCCTCACCTCGCCTCTATTTTAAACCTCTCAGCCTAGTTCCGACTAACACCGGGGTATCCCCAGAAGGCATCTTCAATCATACAGGTCGTCCGACATACACACTCCTGTCGCAATCATGTACTCCCAGACTGGACTCTGCGGAATATTGCTCGCTGTCTGTGTTCTAAGATTATTGTTCCGAAATCAACGGAAGACTAAGCTTCCCCTGCCCCCCGGGCCCACAAGACTCCCAATCATTGGTAATGCGCTCGACATTCCACTGGTCAGCATGACTCAAACTTACCTTGGGTGGACTAAGAAATTCGGTATGCAGTATATGCAGTATAAATGGACCCTAGTACCTTATAGTCTGAAATTAACGTGTTCTTCAGGGTCAGACATTATATACCTGGAAGCACTCGGCAAAAAGATGATCATCCTGAACAGCTATGATGTCGCTACCGAGCTACTTGATAGAAGGAGCCATATTTATTCCAGCAGGGGAGTCTCTATCCTGCTGACTTTTGTCGCGAATATTTACCCAAGAATAAATAGACCACACTTGACGTTTTTGGGGGAGCTGTATGCCTTCCAATTCTCATCATGTTGCACGCCATGCTCACAATACTCCAGAATGGATCTAAGGTGGCTTTTTGCGATGATGCCCTACGGTGAGGAATGGAAGGAACGCCGACGAAGATTTGTTCACCACTTTCCAATGTCAAACACCAATATCCACCAGCCCAAAGAGATTCAACTCATTCGCATGCGTCTTCTGCCTCAACTTGTAAAGTCGCCAGAACGATTTATGGAACATATCAGACAGTTAGATCTTATAAACTCAAGTTATAGTCCGTTCATGCTGACATCCCTATAGTATGATTAGTGGGACACTACTTTCACTTGCATATGGAATCCCCACCAAACCTGAAAATGACCCTATGGTTCATCTTGCGGAGAAGGCAATGGCAGCAAGTGCCGCCGGTGCTATTCCAGGCAGGTTTCTCGTTGATGTTTTCCCATTGGTCAAGTATGTCCCGGAATGGTTACCCGGTGCCAACTTTCAGCGCATAGCAAGGGAATGGAAGGAATTGTGGCGGAGATTTGCAAACCGAGCGTTCGAAGTGGCAGAGGCAAACATTGTGAGTTTGATCCGGAGATCTCCGTAAGCTCTTATTTTTAATTAATTTTTAACTCGAGTGACAGTTGAGTGGCGGTGCGGAGTACTCCTTTGTGTCATGTTCTTTAGACGCTGTGGAGGAGAATCAGGACATCGAGAGACAGAAGGTGATCATAAAGCAGACAGCGGTCACATTCCTTGCGGGTAAGTTGAATCCAGATCCGATTTGGGCGTCCCTTTCAATTTGAGCTATAGCCGGCGCTGATACGACTGGTGCTTCGATCGTCATATTCATTCTGGCTATGATCCTGAATCCCGACATCCAAACGAAAGCTCAGGCTGAGATTGATCAAGTACTCGGAAACGGGAGATTGCCTGATTTTAGTGACTTGGATTCTTTGCCATACGTTACCGCCATAATGAAAGAGGTTTTGCGGTATGTCTGTCATATCCATTTCCTATTTACTCTACCTTCCCATTTTTCTCTATGATGACGTACGTATCTGTGACAGATGGCAACCTCCCAATCCTCAGGGTAAGATTTTGCTCTGATCGGCTGGCCAACCCTGAAACATGATTCACGTGGAATAGCTGTCCCACATCTGAACACAGAAGACGATTTTTATTTGGGATACCAAATTCCCAAAAATTCTATTGTCATTCCCAATCTCTGGTAAATTGATGCCTTCATACAAGTAAATTAGGTGTTCGAACTGGTTGATTTGATCAGGGCTATGTCCCGAGATGAAATTCGTTATCCAGAACCCGAAACATTCAACCCTGAGCGATATCTCACTGCCGACGGTGAACTCAACCCGAACGCAAATGACCCGTACGAATTCGTATTCGGTTTCGGTCGAAGGTCCAGCCCCCTTCCCGGTGATCAAGTATAATTAACTCTAATTATCAAATTTCAACTCCAGAAAATGTGTTGGTAGCCATATCGCAACGTCCTTACTGTGGATAGCAATGGCATCCATCCTCGCTACTCTCAAGATTGACAAGTGCAAAGACGAATTCGGAAATGTTATCGAGCCAGTCATAGATTTCAAATCCGCCAATATTGTCGCGTACGTTTTCCCTCTTTGGCTGTCTATAACGTACTTGACTTGCAAATTAGGCTTCCAACTCCATTCAAATGTTCAATACAACCTCGTTCTTCAGAAAGCGAAAAGTTGATTTTTGCTGCTGCAGAACAAAGTTATTGATCTCATTATCAGGATTTGCTTCTGTCTCTGGTTGACAACCATAGTCTTCATCAAACCCGACCGTTCTCTCACTAGATCTCTTACGAGAGCACGGCAGTACCAAGCAAGATGGAAGCCGACATGTGGCCGAAAACATGCACAGATTTACCCAGAATAAGAACCAAGAGAGGGCACACGGAAGGAGGAGAGCTTGAGGGAAAATTTATCGATAAGCATCTATTTAGATTTTAGTCACGGACAAAACATTTGCAGGTAGAGAATACATTAACATTTTACCGCTTCCTGGTCATTCTTTTTGCTGGCTAATATTGTGGGAAGGCTAAGCGAGCTCGAGGGGGAAGTTTTCACTTTGCAGTGAGAGAGGAAGATAGATGTCTATTATTTTGTTTTACCTCAAGCATATACTAGCAGACCTGACACTAGTGAATCAATGGAATGATGAAATGCCTGACCCACAAAGCCGTTCCAACTAAATATTCAATAATCAAAGGAAATAGAAGAAATGACCAAGGAGGTGACAAAGTGCACTCTCATTGCCAGCTCCCCACCTTGCCTTGACAGTACAATATTGAGCAAAAAATTCAATTTCAGTGAGGTAGGTCATCAATCCTTAGGAATTTTCAGGATTCCAGCAAAAAGACATTGCAGAAGGCTTTGTGAACATTATGATCTGAGGTGAATTGGTTGATACCCAATGATCCTGTATGACATTGACGCGAGTCGAGCGTCAAGATCAGAGATCCTGGGCACTTGCTAGCTAACAAGCATTTCACTATGACAAGGATAGGGTATTACTACATGAGTCGGGAAGCCAGGCTCAATCGAATTGATGATCCATTTGAAGACAATTGCTTCAGATTGGATGAGCATCTGACAAAGGATTTGGTGGTGATTCTGGACTACCATTGTGTGCAATGGGCTAAAGATGATAAGAGGTGGGTGAATGCATTGCAACGCTGAAAGATTGCGCACTTGATTAAGCATGGTTTACGGGAGAAGTTGTGCCACTGGGAGGAATTACAACAGGCTCACGGTGTGAGTCACTAGTGTTTGCGCTATTAAGAGAACTATTTCTTGAAGGATTTGAAAGATCCATGTTGGGAGGTTGAAGCGAATGGAATTCTGTGAGTGCCTGGGAAAGGTCATCAAGCTGTAGACATTAAGCCTTGGTTGATGGTTGCAAGGTGGAACAGCCAACCTTGTCCATCATGGCATCGATCGCTTGCTTTCTGCCTTGAAATTGGGTCGCTAGCTTTCTGAATTCTCTTTCCCGAGCCCTTAGTTTCTCTGCCTCCTCGTCCACTGCACCCACTGCCTCTTCATCTTCTATATCGCCACCGGTGACTGAGCTTGCGCTTGCCGTTCTCGGACGAGGAAAACCAGTGGCCCGCGATGAACCTCCATGGGAACCTTTTCCCTTACCGTCAGGTTGTTTTCCAAGGGCTACGCCTTCCAGGTCCACATGCATTCGAGCGATCTGGTGCTGGAGATCGAGAACTCGCGACAGATGCGACCACATTTCATCATGAGAAGTTGCATTATTTGCAGGCATGCCTTCCCCTCCACGTTCGGCTGGCTCTGTAGGTACAATGATACCAAGAGGTGAACCGTCAAAAGGGTCGTAGAGTCTAGTAGGAGCGAGGGAGGGATTGCTTGCCAAAGAAGCAGCTGGGCTAGCCAGAAAATTCACAGGTTCATTTAGAGAGCGTGACTTGTAATTGGTATTAGAAGCATCAAGGAGTGACAGGGATGTGGCATCCAACCCGCTCTCTGATCGGTCCTGAACGTTGTACACTTGTTTGAGTATCCGGCCATGAGGCGTACTACTCAAAGCGGTAAAGTGCCCTTGCTTCAAATTCCGCTTTGCTGGAGAGGTCCGGTCAAAGGACGTGTGGCCATCCACAGAACTTGCATATGGCCTGAGCGTAGAACTGTAGCCGTCAATGGAACCCAGCGCCCCAGTCAGCCGTTGTGATGAGCTATCCATGGAATGTTTTGTAGGATTCTGATCAAAAGGACGGAAATGTCATAACACGTGACATACCGATATAGAAAAAATGGATCTGTTATGCCCGTACGTCGATGTTCTTCCGACGATCGCAAATTCACCACCTGGTGACCGAGGAATGCGCAGTATAAGCGCAGTAGCGCAGTTTTGACTCGTTTTGACTCTATTATACTTCGTCGTTGCCCTATAAAAGCCCTACTTTTTGCTGTCATCTCATCTCATCTCACTACCTATGTCGATCATCTTCAAGCTCAAATACAGAGACATCACTCGTCGCACTCTTCTTGCGGAACTGCCTGGATGGGATGTTCTTGCCGAAAGGTTATCATCTACTTTCCTTGTTCCTGTAGCCAATGTTGGCGTGTCATATGTCGATGGCGAAGGCGAGGAAATAACTCTGAACTCCCAAGAAGAACTCGATGACTTCTATACAACCACTTATAAACACGGCGAGAGCATCAGGTTCACTGTCAAGGATCTTTCTACTTCCCATTCTATCTCGAGAGATTCTCATGAATCTACCTTTCATTACCCTCCGCCATTTCCTCCTGCTCACTATACTCAACCAGAATTGACCCTCTCTTACGGGATGCCGCCTCCATTCTCTCCTTTGCACCATCAACAGGTAACTCAACCTCCTACGCACTCTCACCCTCAGAGTGGCGAGAGAATGGGTCATGGGCTTCATGGTAACCATGAACATCACCAACACCGTCGGCACCTACATAACAGGCCAAGTCGTTGGCATCATCAACCTCCACCTTCAATTCCCTCTTTGAGTGTAACTCTTTGGGGTCCACATGGTTCTGCTCATCGACCTTCACCAGACCATCTCTCTGGTCATTCCCATCCGGGACCTAGTTTGAGTGCGCTCTCCCATGAAACTTCTAATCCAGCTCTTGAATCTCCAAATGCCCCTGATTTTCTTGTCTGACATGTATCATTGCTCCTTCAACATGGGGTCCGTGGTGATGTACAGAAAATGCCTAAGTAAATAGAAGCCAAGGTCATCCAGTCTGATCATCTTCACTTAAACCAATTCTTGTATCGATTCATTGGTGTTAGCAATATAAGTCTTGAGGAGAGTAACTTTGGCTATCATCCCAAGACGGACGACTGTTTGCTTCAGAATATTTTGACTGAGATTCTATCCAATAGAACACCACAACAATATAAGCTACCCTTCTGATGCCTTTGTGGGGTTTCCTGATCATAAACAGCGACCTTCAGGAATTGTTTCAGTTTTGGTTGAGAATTTGCTCCTCATTTACTTACCCGGAACTGCCTTCCCAGCAGAATTAACCCTGGAGGTAAGAGAGTTTTCACTACACAGCAATCCTCGAACAAACGCTTCTGCAACGACAAGTGCCCCAGCAGGACTCGTATGAAGATGATCATTAGGATAAAACGTGGTTGTCTGCGTTTCACCAAGAGCATCGTAAGCTGCTGCTGTATAAGCGTAATGATCAACATAGGTGATATTCCTTCTAATTCCGATGCTTTGTGCGTAAGTTACGAATCGATTCGGACCCGCAATCTGACCATTATCCCAAATGTTGTCGGGCGTCTGAGATGAAATGATTGGAATGGCACCTTTGCTCAACGCTGCGGCAACTGCATTTTCGATGTAGAAGGCAAAGCTGTGGATTGTAATGGTCTGACCACTATCGAGAATTCAATGAGTCTATGTAACACTGTTCAGTGAGAGATGTCCTAACGTTGCGGTCGTGACAGTGCTGGTGATGTCATAACCATCTCCTACTGCATCTTGCTTTCCGTTGTCCACAGCCCCTGCACTTGCATCGTTATGGCCAAACTCGATGATGACATAGTCGCCCGCTTGGGTGCTGCTGATGAGGGAATTGAAGAGTCCTTGGTCGCTGAACGATCTAGCACTTTCCCCACCAACCGCATCATTGACAACGGGGATAGTTAGAAACTGTGACAGAAAAACGCCCCAACCTAGTCAGTGATATTTTAACAATGCATTAGGTCATCTCTCTATAGGCGGGGGACAAACCTTGGGTACCACTGCCTCCTCCACCTACAGCCATGGTAGAATCACCCGCAAGCCTTACGGTCTGCGATGCAACGTGGAGGACAAAGAAAGATAGCCCAAGTAACTGGAGCATGTACATATTCCCCAGATGATTGAATATGACAGCTGCTTCCAAGGTTTTAAAGGTCGAAGAGCGGATTAAAACGGGACACTTCAGCCGTCAGAAGAGCAGTATTTATTGAGAACATCTGCATGTGAACTACATGCTACTCTTGAGATTCCTTAGGGGGGCCACCATTGATGTACAACTCGGAGTTGGATCAGACTGCGCGAAAGAAAGATGTACCCGATCTCATGACCTAGTCCAAGTCTCCAAGAAGTCCAACGATCCGGGACGTAGCTTATCGGGCCGCACCTTGACCACTATGCGAAGAGAACCGTTTGATACCGGAAAAATAAGCGGAGCAAATCCCTGAGAAAAAGTGAGTTGCTGTGAGTACTGATTTGCAAAAGTCCTACTTCATTCTTCTTCAGCATTCAGATCATCTTCAACCTCCTCCTCCTCATCTTCTTCCTCATCCTCCTCCTCATCATCATCATCTTCTTCTTCTTCGTCCTCATCTTCTTCTTCTTCTTCGTCCTCCTCATCTTCGTCCTCATCCTCGTCTATTGTTTGATCAGCTTGAGCTCGTGATTGATGTTGAGGCTGAGGGTTATGTCCTGGAGTACCACTGGCCATTTTCCTTGCCTGTATCGCTCGGAGTGCTTCTTCCCTTTCTTCATCGACGGGTAGAAGTTCGTCCAAAGCCAAATCTCGCCATCTCAAAGTACCGTTTATGCCTCCGCCAGCGTAACCCATGTCTTCAAATAGAGCGCGTGACGTAGGATCATAAGGAGGCCGAGGCCGTGCAGCAGGATGCTTGATATTGGTAGGATTGCCGTAAGGATAAGATGGGTGCACTTGAGAAGGTAGAACTAAATTTTGTAAGCAAGCATGACCCAATAGAAATTCTCAGTAGACTCACCATCTGAATCATCTGGGTTGGGAGGTACTAAGTGTGGTGGAATATCAAGCTCTTCTGTCGCCTCAGCGCCACGTCTCATATGGGGTACTCTGTTTCCTACATACCATCGTCTGAAAGATCTCCCTTGATATACTCAGATGAATCTATTGTGTCAAGTAGCAAGAGATCATTTCGAGTCATATGGAGATAACAGAATGTGAGATCCTAAAACGACAAGTCATGAATGCTCACAGATGTGCTGACAGTTCCTTACGGTCATCGTGGACAGGACAGGTACATTGACATCAGGAGTAAATATATACAAGCACTACTACAGACATTGATCTATAATTATAAGCACAAGCTACAAATCATGTGACGGATTGCTCACTTGGTACATTTTGACCAGCAGAGTTGACTCTGGATTTCAGCGCATTGTTTCCGCACAACAGGCCTCTGACGAAGGCTTGTGCAACAACATTCGCACCGGTCACGGATGTATGGGTGTGATCAACCGGATAAAAGGCAGTGACAGCTGTCTGTCCCAATGCATCATATGCCTGCGCAACATATGCATAATGATCAACGTAGGCTGCCCCTGTGCGACTAGCAGCCGTTTGTGCATATCCAACAAATCGAGGTCCTGCTCCAATTTCCCCGTTAGTCCAGATATTGTCGGGAGTCTGAGAAGACACAATGGGAACTGCGCCTTTTGCTTGAAGGGCTGTGACTGCATTTTGGATGTAATAGGGGAAGGTGTGAGTTACAATCTGTTGTCCTCTTAACTAGAATGAGCTGACCCCCTTCAGGATGACATGACTTACGCAGCATCAGTCACAGTCGAAGTAGTGTCGTATCCGTCACCGAAGGCGTCCTCTCTGCCATTATCAACAGTCCCGCTCAGACCATCGTTATGGCCAAACTCAATGACCACGAAATCGCCACTTTTGACAGTATTAATAAGAGTGTTGAATCGACCCTCATCCGTATACGATCTCGCAGAGCGACCGGCAATGGCACTATTCACCACCGGGATTGTTAAATATTGACCTAGGTATTGACCCCAACCTAGTAGAAGACGTGAGCATCGTATATTCTGAACGCATATGAGCAACACTTGCCGTCTGTACCAGGTGCAGCGGAACCTCCTCCTCCACGCGCCATCGTCGAGTCTCCGGCCACGTAAACGGTCTGACCATTCGCATTATAGGTGAAAAGTGCAGCAGCTATCAACGAAGCAGGAAGGCGCATTTCTCACACTGATGATTTGCAGCTGTCTACATCTCCTACTTTTTATATTGCTATTCATCCATCGAGTTTTCTAGCCAGATCAACAACTATCCGGACCGTCGGTTGCTGTCAAGCGAGAATCAATTGTTCACATGCCATGTGAGTATTCTACGACAAATTTCCGTCATGCTTCTTCCTCGTTATCGTCTTCTTCGCTCTCACTGTCTTTGATTTGCAAGGCACTGAATCTTCCAGTGTTTTCTGCTGGGAAATCTTCCCCAGATTCTCCAGTATCTGAAAGTAACTCTGGGCTTTCTTCACCTTGAATATCTTGTCCACCTTCCTCATCACTATCACTTTCACTCTCATCATCCTCATTGTCTCGACCTGCAATCCATATACCTGCATTCGTTTCTGGGCTCTCTTTTGTTACCAAATCAGACGAAGTGCCCGGTGGCCAGAATGCCCATGACAACCGGCCCTCTGCAAGCGCGCGGAGGACTAAGGGTAGACAGTCAGTAGATGTAACAATCCATGAATTGTGCCCATACTTGCATTGCCTGCCCTGTAAATGTCAGGCCGACCCGCCTTAGCTGTAACCCAACCCCTGTTATTCGCGCGTGCAATCAAGATATCCATCGCAGTCCACTGGAGCAATTTTGGCTTGGGCAGTGGCATGCCTTCTCTCCGGGTCCTTTTGTCCTCAATCACAGATTCGGTTGCAGCTGGATGGTTCAATCGGTAGGTCTTCTCGAGAGGAAAAATCTGAGCTACGTAATGGATACATGCTGGGATGGCCGATACTCTTGAAATGGGCAGTATTCCAATTAACACCTGTTTTGCTGAGTTGATTGGAGAATGAGGATCTGTCAGGAGTCTAATATACCTGCATTTCCATTGGCACATAATTTGGCAAAACAAGACCAGGGCAATCCACGAGACGGACATCCTTCGTCCAGTACAGTGTCTGAAAATGCCTTGTCTACCAATTGAATTAGTAATCAGATCAAGCAATCAATTGAAAAGACTCACCTTGCCTGGAGTTTTGGATGTTCGTACCCGCCGGGAACCAAATAGAGCATTGAGAAGTGACGATTTTCCAACGTTTGGTTGACCTAGACCTTCTAAGCATATGGTAAAAATGGCGTAGGGGAGTATGATACCTATAAGTCCCACTGTCAAGGTCTCAGATTCCTTTTCGAGATCTGTACTCTTGACCTCTCTGCCATCGGGCACTGATTTTGACATTGCTATGTCATCAACAGTAGCGCCTAACTGATCACCATCCGTGCTCAAAACTTCATCCCAGTCTATTTCCCGTTTTACTGGAGGAACCCAATTTCTCAGCAGTTTGGAGTTCATCACTTTCTCAGGTGGTTCCAGCATCTCGGCATGAGTCTCCCTGATTGCCTCTACCAACGGGCGGCGGAAGCTATCAGGGAGATGGGGCTCGAGCTGATTTTTTCCTTGATATATAGTCGTTGTCTTTTTGTGGGCGTACGACTCAACTTGAATAATACGTATATTGGGATAGGTGACTTTGAAATGCTTCATCCATTCGGCTGCGCGCACAGGACCAGTAATATCGACCTTTGTCAGAACAAGGATAACTTGACGATTCACTAGATAATCTGCAAGTGACGGTGGAAAGTGGAGGAGCGGAGATCTCGAGTCGAGGAGGATCAGAATGATTTGTGAGATTTCTGTAACACGCCAACTACACAAACGTTCCGTCTTCAATGAAGAGAAAAATGAATCATGAGTGGATTTATCTCACAATTGTCGCCAGACCTCTATATTACGCTCAAAATATGTAGGAGATGGAAGACCAGCAAGAGGCTGGCCATAGAATTCTGGTGCGTCTTCTGATTCGAGTGGCTCTGACTTCCGACCTTTCTGCCACCGCTCGACTAATTCATCTGTTTGAGCTAACCATTTCTTGAAGAATCCTTCTTCATTATGTTCTACTTCCTTTTTAGACATATCGAAGCGCCACTTGGGTCGCCTAGGACATGAAAGAATACCAAGGTCCGTTGTTGAACTGTCATTAGCAAAATCATGGGAGTGGGTTACTTTGTACGAAATTGGTCTGAAGAGGGGGGCAGTAGACGCGATAGCCTCTGTCTCCTCTAGGAATGTAGGAGGGAGCTTGATAAAGACAGATTGCAGCTTCCTAGCTGATGTAGTGACTACATTAGGGTTGCCCAACTTGCCAAGTGGACCCGCTCTGGCTCGCTTGCGATTGCGAGAAGGCTGATTTGTATATTCTGCAGATGGAATATCACCTCGCTTTATGGCACGCCTGATCTGCTGTTGTTCCTTCTTCTGCTTTCCGGAGATCGGTTTGCGACGAGGCATTGAAAAAATCTGAAGGTGACGTCATTGATGTCATTAAGTAAAACACTGGAGTCACAGATGTTACACTATTGTAGTTTATTGAAGCACTTCCACAAGATGTATGATGAGATGTAGGAACAAGACAACTGCAGCATATAGTCTTCAAAGCCAAGTTAATTAAACCTAATGGGGCAGCAAACCAAGGGTGATGTCAAACCACAAGCCACTACTAACCATGTCTATGTCATATTATGACGTGTGCTTCCACCGTCTGAAATACAATCATCTACAGCTGGGGTGGTTCATCATTCTGAATCAACGGATACATGTGCTAGAACAGCTCAAATTACAAGGAATGCAAGATAGATAGCATTTATTATGTGAGTTAGACAATACCCAACTTGAAAAGATTACTTTGTGAACTGAGAATGTATTATAATATGACTTCCAGGTTTCTTTGTGTTGAAATACGACGAGGGGAGGGTACAAACAGATAGCAAATACAAACTAACTATTCTACTTATATACCTAGTTATACACTGAAATGTGAAATACAAGGAATCACATGCATTGTGCAGGCTTGCATGAATTCCTAATTCCAACACTTTATACCATTCATCAGTCTTTATTGGATTGAGCAACATCAAATAAGTGATACAAAACTGAAGTAGTTATAAAAAGTAGAGTTTGTTGTCAGGACACCTGACACGCTGTGAAGCAATACAACTCAGCCTGACAAGAACAGAACTGAAATTGAGATCTACCTGTAAAGCAATACAACTAAGTAGATCAGTAAAGAGAACTACAGAAACACAAAAATGTTTACCTCAGCCTGACAAGAACAGAACTGAGGGCAAAACTATCCTAGTAGCAAAAAATCATCTGCTTACTAAGCCGGTGAAAAACACAACACGAAAATTGTCAATAATAAGAAGGAAATAATATCTGAGGCACATCCACAACAAAAACAAGGTTCTGTTTTGCAATTGTTAATCAGACCCGCTCTTGCCTCTACCATAGGTAGGAATTAGAATTCTAAAGATAGAAAAAAGTATTGTTTGGATACTGTTTGTCCCATTTTTTTCAGGTCACCAGTCATTGCGTTGGGCGACGCTGCTCTCCGAATGGCAGCGCCGAAGTCTTCCTACGCCGATAAATCCAAATTCAACGCTCGTGTAAACCAAGAAAAGACTGTGAGCTCGAAAAAAGGAAAGGAAAAAGAGAAATCCGCAAAGCCTCCATCAAAACATACTTTGATTTCATCTACGAATTGGAATGAACAAGAGACTCCTTGGGAATGGGCAGTCATAACTTCTTCAGCCGCGAGCAGAGTATCTCCGATATTCACAAAAGATGGAAGGTATGCCTGTCTAGTTTCGAAAAACATCTCTGTTCACTTGATGTCTTTAGTCATTTCTTCTCTCTTGTTGGGTCGTCTGTGAAGATCCACTCAACAGCAACGGGACAGATCGTATCAACACTTAAACCACCAGACTCCAGCTCTACGTCGAGTGGCCAATCAAAAATGTTTTCTTGCGCGGTCATCAATCCTCACAACCCATTCCAATTGATCACTGGCTCCTTAGATGGATCCTTGATGATCTGGGATTTCTTGGATGGTTCATTACTCAGAACCATCGATATTGCTCGACCTGTCTATTACCTCTGCGCGCATGAACAGTTCAAGGATTACGTTTTTGTCGTTGTGTCTTGTTCAGAAAAGGGTGTGTCATCTGATCCATGTTGTTCACTTATCCAAATACTTACTTCTCTTCAAGATCAGAGTGCTGCTGTGATTCGTGTCTCTTTGCGGAACAGCGCTTCTGCCAACTCTATGTCCATGCAATCAGCAGAGGAGTTGATTGTGGGAAAAATCCTGTCCCCTACGGGGTTGGTTATTGCACCTAATGGAGCTTGGCTGGTGGCCACGGCAGGGCACAAAGTCTACGTTGCGAGGACGTCGGCTTTGACGGCGGGCTTCACAAAGTATGTGTCTCCCGAACGTCTTACCTGCTTGGCTTTCCACCCCTTAGAAGAGTATTTTGCAACGGGGGACGACCAAGGTGTTGTTCGGCTCTGGTACTGTCTCAACGAAGAATCTACCACAAATGTGAAAGGCGTGGAGAAAAAGGCACAAACATCGCTCATGCATTGGCATGCACACCCAGTTTCTACGTTGACTTTCACAGCTAATGGTGCTTATCTGTTGAGCGGAGGCGAAGAGGCAGTGTTGGTAATATGGCAGTTGCACACTGGGCGTAGGGAGTTTGTTCCTCGAGTGGGATCTGCTATCAACACCGTGTCCGTGACGAAATCGAACAATGGGGAGGAGTATCTATTGGGACTAGCAGATGCGACATATGTATTTGTCAATGCTAATAACCTGAAGATCTCCAGAACTTATTCGGGACTGAAACTTGGTGCGTATTTTATCGTGCATTCAGCATTTTGTTTACATTTGTGGGCAGATCCTGGCGCACATGACTATGATCCTTCTTCATCGAAAACACCTTCGACCCCCTTGGCAGTTCACTCTTTGTCTTCAACCCTCCTTTTACCTTCATCTCATCCCTCCTCTCTTCAAATCTACTCCCTTTCAACATCCACTGTGAATTATGAACTTGAGATTTCGCCTTCCAACCGGACTTCACGAAGAGAGGACAAGCCAATAGAGCCTTCTCGAGTGGAGCAGTGTGTTATCTCCTCTTCAGAACATTGGATGGCAACCGTGGATACACGGGAAAACGACGGCGATTTTCGAGCAGAGACATATCTCAAGCTCTGGACCTGGAATGACAAGAGTGCCGTTTGGGTGCTCAACACCCGGATTGACAAGCCTCATATGGACAAGAAGATAACATCAGTGGGGTTCTCTCCTGGGGATGCTGAAGACATGCCATTGCAGCTGGTCACCACTGGCGAAGATGGTATCGTCAAAGTGTGGCGCCTCAGAGATCAGAAGCTGAAAACAGGGGAGAGAGAAGGTGAGGAAGCAGCTTCTTGAGTGGGTACCTAGGTTTTCTAATTTCAAGCAGAATTCTGGGTCACCCGAACCACTCTCAAATATCACTCAGAGAAGCCACAGACTGCCTCCTGGTCTCACGATGCCTCATTACTCGCTGTCAGTTACGAGTCTTGTGTCAATGTCTACGAGACAACAACATATGCTATGATCCAAACCCTTACACCTTTCGAGTGTCCAAATCCAAAAAACGTTCAGTTCATTGGAAGGAGGAATTTGCTGATCTCAGGCAATACTCAATTTGTTCTTTGGGACATTCTGACCCATACTGGTGAGTGACGAACTTATGGTCATCTTTGCTTTCATCTGAAGTCAACTTTTAGTCTGCTGGCATCAACATACTGGTCGTGATATTCAATTTGTATCCTCACACCCTTCTGGATTGTCATTTGCTGTTTTCGAGAACCTTGGTTCTAATGAAGCACAAACAACGCGGATCTCATTCTTTACCCTGCAATCCCCAGAGCCGACTAAAGTTTCGACTCTACCGTTCATTTTGCGGAGTAAAGTTTGGTTTTCCAATGCAGCTGAACCCTCGCACTACTCGTTCCTTGGGATCAACCAGAGCTGGAACCTTGTTGCTTTCGGTGATTCTGTTAATCTCATTGAAGAAGATATCTCGGCGAAAAGACTTGCCACTGACAATATTGTGAATAAGCAGCCAACTTTGTTGGAGAGCATTTTTGGGCCTCTGGCTATCAATTCCATGAATGCGACTCCGTTGAAATCGGCATCGTATCAAGTTCCGGTCTCATCCGAGTCGTCGAGGGAAATCCTTGAGACACCAGCATACCTCACCCCAGCCATCAACACGTTCTTTGACTCCTTGATTGACACGTTCCTGAAGAAACGCGTTAGTGAGGTCGAGGCTCAACCATTTGGCGCTTTGCAGATAGACATTGATGAGGACGATGAGATGGAAGTGGATCAACCTCAGGCGATGGCCATTGCCTCTGCTCGGACGGTTACCTTCTCAGAAATGAATGATCTTGTAGGTTTGTTCAGAAAATACGCTATACAAGGTTAGTCCGAAGGGCTGCAATATCAATTATGTTGACCTGCCTGGTCTACAGATCAAGCGTCATCATCACACGTTACAAAGCCAAATAGCAGGGTGGAAAATGGTCGAGATCCTTCCACAGCTACCAGATCACCACACAAGCCTCTTTCAAATGGCACTCCACACCAAATAAAAAAGCCTGTAGTTAAGGCCCACGATGAATCATCAAATTTAAATTCGCCATCATTCTCAACATTGGTGAACGGTAAAAAGCGCAAGAAACCTTAATTCGGATGTATAGTAGACGCAGTTTGCATTTGACATTTGCATTGTATCGCCATATGGTACATATCTATCATTGTGCATAACAAATTATATGAAGAAGATCAAAATTAAACGAGACGGCAGAAAGGAGCAGAAAACGAAATGATTTGAAAGGGAAAGCCGTCCTAGGTATTCACTCCAGTGATTCTTCGTTATTGATTTTCGAGGGATGGTTATGGGTAAAGAGCGTAGCGGCGAGCTGCTGAAGAGTATCTCTTTCCTGGGCATCCAGCTCTAACCAATTCACATGGGCAATATAAACCCTGTCAAGACCATACCCAATTTGTCTTCGGAATGCAAGGAATTTATACAGGGAGTTCCAGGAGGTGTCATTGACATCAAGGCAGTTCAGGTGGGGAAAAAGGATATGTGAAGGGTCGAGTGCACAATTACCATCGCTGAAGTCGGGGTATTCGAAAAGTGTCTGAGGATTCAAGTGGAAAACATCCCAGAACGAGTCGCTTATTTTGGATACCTGTAAGAATCTGACATCTGGCATGGATACAAACATACGAGCGAGAGCCCGGGTCCCACGTTCTTCTGGCGAAAGATCAATCAATACCAGAGCCAATGACCGAATCTTGGGAAAGAGACCGGTCAATCGCTCGAAAAGAGTGGTATAATCCTCTCCGGTGAATCCATGCAGTTCTAGTTCCTCCAATCCAGGCGCGAAGAAGCTGTTGAGCACGAACTGTACGTAATTGAGTGCAAAGTCTGCAAGGATCAGGCTCTTGAGATCAGGCAATGTCACAGGTAAATGAAAATTGTCATGTGGAGACCACTTCGGCCCTGCGCCGTGTAGGACCAGGTGACTAAGTTTGGGACAGTTGGAGAGAATATCACAAAAACGATCTACATCCGGGGCGGAGTTTATAGGAATACGACGAATGTCGAGAGTCGTGAGATTTTCAAGAGTTGTACGTGTCCAATCAACGTGAAGGCCAGAAATGGATAGATGACGGAGGCTAGACACCAATGCACCCCCGAAGAGCGGCAAAGGACCATAAAAATTAGGTGGATAGTCTGAATCCATTTGAATGTATGGGGGTCCTAGGCGATGAATAACAAGGCGTTTCAGGTTGCACGACTGTTTCTCGAGGCCAATAGCTTGTAACCAGTGTAACAGTGTGAGTCCCGCTTCCTTTTGTTGTACCGCTACGCTCAGAGTACGCAGTTGGCTTCTCCGGGAGGCAAGGTGGTTCAAAATATCCTCCATCATCTCCTGACCCAAAGGTCTCTCTGGGCAGTCCCTGAGATAGATGTCCATGGGTGCCAAACCGCATCTATCGATCATAAGTTTCGAGAAGGAAATCTGGCCAGGAGATTCGACCTGGTAATAGAATGTATTCCACAGCGTGGAGTCCATGACGACCACTCTCCGCCATAGTCCACATGTAGCACTGAGGACAAGCCGCCTACGATTACACTCCTGGGGATCCTTTGCAGACCATACGACATAGTGAAAGATAATGCTCATCGTCTCTACTGGAAGCTCATTGATACGGAACAACCTTCCGAATCTAGCGGAATGATCGAGTCTCGCCAACGTGATCATGTCGGTCACAGGAGTTCGAAGCAAAGGAGATTGTCTCTCCTCAACTTCTTCCAATAAATAAATCACTGCCAATCTACGTTTCGTGTCTTGGCGATGCTGGTGCAGCTCCTGAAGAGAGAGAATACGAGGTGACCACGGAAGGACAACTTCCGAATAAATTCGCTGGCTGACACATGACCATTCCTTTGGCTTATGCATTTTGTTGCCAGGTTGACTGACCGGAAGACGTTGAAGCAGTTCCTCAAGCTCATCCACAAGTATTGAGCCAGGAGACGAAGCTAGGTATGAGCGCATTGCCGAGGGTTCATTGATACACTGGATAAGACGGTCAACAGGCGCATTGAGCGACGAACGGGAGACTTCTGATGCTGATGAGATTGTTTGTAGCTTATAAGGCATAGGATCTGCCGAACTGAAGGACATAGGTCCCACAATGATGGAGGCATATGTATATAACATTGAGCTGGAGGCATGCCATCAGAAGATTATTATTTGACGTGCAAAAGGACGACATACGAAGGGTGTTTTCTTCAAAAAATTATTTTTGTATGCGTGCCTAGTGACCTGGATGAGGTACGATCAGATTCACAGAAAGGTGGACCTACAAATGAAAGGATGAACAGTGAGCAATTCAGCTCATCGGGTCCTTTTTAAAGAAATTGGGTTGGACTGACTAGGCAACTTCAAAGGGTGTGTCAGGAGCCGAAGTGAAGGGAAGGCTGTGAAGGCTGTTACGCACCGAGTCGAGGGAGATCCAATCGAGATTGCCGAGCATGGTGATTAGTTCGCAGCTGCAGTGAGTACCGCATGGTGATGCACACAAACTATTCTCATCTGGGTAGTACAATAGACACAGCCAAGTCTGAGTTGTGTGTAAATTGTGTGTCGGGACACAGAATGGAGATGTCGAGATGGAGTGCCACATCAGTCGTAGTGACTATATGCCATCATCCCAAGGCTCCATTTCATGACAATGAAGATACACGAGCCCAGTACACTTTTCCTTTTCCTTACGATTGAACCTCGGTCGTCTACGCCGTGGTGATGCCTGAGAACTTTCGTTACAAACTACATTCTGAAACAATCACTCAACACCCACGTGGCACATTTCTACCTTCCCTACCATCACACCTCTGCGTCAGAGTCCAGAACATTACAATTACATTACAATTACATGAGAAAGAAAAGTGGTACATGATAACAGGACCACCATATCAAATCTGCCTAATGCCAACCGCCCGGAATATCGCTTCCACCGGAGCCAGATGAAACAGGGCTCTCGCTGAGCATGGTCTCTAGAAGAATTGTTACAATATCGTTTTCACCGTCTTTCGTTATAACTCCATCATTAGGGAGATGGTCCTCGATCTTCTGACGTAAATCTGGATAAACCTTTTCAGTGAAACCCATCTAATGTAAGAAATCAGTGCTGCACAAAAACTGCATCATTTCACGATCATATCACGTACATCCACTAGCCTTCTGCTAATCCTATTGACCACAGAAGTGAAGAAATCCTCTGTGGGTCTAGCATATCCGTTATAGGAGTGACCAAAATCTGTATCATGTCTCGAGGGACTGGCACTGATTATATCGGAACTATGTCTGGCATTAGCAGCAGCATTGGATTTTTCGTGCGCTCAAAACTTACGCTGTACTCTTCACGGTATTGTCCTTCCTCTCGCCTCTCTCCCAGCAATATCTCTCCTCCTCCGCCTTGACCTTCTCCCCCCCGAAGACTCTCTTTGCCTCCCCTACTTTGGCTCTCATTTCTTCTGCATATAGCCGCTGTTGACGTTTAATACATTCGGTGCCCAGACCAGAATTGCATTCAAAAGTACTGCGGCAGAACGGTGCCGTTCCTATTTCAAATGATGTATGAGGCTCTGCATTGAAAATCCCTGTGCCGAATGGGGAATTTGGTGTAGTCGGTGTGGGAAACCTACTATTTGCTGCAAAGCCAGTGCCTTGGCTGAACGGTAAAGGCCTACCCAAATAAGTAGCAAAACCTGTTGTCGTGGAAGCTCTTTGTATAGGAGGGATTTGTTGGCAAAAGAGGTCAGCCAGCTCAGGATTTGCATTGTGCAATGGCGGAATGTCTGCAGTGTCAGGTTGTCGAGCAGCCTTCTCAGTAGCTTGTTTGAGCATTTGAGTGTTTTCATCTGCTTGTGCTTCAGGTGCCTCGTCCCGACTTTGAGAAAAGATGCGGAGTACCCCTGATAATGCCTGAGCAACTCGTCTTCCAGCCTCCTCCTCCATTACTCTCCGACTTTCCTCAGCAAAATTCTCAGTAGTTCGTTGTATTCCAGTGGCAGCTTGCGAAAGGGCTTCGCGGGATGAAACCCAGTATGTACCATTCGTAACGTTGCGAATGATAGTACGAAAGGAATCTCTGAGTTCAGGATGGGCTGAAATTATGACTGAAATCGTGTTTAGGAATGATGCTATATCTTGAGCAAGACTGACGGATGCTTGTGCAGATTGGGATGGCTGTGGCTCTACTGATTCAAGTGACGGAAGTGGCGGATCCTCAAACTCCTGCATCCGGTCGAACTCCTTCTCCAGGACTCTAGGGGTGCTTTCTGCGAAGATAGTGTCACCACCTTCGTGGTGAAGGAGGGGTGGTCGAGGGTTGGTGTCAATGATAGGGTCAGAATACGTGTTGCCGCTATCCACAGCGACCAAAGATTTGTTCAACGACACAGAATAAGCCCTCCCCTTCCCCTTCTTTTCATTCGAAATGCATTTCTCCCCGACTTCACTATGACCATCCCCCACCTGTATTCCAGATGTATTATCCGCTATACCAGCTGTACCCTCATCACTAAACACGCTCTCCACGAACGCACTTCGAATATTGCTGCCAACAGAGGAATTTCCAACAGATACCACCTGCCATTCATCAAGACCAGGGATCGCCAGATCGATGAATTGACCAAAATTATTTCGATGTCCCGCGTTCGTACAAGCCAGCTGTACTTGATTCCTTGAGGTCAAGTCGCAGATTGAGAATTTGATAGTATCGCCTGGGCGATATGAAAAATAGTAGTCTTGTAACTCCTCCCTTGTGTTCAATGTAATTTCCTCGTTTTCGGGATCAATGTAGGTTACTCCGACCTGGTGCTGAGGTATACAATAAAGATCCGAGATTCTGCTGGAGAGCTCTTGCCAGTCTGGTTGTCCGGCGAAGGAAACCCTCCGTGTAAGATCCTTGAACTTGAGTTTGAAGAGGGTCGGCATTAAAATTAAAGATATCTGGGAGAATACTTCCCCACGTTGTATCAACACGTGACAGGAGGACTGGTGTCGACAAGTGATCACTCTTGCTGCAATGCGGTTTCATATTCTTGGCCTAGGTTCAATAGGCCAACTTTTTGCTCATCATCTGCGGCGTATCACTCCCACACAACATCCGGTAACTCTCATACACAGATCCCGTTCCGTTGCGGAGGAATTTCTGGCTCATGGAAACTTCATCCGAGTCGAGAGAAATGGAATTGTTCTAACTGCTGGCAGTTTCAAAGTCGATGCATTCGATATTCCATCATCCGACATTCGTACAGCTGATGGACCGGATCCTAGACATGCTCCTTACAGGAACTTCGATGAGCCTATCGATTCCCTTTTCGTCACAACAAAGGCCCACCAGGCCGTCAGAGCCATCGTCAGGCTGGCACCGCGTCTTTCCGCCGATTCTACGATTGTTCTTTTTCAGAATGGCATGGGCATCTATGAAGAACTGTCACATAGATTATTCCCAACTCCTGAGCTCCGCCCTCATTTCATCCTTGCCTCCAATACGCACGGTGTCTTCATCAAAAATACTAACCATGTCGTTCATACAGGATTAGGAAAAATAGAATTCGGAATTATTCAAAACCCCGCACGAAGTTCAAATTTTGAGGCGAGCTATCACGACGAATCCGTTTCACGATCCGGGCGCCGACTGCAACTCAATGACATTACGACCTCTCAAGATCCCAAATTTAAGCAATACAGGTCTTTACGAGACACTGTGGCCGTCTTGCTTCTTCTTGATCCTCTCCATTCAACTTGGAAACCAATCCGCGAAATGCAGATCATACTTCGTCGCAAGCTTGTAGTCGATGCCATCATCAACCCTCTGACTGCCATTATGGGTTGCAGGAATGGTGACCTGTTCGTATCCCCAAATACACGTCGCATCATGAAGCTCGTTTGCAGAGAGGCATCACATGCTTTTAGTATGGAATTTCAGCTGGAAAACGACCGGATGTTAAAAGCACTCGCAGCCCAAGGAGTTGACATCAGTACTGTCGACGTGGCGCGGTTTCCCGAACAACTCACCTGCAATGCTCTAGAAAATGAAGTTCTTGAGGTTGTGAGGGCGACCGGAGGAAACATCTCTTCCATGTTGAGCGACATCCGTACCGGACGCCCGACAGAGATAGACTATATCAACGGGTTTCTTCTAGAATTCGGAAACATCTGTAAAGTCAGAATGCCTACTACTAGATCCCTATTACAACTCGTCAAAATGCGGTCTGAAATACCTCTTGACCAACAACTGTGATTCCTCCCGCCTACCAGCATCTCTCCTCTCGACCATCACTTGCTCTGTTGTAGGCGGTCCAAAGTGAGACACTTCCCTTCTTCAATGCTCTCCATCTGCTCCAAGTCATTCTCATTCAATATCGAACGTGGTTCCCTGAAGTTGTCATCAGATACTTCAATCAATACGTCGATTTCACCTGATATCAATCGAGCAAACATTCCTATCCTTATACGCCTCCTTTTCGACGTGCTCAACCTTGATGCCGTATAGTTCCATCTGGGTTTTTCGTCTCAACCATAATGAAGGGGGGAAACCCAAACTCTTGAATGCGAGCCAAATCATCCTTTATGTCTGTAGTTGTGTAGATGGTGCTATAGCATTTTCGGAGCGCTTGCATGGATCACGTAGTACGTTACAGACGCTACTGGAGTCCTTTCCACTTCAATATCAGCAGTGGGGGATAGGGGCAGCTGCTGTCACGAACCTCCTCGAGATCATAATTACCTTTTTAGCCCTGCAAAAGTCAATAAGCACTTGACTCCGCAACTCAGCGAGCACTGCAACAACGTATAACATCAATATTTCAGAGACACCCTCCACCAAAAACATCGATCAGACCCTTGACGGTCTTTTCACAGAACCCATGCTTTTTTCGAAGGTCCACTCGAAAGTGGAATTTGACGAGATGCAAACGAAGTCGATGCCAAGGGCTCTCAGGTCCTGCACACCTTTCAGAATATTAATATTCTGAGCTTCGTTGTATCCAGCGCCTCGGAGAAGCGGCATCAGGGTGGGTTCTAGCACAGCACGATGCGTTGCCTAGAAAGCTTCACATCCATTTTTTTCCTCATCCCTTCTTTTTTACATCCTTGTGGACCTTCAGGATTAGGTGCTTTGCATCTTAGCATGGGTTACAGGCTGCCGATATACATGCAACTTGGATAATATCCGAAAAAAGTACATTGGATAATCGGTATAAGTGATACGTAGAGATGTGGTGGTGAATAAAGTGACACTGGTTCTTAATGGACTACAGAGGATACTAGAGCCAAGATATTGTCTAAGTTCTGCAAAGTGAGAGTTGACTATTGCAACAGAAGACCAGTAATGTTTCAAGTTTCAAGAAAGATGGCATACAGATATTTCATAATCGTAAGGTTTGATTATAAGGTACCGTCATCCACTTTACTAAAAACGTTATTTTCACTCGATGGATAGTCCGTCCTACGGGATTCATCTCTGTTAGTAAAATTTCTCAGTGTTAAAGTCCAGGAGAAAAAACAGGATAGATTTAAAGAATAAATGGCATCTTCAATGATCATCTGCACCCTTCTGACCCCACTTGACCGTCCGCACAACACCATTATGCCACGACTGCACCCGCCGCCTTGCCAGAGTAGACATGGTCGATCGATCGGTCCCCAAAAATCCGACTCCACCCGATTGTATCACAGCATCAATCAATACCGGATACCTAAAGTTGAAGGTAAGGGTTTGTAAGTTAATTACAGAGCTCATTGTGGTGATATCGACTCGAAGGAGTGACAAGAATCTGGACGTACCAGGCACC
>Ga0153986_1000101_pt1 | contig 26163 bp, 23 predicted proteins | sample TSGA070MetaG_FD_104724 | JGI IMG/M metagenome (GOLD analysis project Ga0153986, IMG submission 104724) | Attine ant fungus gardens microbial communities from Georgia, USA - TSGA070 MetaG | ecosystem: Host-associated > Fungi > Mycelium > Unclassified | place: USA: Georgia, Alexander Wildlife... | reverse complement strand
TACCAGGAACAGATACCAGGAACAGGTACCAGGAACAGAAGCATAACATGAGGACAACATGTGTGTCCCCTACAACCATAAAAAGGAACAGAAATAGAACTAGGGGCGTAACACTAATCTTATCTATGTATTTCCCATGTCAGTCTGATGTCATGTGTCTAAGTCATCTGTTGTGTGTCCATGTCATGTACTTGACAGGACTGTTCCCATGTCATTCTATTAATAATTGTGTCTTCCCAGAGATGCCACTTCTAACTCCCACAGCCATCCATCAATAACAGCCACCAACTCCTGATGCCAGAAGGCCTGTCTAAGGTGGTTTATGACAGCTATCTCTTTCCCTTCTCTCTTTGTAAGACCCTTCTCTAAGGACTAAGGCCAGTCGCTGGCCAGGTTGCCTAATAGCTGTCTAGGCCATATCATAATATATTGATAGTGGTACAAGTTCAAGAAGTGTTTTGACTTGAGATAGTGTCAAGTAGGAATTTTTTGGAGGTCCCTTGGAGCATGTCTGGTGGAAAAAAGGGGGTTAGACACCCCTGTACTGGCCTTTTCCAAGGAAGTTTAGGGTGAGGAGGTCTGAGACAAGGTTTCTGGATTACAGATAGTTCTACTTAGTGAATAAACAAAACTAAGATGTGAATACAAGGATTTTCCTTAAAGTAGAAGGCTTTGTTCAGATATAAAGCTAGACATATGGTTGCAAACAGGTTGTGACTTGGTGTCACAGTCCTCTATGACAGATAGTTAATATTCTCAAAAAGTTTTCCAATTTGCTTATTAAAATATAAGCTAATTAATGTAAAAATAACCAATAGTTTGTTATGCCCCTAGATCTATTTCTGTAAACTATAGTTGTGGGGGACACTTATGTTGTCCTCATGTTATGCTTTCCTTTGTGTCTAGACTATTCCTATTCTTTTCTTCTCTTATCCACTGGCCATTGTGCCTTGCAATGGTATTATAGTCTCAGTCAGTGCCTTATGGAGGTTACTCCTTTCTTATTCATTGCAACCCCTAGTTCATAATCTGTATGACTAACCATCTAGTACAACTAGTATATAAGCTCTAGTAGATGCACTATATCTCCTTACACTTAATCTATTGTACCTTCTCTTTCTCTTGCTCTCAACTCATCTTCAAGCCTTAAGCCTAAGGTTGCAACATGAGTTATTAGGTCATAACACAGTTTTTTGGCCCACTGTACTTGTGTAGCCATTTTGTAATCCTCCAATTTATAGATTAACATCTAACATCTACTATTGTACTCTCCACTCTTCTCTGTTTATACCTCAATCTATAATATTTTTAACTTGGATCTCTCTCTACTCTGGACAACATTCCTCTACTCTGAAATCTGTGACTGTAACAGCAACAGAAGATCAGAACACAACACATAAGTTGAGGTCAAGGCTAGATCTTCCCATCTACCAAGTTGATTTTTTTTAGATATCTGAACTTCTTTCATAATCTGTATTCTGTCAAGACCCATAGGCTATGCCCTCTCCCAATTACTATGGGTTGATACAAATTGGACTATAACACTTCATGTGGTTTCATGTGATAATTCTAACTGATTTACTATCAGCAGAGAAAGCACTCAATCGATCTAAGTCAAGGTAAATCATTGATTATTGCCTAAGGTCGTTTATAGATAGCTTAGACAATCAATCATGTTCAAAATTCTTGGCAATTTCACATACTGAAGTTGACAAAGATGCTAAAAACACACTTGTTCTAAATCAGGACCCCTTCACATCTATTGATACATCAGCAGAGAAGTCTCAGAAATTCTGTATTAATCAATTTTAATTCAACCGTGGTACCAATAAAATTAACATTTCCTCTTATGATAGACAAGAAAAAATGCATTCAGCATTTTAAGGGTGAAGGTTGGCTAAAACACACAGGCATCTCAGTATCTCTCTGTAGAGAGCCTCGAGAGCCATCTTAAACCACACACCCATAGGTGATTACAAAAAGAGATTCTTTCTCAATAGTGGTCGTTCAAGTCCTTGCGGCCTTGGAACTAGAGCACACATCATGAACAGCTGTTGCCGTTTCATGTACAAGTCAGAAGATCAAATGATAATCAAAAACTTCGTGTCATTTTTATCTGATAATCCATCTGCGTTTGCTTGGACCAGTAACACTTCTTAGTAGGACACCAACCCGCCTACTAGAAGTTTGCTTACATTTTTCCTTCTTTCTTTGTGAAAGGAAGTATAGCTCAGGCGTCACCCGGTGTGGTAGATGACTGAGGGTTTTTCTACTTATACTCCTGTGCTCTGATATCTTAGGTGTAGTGATGTCACGAGTGAGTGTGATTCATGTTGACTAAGATGATTCGTTCTTCCAATGTCTTTCAATGGTGTGTGGAACTGGACTTTGTAATGTATTCCGCGGACTACGTTCGAGCACGTTATAAATTGTGAAACAAAAATGATTGCATGTGATTGATTGGCCTTAATCACATGTTTGGCCAATAAATCCAAGTGTAATTGTGGCGGACACAATGGAAGCACAAGTGCTTGCTAAGCAAGCAATTTTTGCTTTGCTTCACCTCTCCTTCAGCTTATTATGAATAATAGGGATCTCAAATCATTCACCCGCGAACAAGTTGCCCAGGTTGTGTACATTTAATCGCTGCTCTTCAACGAGAAAGTCTGATATTTTATCTTTTTTAGCACAACAAAAATGGTGATCTTGTGAGGCTTATCAAACTCAGGACTGCAACCGTGGCTGACCGCATGTCTTCAAATCTTTTCGTCATCAAATAACAGTGGATCATTGTTGACTCCAAGGTTTACGATATCACTCGGTTCAAAGATCTTCACCCTGGAGGTGTTTCTGTACTCCTCGATGATGGTGTCGGTTCGCTACCCTCTGATCTACTCGCGTGAGAAATTTTTCTGAACTCATAACCAGCTGGCCAGGATGCTACGGAAGCTTTTTATGGACTACACAAACATGAAATTCTTGTGAAACCGCAGTACGCTCGACTTCAAATTGGCGTCATCGAGGGAGAGAAATCTGTCATCCATGGTCGAATTCCTGGCGAACTAAGCGAGGTACCTTATGCAGAGCCTACGTGGCTGACTGCTGGCTATTTTAGCCCTTATTTCAGCAAGGTACGTAATTCATCTCCGCCATCATTAACGATACAATGATTGAAACCAGAACCATCGGACTTTCCAAAACATCGTCCGCAAATTCTGCGATGTAGTCATTCTCCCAGATGCTATAGTTCGTCGCCCCAGTTTTCTAGGTTCATTTACTCGATCTTGAAAAAATGGATCAGGCTAGAGAGGAAGACGGAAAGCTCCCAAACCAATCAGTTATCGAGGCTATGGCGAAGCTTAACTTGCATGCCATGCGCATGGGTCCTGGAAAGCATCTGAAGGGCCTGGAACTCATGGGTGGGATCATCAAGCCAGAGGAATTTGATTATTTCCATGAGATGATTATCATCCAGGAGATAGCACGCCATGGAAAGCGCGGTTATGGCGACGGTCAGCTGAGGTTTACTCAGCATAAGTGAAATCTGAAATATAGAGCAGGTCTCATGTCTGGTTCGGTCATTGGTCTGCCTCCTATTCTCAACTTTGGCAGTGAGGAGATCAAGAAGAAGGTTCTTCCTGATATCTTCTCTGGGAAAAAATTCATCTGCCTTGCAATCTCTGAGGCGTTTGCTGGTAGTGATGTTGCTGGATTAAAGACTACTGCCACTAAGACCGAGGACGGCAAACACTGGATTATCAATGGAACGTAAGTCGAAACGCCGTTGGGCAGGACTGGTCACTGATAATTTTGTAGAAAGAAATGGATCACCAATGGAACGTAGGTCAAACTACTGTAATCATTTTTACATTCGTCGAACTCATGATGTTATTTTCTTTTTCCAGCTTTGCTCACTAGTGAGTTACTTCTGTCACAATGATCTCTACTGAGCCAGAGTTTTAGCTTCACCGTGGGCTGTAGGACGGACAATGGTTTTACTGTCATCCTTGTAGAGCGTGGAGAGGGTGTCGAGACTAGACCTATCAAGACTTCCTACGTGAGTGCGATGCCTTTCTAATCCAGTGAATCTGATCAAACATATCGCAGTCCTCTACTGCTGGAACAGCTTTCATCACCTTTGATAATGTCAAGGTTCCTGTCGAAAACACACTTGGCCCCGAAGGCAGAGGAATCTTTGTCATGCTCTCCAACTTCAACCACGAGCGATGGGTTTTGGTCTGCTCAGCCGCGCGCGCACAGCGTACTATCGTCGAAGAATGTTTGAAATGGACAACGCAGCGCAAGGTTTTCGGCAAGCCCCTGCACTCACAAGCTGTCATTCGAAATAAACTTGCTGCCATGATTTCTCGAGTGGAGAGTGTTCAGAACTGGACAGAGTGTATCACGCATCAGATGAATCAGATGGTATGTGATTCTCGTCAACTATGCATGGCAACAGGATCAATTTCCGTTGCAGAGCTACAAGGAACAAGCAAATAAGCTTGCTGGGTATGTCTGAAGATACTCCGCTGAAATTGGATTAGACTCTAATGTGGTAAAGCCCCATTGGTCTTCTCAAAATGCATGCTACACAGTCTGCTCAGCAGACCGCAAATGACGCTGTCCAGATATTTGGTGGCCGAGGCATTACCAAAACTGGGATGGGCGAGCATATTGAACACGTAAGTTCCCTGGAGCTTGTAGAGGGTTAATCAAGTGGTTGATAAATCATGCAGTTTCATCGGACTGTACCATTCGACGCGTAAGCGATTAGAAATCTCACATTACCTTGGGCTAAAATATAATACCCAGTGTTCTTGGAGGCACCGAGGATGTCTTGGGTGACTTAGGTGTACGCCAGGCTATCCAAAAGATGCCAAAGGACGTACGACTATGACCAACCATGTATTGTCGGAGCCAAGGCTTGTCGTAAGCGTTGGCCTCGGCTAGTTTTATCCTTATATGTACAAGTAAAACTAGCCGTATTTCTTTCTACCGTCTTGTCCAGAACCATGGACGTTTTGAAATTCCAACATTAGTCGCTGTTGAACCCCAGCCAAGCCATCCCAGCATAAGGTTTTTGGCGAAAACCTCACCGAAGCCTAGCATGACACCATTCACGAAGGGCAAAAAGAGATTAATTGCGAGTGAGGATGCGAACGCCATCAGTCTTGTTCGAGTAGAAAGAGAAGAATCCAATACTGAAAGGGTTGCGGTTGGATATGAATGAGTAGTCTCATGGGGACAATAGTGGGGAGCTTGGTATCGAAGAGAGGAAGGGTATGAAGAAGTGCTGGAATCGATTTCCTCCCACATCTGGGAATCGTCGATAGTGTCCAGTTGAGATAAGGTTGATGTGGTCACCTGAACAAGGTCAGTCAATGATTAAGAAAGGGGCCAGGAAAGCACACGTGTGCTTCAGATCCTGCGGAGGCTGTGGTTGGATTTGAGAACACGGGTAAAGAAGCCTCCCCTGTTCTGACTCGAGTCCGTTTCTCAAAAGCCTCTTCTTTTGATCGATAACGTGAAGGTGAAAAGTTGAAGGTCTGGCTAAAGACCTCCTGAAGTGATGAAAGAAATCCCCGATATTCGTCAAGACGATTCTCTGAAGCCATGATTCAGCACGAGCTCACATCAGAAGTCTGATTTTTGTCCTCTTTCATGGCGACCATTGTCGCAAACCCAACGCTGAGCACCAGGAGGGAAGAGGAGCAATAAAACACTCTCCCACATTGAATGTCACGCGCGTATCTGTGACGGCATTTTAGAAGTAAAACTCGATTGTAAACCTTGTTTTGGCAATCACTTTGTTGAAGGGATCAGGCAGGAGGTGACCTTGCAAGGCAAACGGATAAGAACCAAGACACACTACTTGTGCTTATGTACCTACTCAAAACAATAAGCACAGAAAATACTCATCACGTGCAGCTCTCACTCGCTCACTCTATTTATACTGTGTCACCTGTCAAGACCTGTCCCACTCTTCACCGTGTATACCTATCCCATTATACTCAGCAAGAAGGTTACGCCTTTCAGAAAATAGCTCAGGAGAAATATAGGTTTTTTCTGAGATACTTTCTAATGAAAATAATACTTGAATTAATCATTGAGCCGCTCAAGTAGCACATAATTAAACTATAATCAAATTTCTATATCTGGGTGGGAAGTACCACATGCCCTGGAGGAGAAGCTTGCCCGTGTGTTTCAGGGGATTTTCTGCAGTTCTTTTTTGAAGCTGGTCAGCAAGAACAATGAGCGTCTGGGCCCAAATTTCCCAAGAATCTATGCCGACTTGTGTTACATTATGTCATACCTGATATTAATCTTAACACCATCTTTAAACGTCCCTCCGTGTTCTCGCGGCGCTTGCCAGCTTTCTTCATTCCTCTTGACCCGATCTACCTCGGCTCACCTAGCGCGACACATTATGTGCAAACGAGAGTGGTGAGTAGATAAGGAAGACATAAAGATTCCTCGAATCTAATTCTGCTCCCTTTTTCAGTGTTGGTGATTACTACAGACCTTGTAATGTTAGCAGGCTCCCTGGATTCAGGAGTCAACTCAGGTGCTTACATATCATAGCATTGGATCTTCGACTACGAGACGGGTGAACTAGTTGATTGTCATGAGTTCAAGTGCCGAAATAGCTCAAAACATATTCACAAGGACAAAATGTGGCTATGTGATTGTGCACCGGTGCGTAATTTTTCAGACTATATAACTGCTGGTCCGTGCATCTGATCAATGTAGTCCCTTCCCTACGACGATCGTGAGGGTGCATCCAAAGTCCGCAACATGTTCCACAAATTATGTCCCAAGTGCTCTACTGCAATTACCAACCGTGGCAGGTAATGCAGTTCTACGTGTCTTACCAGGATCCTTACTCAATCCATATCTAAGAACCAAGTAATGATGCAAGCGTCTTGTTGCAATTCAACCAGTGAAAATTGAATGTATTAAATCGATAAAATCTTCAAATGGGGATACCTTCAAAATCTCTTCCCACCTCTCTTGATAGGTTGTCTAACACTTCTGTTGGTGATTCCCTCTCTTGTTCCAGATTCCCTAGCATTGCCCTTCAATCGTGCAATTCGAGCCCTTCGCTCTGCTTCACTATCACTGTCACTTGAGGATGCTTGAGGTTTTTTTGCGAGTGATGAGGAGTCGTCCAAGTCACTTTGTTTGGAAGTCGCTGTAAGCGCCGGTGTCCGATCTGATGTTCTGGCCAGCGGTGACTTTGATCTCATGTCACCACCAGTGTTGAGATCACCAGACAAAGATCTGGGTGAAACTAAAGGCCTTGAGAGGATAGCTTGAGATTGTGTAGAGATAGCTGGCGGGGCAAGTGGACCGACTGCATCATCCTCTTCCGATTTTTCTGTCGTCGAGTCAGCCTTCAAAAGTGGAGATTTCGATTCTAATTCTTGTTTCAGTGATGAAGGAACGCACATTAACGAAGGAAATCGTGCTCGAAGAAAGGCTTACCAATTTTCTGTCAGAAGATTGTTCTAAAATTGGTTCCATTCGTAACAGGAGATGATGCTTACCACGTCTTGACTATCATGCTTGTATTTTGATGATGTGGAATCGTCTTCTGCGAGCTTTGGAGCTTCCAGGTCAAAATCTTCTGCAGAATATCGAATACCAGCTATCAAAGAAGATACAGGATGGCATTAGGGGAAAATGTAATCCAAGCAGATGATCGAGGATTCACGAAGTTCATGGAGGGAATTGAGCACTGCTGTTGTCCTTCTGAGAATCGATGAGATACGTGGGTTGGAGAGCGCATTCTGGATATGAGTGTCAGCAGAGCGCCGCGTTGTCCGTCCAATTTTGTCTATTGCCTGTATGATATTGCTTGTCTTAATGAGGGCAAATGAGTAGGAATGACAAACCTTCTCTACGTCAGTATTCGTCATATCTTGAACAGCTTCAGCAGTTGTGAATATGAGGTAACTTGCATTGATGAGAGGTAACACGAGCTGCTGGGAAATTATGTCTGCGGAAATTTTATGGCCTACAAAACAGGTCTCCCACTGCCAGGTGAAAGAAGCGCTCTTGAGTAAGAAGGCTATATCCTGAAATAATCCTGCTCGCAATCAGAGAAGAGACAAAAGGTGGTAGGCTCACTGAGAAATCCGTAAGCGCAACTTTGAAAGCAAGCGCATCGACTCCACCAATTGTATGAGCTTTTTTCAGGAGTTCCAAGATAGATGCCCTCCATTCATCTTCGTCTTCTCGCGTTGCGAGTGGAGGGGGTGCCCTAGGATTGCATTTTCTCCATCGTCTTGCAACTTGCTGACTTGTTAGCTCTAATTTATGGAAGGGATCAAGATAAAAAGTCAGAGGTGACTCAGTCGGATATCACCTTCACTCCAGACAGATTTAGTATCCGTGAATAACACAGAGCATGTCAGATCGATCGTAGAGAAGATACATTTCTGAAGACACGAGCATATAGAAATTCTTGATTGATATTCAGGTGTGATAGATCATGAACAGCACTGACGAATAGATAAGAAGTTGATGAGCCAGAGTCCGTCTTGACTAGCCATTCTTTTCCCAGGAAAGGCTGGAATAGAGGAAATTTTAGAATAAACCTTCAAGGTCACTACTTTGGGATAAGAACCTCAAACATAAGTCAATGAAAAGTGTCTCAAACGGCTATTAACAACGAGATAGAGATGGTGGCGTTAGCCCGGTGTAGTAATTTGATGTGACGTCACCTCCAAACACAATGAATACATACCAGAGTACAGTGCAACCAAGATACATAGTTTAAGAAGCCCTACTACATTGACAGCACTAGATCCAAGACCATGGTTTTTTCGGCCTATATGGCACTGTACATCCGAACAGAATGTACAATTTAAAAGAAGAGACTAAGTGTACCCCGAGTTCATATTGGGGTTTAAGTGGAATGTCTGGGAATATGAATGTCTGGGAATGATTCAAAGGAAGTGCGCTCCATTACTTGAATGTAGCCACAGCAGATACGTAAGAATTGCAGCAATCTGCGGCGCAAGAGAAGGCTTGGATCTGTGGACTGACAATTGATTGCCCCAGGCGGTATACGCCAAATGCATTCTAGTCTGATTGTCGACACATGGTGCACCTGATCAGGTGGACCCTAGATTCTCAAGCCAAATGTCATGGACAAGAGTCGAGACTTGTACTTTCACACCGAATAGATGGCTGAATCAACGGCGTGAGGACAAGTTGCCTCGTGCTGCTGATGAATCAACTAGTCTGCAAGCAACGATCAAGACCCTGTCTGCGGGGCTGAACTCATTGATGTCAAAAGGGGCAGGGTTGTAATGGTCAAAACATTTATCGATACCGCATAACTATCACAAAAGCTACATAGAGGAGCTATTGAGATGACAGACATAAGTCACGCGGCGCCCGAACGCGACGTGTCTTTTTCGCGTTATTTGTACTAGTATTTCTTCGGCACGTGATCGTTGTTCAAAGTAGCTGGACTTTTCAAGTTGCCTGGTTTCTTCAGAGGCTGACCGGTGGACCACATTCCTCTTTCTCTTTCTCCTTTCCAGTCACATACAACCGGTTCTTCAGGTCCTCAATCATATCTTTCCACTCGCCTGAACAATCTTCGCCTCTTCGTAAATACTTCGCACACACCCCTCTTTAAGACCTCACGAATGGCCTCAAATCATGTTCGCGTAAGTCTATTCACAACTCTTATTGTACTACAACTTTTTCATGGTTTCCTCAAATTAGATAACGCAACGGCGCACCCTCGCGCAGCGCGCCAAGGCTGACGAGAATGCCGTTGGACGGCATCTTCGTCAAAGCTCACAAAATACAGCTGGAACTACCCGACTCGCTAAGGAGAATGCAGTCAAGGCAGGTGTCGTCCGCCAAGCCTTAGGGGAAGTAACGATGGCTGCCGTAAATCGCAAGGTTTGTTATGTTGTGGTATTCCTGCCTTCCCCTATAGAACCTGACACGACCCCCACCCAGGACGCAGGACTTAGACCGGCAGCAGGAAAGGAGAAAGAAGAAGTTGGTCTCAAACGAGGTCGCTCCGATTCCATTCCTTGTGCCCAACGAGTACCCTTGGGTCCGGGCCGGGCTCCCGCAGCTCCCTCCATACCTGTGAATGCCCGTGTTGCTGTAGCCCGCGCACGAGCTACTTATGCAAGTACTCGCCATAATTCACGAGTTACTACTTCTATCTCTCAACCTATCGTCGTCCCTCCGACAGAGGAGGTCGAGTCCGTCAAGGATGTCCCACAGAGTGAGATGGATATCGAGGACGATCTTGCAGAAGAATCTCATGATGAAACAGAGAACGTTAGTGAACGAGAGGCAGAGAGTATGATCGGAATCGAGCAGAGCGATGAAGATGGAACACCTGAACCCATTCAAGCATCAAAACATCCCCGTATGTGGCCTGAGGTCAGCTCGGAACGAGCGACTCGTTACGCTAAGGAACTACAGGCAATTCGTACAACTTTTGAAGATGAGGTTGACATGTTTGATACCACCATGGTCTCTGAGTATGCGGAAGAAATATTTGAATACATGTGTGACCTTGAGGTTCGTGTGTCATTGGGGTGGAACCAGAAATGTACTTATATCTTGATTAGGAAGAAGTCATGCCTCAGTCCGACTATATGTCCAATCAAACTGAAATCACCTGGGAGATGCGCCAGACGCTAGTTGACTGGTTGCTCCAGGTCCACTTTCGTTATCACATGCTTCCTGAGACTCTATGGATTGCAATTAACGTTGTTGATCGTTTCCTGTCGCGGCGGGTTGTTTCTTTGGGAAAGCTTCAGCTTGTTGGAGTTACTGCAATGTTCATTGCTGCCAAATATGAAGAGATACTCGCCCCGTCCGTTGACGAGTTCGTCTTCATGACCGAGAACGGATACACAAAGGAGGAGATTCTCAAGGGTGAACGGATCGTCCTACAAACGCTCGAATTCAGAATATCACACTATTGTTCGCCCTACAGTTGGATGCGTAAGATCAGCAAGGCAGACGACTACGACATCCAAACACGGACATTAAGTAAATTTCTCACCGAAGTCAGTCTCCTCGACCACCGGTTCCTGAGAGTAAAGCCAAGTCTCATCGCTGCGATTGGGATGTATTGTGCTAGGAAGATGTTGGGGGGTGATTGGGTATGTAGTCTCATTATTATACGTTCTGCCATGCACTATGCGCGTGGTCAGCGCGTCTGATTGAGCAACATGTGACTTACCTTTTTTGATCAGAACGAGGCATTCATGTTCTACTCAGGATTCACTGAGGAGCAGCTGGTGCCCGGACATCAGTTACTTGTAGAGAAGCTGGCAGAGAGCGGATTTTCACGCCAGTATGTATGCAAGAAATACGCAAACAAGAAATTCCTCAAGGCATCAGCCTTTGCCATTGAGTGGGCAAAACAACATGTCAACGACCTAGAGCCTGCTGAGACGATGATGATCGTTGATTGAATGGTGGTCATGATGCCAGATATTTCTTTCTTGTTATGTCTCTCGTTCTATGCTTCACGTGTAACAACGCTCTCTTCATCTCATCTTCAGCATTTTTTTTCATCTAATGTTCAAGAATCTGCATGTCTCTTAGTGATCGCTTTTTTCTTTTTCTTTCTTGCTCTCGTACATGCCCAACGCCCCCTTTAGTACCATGACTTCCTTTTCATCCGCCATAACGACACCTATCTACCCTCTTTGACATGAATGGTTAACGTCCCTCGCTGGTTTTCCTACCATGCTACGACATGTCCACTCCTTCGAAGAATACTTGTTCTCCTTTTCTCTGTCTTTTTCTCTCATATCTCTCATATGTTTCTCATCCTCTTGTCTTGTAGTATTATTCATCTGTGACTTCTTTCATCTATTCATCTCCCATTTTCTTTTGTCATGTTCCTATCGATTTGTTCCTCTCACCTTCATACACTTGTGATGGTCGGGACACTCGTTCACCGTTTGTGCTTCCGTTTTTTCATGCAGTGCATGACCCTCAGTATCAATCTCATGACCGGCAAGAAATACAATTTATGACGTCATTTAGATAGACCCTGCAGTCTCGTTCTAAACCCATATAGAGTCATTGAACAATGTGAATTTGAACAGGGCTACCAAAGTAGTATGTGTGGGTCTCATCAGCAAATGACAGATCGCCGTTGTCAAATTTGAGAACCTGAACATTGCTAGATGGACTTGTCATTGCCGAGAGTTCTCGTATTTTTCAAAGTGAGATTTTAAACTTGAATTACTTGTTATTCTTTCCTGACACGATTATCATGTATTCAGCTAGTGATTGAGTATTCAGACAGCGATGCGCGCACTTCTTCAGTTTTGCTTCACATCATATCAATGTGATATCTATAAATATCTTCAATTATTGATTACATAAAGGTGATTTTAGATTTTCACGTGCGTCGGTAGCAGCTATTTCAAAGTCAAAGGAGGCTCAGCCCAGCTATCTTCCACAAGCATGTCACTCTCTTTCAAAGGCCACACTGTCGTTGTCACAGGCGCTGGTGGTGGACTTGGTCGAACGTGAGTCCCTGAACGATTTGCAACTTGAGTTATTTCATCTGTGTTGATAGGTACTCGCACCTTTTCGCATCTCGAGGTGCAAACATCGTCGTCAATGACTTCAATGCTGCTGCTGCGCAGAAGGTAGTTGATGAGATTACAAGGGGTACGTATCTTATCTTCTCGGTGTTGTCCAATACCAATCACACTTGATTTAGTTGGAGGTAAAGCCATAGCGAATACTTCGTCTGTATCAGACGGGGCCGCTATCATCAAGACTGCTGTGGATAACTTTGGCACCGTCACAATTCTTATAAACAATGCTGGTATATTGCGAGATAAAGGGTAAGACGTTTGACTCGTATTGATATATCGAAGCTAACTTTGAAATCAGGTTCAAGAATATGTCAGACAAGGAGTGGGATGAGATTGTAGAAGTCCATCTCAAGGGCGCTTTCGCTTGTACGAAAGCCGCTTGGCCTATCTTTCGTAAACAGAAGTTTGGGCGTGTGATTAATACTGCTAGTGCTGCCGGCCTTTATGGTATGCTAGCATTCCGAGGCGTTATTAAGAAAGCTGACGGTGATACTAAGGAAATTTTGGTCAAGCGAACTACAGTGCTGCTAAGATGGGCCTTGTCGGCTTTACTCAGACTCTTGCCCATGAAGGCGCCAAGTATAACATTAAGTCCACTGCTATTGCACCCGTGAGTTGTACACGACCTATGAGAGGCCGTAGAAGTCCTTAGCAACTGTGCTGTTACAGATCGCCGCTTCAAACATGACGGAAACTATTATGCCGCCTGAGATGTTGGCAAACATCAGCGTACGCCTATACGTATTTGTTTTTCAAATAGTGGATTTGCAACCGACCACTTAACAGCCTGAATACGTTGCACCCTTCGTCGTAGCTATTTGTCATCCAGACGGTCCCGATGCGACGGGCAAAATTTTTGAGCTCGGCGCTGGGTACGTCGCTGAAGTTCGATGGGAAAGGAGCAACGGTACTATCTTCAAGACTGACGGGACATTCACTCCAACAGCGGTTAGTCTACATGTTACGGCAAACGTCGTATTTATTTTCTCGCGTCGTAGGTGAAGGCAAAATGGGAACAAGTCCTCGACTTCACTAAGCCGCAACAGTGGGTATTGTCTCTATGTGAACTACAGTCTGTGTTGACCTGCCTCAGTCCCAGGGTTATATCAGACCTCAACGTGACAGTGTGTCAATTACATCAATTGTTTTATTTTATGACCCAATGACCTCTGTAGGACCTTCTTCAGGCTGCCAAGGCGGCGCCTCCAAATGCTCAACCTGGACCTCAAGTTCGGTTTGATGGTCAGACTGTTATCATTACTGGTGCTGGTGCAGGTCTAGGCCGTGCTTATGCGCTCATGTATGCTCGTCTTGGTGCCAATGTTGTTGTGAATGACATCAGCGAAAAGGGAGCTAATGCCGTTGTTGACGAAATTGTCAGGGCCGGTGGGAAGGCTATCTCTGCTGTCTTCTCTGTAGAAGACGGTGAAAAGATTGCAGAATTTGCTTTGAAGAGGTTTGGTGCTGTGCATGTCCTGGTTGCGAATGCTGGTATTCTGCGAGATAAATCGTTTCAGGCTATGTCCGAGCAGGAGTGGGATCTTGTGCTTGCTGTGCACCTTCGGTGGGTGCTCTTTGATTATCCTACCGAATAGCTATCCTTAAACTTGGGTGATAGTGGTACCTATAAGGTACTCAACCTCGCGGTAGTGTGTCAACACATTGCTGACTCAATCCTTTAGTGTGTGAAAGCTCTCTGGCCTATTTTCCAGAAACAAAAGTATGGTCGTGTTGTCACAACTGCATCCCAAGTTGGTATCTGTAAGTTGCAGTCCTCACCATACCCTTCCTGGAGCTCCATGTAACTTCCTTACAGATGGTAATTTTGGACAGGCTAATGTGGGTCGTTTCTCATTAAACAAGGAAAAGATGGTTTTAATTGTCTTCAGTACTCCACAGCAAAAGCTGGAGTCATCGGCTTTACTCGGACTCTCGCCACTGAGGGCATTAAGTACGGGATTCTTGCCAACACGATCGCTCCCTCTGCAGGGACTGCTATGACTAGTACAATCTGGCCACAGGAAATGGTCGAAGCTTTTAAACCTGACTTCATTGCTCCTGTCGTCGGTTTCCTCACCAGTAAAGGTGTGTTGAGCTCGTTCCCTCTACATTCAGGTTGATAGATCACAGTATCTTGACCTAGACAACACAAGTACGACCGGCGCACTTTTTGAGATCACTGGTGGTTGGGCTGCCCAGACTCGATGGCAACGTTCTGGTGGATATGGGTTTCCCCATACGAAGCCTTACACCCCCGAGGATGTTATCAGCAAATGGAATGTAATAACAAATTTCGGTGTGTCGACTCTTTACAGATTGGTTACTCTCATACTTGTGCGTTCCTTTAGATGACGGTCGTGCCACCAACCCCAGTTCAACTCAAGAGGCTGTCCAATCTATTGTAGCCAACTTTGAAAACCAAAGCGACGTATCTGTAAAGGCAAAACTCTGATGTATTTGTTTCTAGCTTCCGTGCATTACACTTCTGTCGATACCCATGTTTTATTCAGGCATTTGAATTTTTAACATGAGATTCCGTATCTGATTTCTGCTTGAATGAGAGCTTGAGTGCAACAGAGCATGTGATTAGAAATGCAGGCGTGAAGCATTTACAATGTATAATCTACGATTCATTCCATCCCATCATGTCCATCTACAAAAATCCTAATTCTTTTGCTGATTCGGAAGACTCAAAACTCGTCGCCGATGCAAAGAAGATTGTTCCTGACCCGGTCCTGTATAACTATACCGAAGTGAGCAAGATCTGTCTCCTGTCATTCGAAATACCCTGATCATTTCCCGGGTGTATATTAGCGAGACATAATACTCTATAATCTGGGTATCGGTGCGACTGAGAAGGAATTACAATGGACGTATGAAGGCGACGACGAGTTTGGTGCATTGCCGACCTTTGGTGTCATTCCTCAGTTCGCAGCGAGTACCGCAGTTCCTCTTGATTGGTTGCCAGACTTCAACCCAGTAAGTCACTATACAGGTGAAATGTTTCATTGAGACCAATCAGAATTGTGCATACCCCAGGCAAAACTGCTTCATGGGGAACAATACCTTAACATCAAGGCACCTATCCCAACAGGCGGCTCACTCGTTAGTGAAGCTCGGTACATTCCACCAGTCTCTTGAAAACTTCAGTCTGATTCCGACGACTATTGATAGGCTCCTTGAAGTTCTCGATAAAGGAAAAGCAGCTGCTGTGACTACTATCATCGAAACTAAAGACGTCAAATCCGGAAAGGTCATATTCGAAAACCAGTCGACCGTGTTTATCCGAGGTGCTGGCGGGTTTGGCGGAAAACGGACTGGGAAAGGTACAACTTGCGCTGACGAGAGTCTCATTTTGAACGTCCAAACGCTTGCGTATTACAGATCGAGGCGCCGCTACCGCACCGAACAGTCCGCCAAAACGCGTCCCTGACGCTATTGTCGAGGAGAAAACAAGTGCATCACAGGCTGCACTCTACCGGTATGTGACCCGCTCCTTCAATTTCTTTTGTATGCAGTGCCAATAAGTTGTTCAAGTGAACTGATATCCTTTCGTTTAGTTTGAGCGGTGATGCGAATCCCCTCCATGTGAGCGTCTCGCCCCCGCCGAGTTAAGTATTTATCCTGACCTAGGTCCAGATTTTGCCCGAGTTTGCCGCTATCGGTGGGTTTTCGCAGCCAATCCTCCATGGCCTTTGCACGATGGGCATCGCTGGGAAACATGTCTTGAAAACTTATGGAGTCTACAAGGACATCAAAGTTCGGTGTGTATCTCCTTCTTTGGGTGCACCTCAGCCACTTTACTAGATAATAAATGGAGTTAGGTTTGCTGGCGTTGTATATCCAGGAGAGACTATTATCACTGAAATGTGGAAGGAGGGTAACAAGGTTATCTTCAGTAAGTAAAAAGATTGAGCACTCTTCCCGGGAAAATGTATTGATAGACTACATCAGTTGCTAAAGTGAAAGAGCGCAATGCTATAGTATTGACTGCTGCTGCTGTCACTCTAGCTGTGAGGTCTGAATCTAAATTATAATTGTTTTGTGCCACCTATACATTGGGAAAATCTGGGTTTTCTATGTCTAACTAGCTTGACAGGTTCATATTTTGGGCAGGTCCAAAGAGTGATGCAAAAGATTACAGCCATGGATTAGCTACTCAACAGATATATTCGATTGGCAAGTGAGCACATGTCGCTTGCCACCTTCCCGCGTTTGCTGCGACTTTTGCCACACTTTGGTCGACGATCAAGGCAAGTACCTTGTTCGAAGAGGCAACATAATGGCTGGCAATACAATGAGGAATGTGCTATCTGCATGCCCACAAATACTGCCCTTTTCATCTCTCATGGCATATATATATATATCCTCAAACAAATCAGCAGACGATGTCATTGCACGTCACCAACTCGATTCAAAAAATGGCAATCTGCAACTAGTGATTATGTATAGAGAGTGTATAGAGAGCGTCGAAAACAACTGCAAGAATCCAGCACTGCTAGATCAGAGATAGAACATTCTATTCAACATCATTAATAGTGTCTACTGTGAGAAACGGAGAGGAAGGCCCTGCTAAAAAAAAGAAGAATAAAAAATATGGGGGGGCAGAGCGGAAGACAATTGTTAGAACTGGTAGTAGAATCCGAGACCTTGATGCCCGTTGATCGGAAGTGGCTGACTCTATCCCACTCCCCGTCAATGAAGATAGGCTTTGAAACGATGACCTGAAGATCACTGGCATTGAGAGAAGAGCCCTGAAGCATCGAACGCTGGTGCATTTTGATCCAATATCAGTTAGAATTCACAGATAAATGAGCACAACTTACCAGGGTAAAACCAAAATGTGATCGCAAGAATAAGATAAAGCACTGAAAGCCTGAATGAGATAAATGATCTAACAAAAGCATCTAATGGACTCACTCATCAGAACAAATCCCTCCAGCCAATTTGACTTTCCATCTTGAACGACATAATTGACTACGAGAACTGATGATCAGGGGAATTCAGTCATCGAGGTCCAAATGTTCAAGTAAGAACCGGTCTACCTGAGAAAAAGAGAACGATGGACTCATAGGGATCGAAAAGGAGAGTCATCGGCTTATCAATGATCCAACCGAGAGTAACAATAACACTAGATAAGAAACGTGAAGTGCCAATCAAGGTAATTTGAAGGGAAAGGCTCACGGAATCACGAAAAGGGCTATTTGCTTAGGATACATATCAGCAAACGGTATTTATTAATTGGAAACGCGAATAGCCTACCAGACTGGAACCTGCGGCCACACCTAGACTCAAACTGAGCTTGTCTTTGATGGAAACGGTAACAGCAGTAACATGTTCTATGTTTTCAAAAGACTTGAGGACTTAGTCTCACACCTGATCATCGAGATAACATACCAGCTGCATTACCAACAATAGGTAGGAGAATGATTCCGACGAACTCTTGTCTGATAGCACCAGAGGCGGTCAGGCCACCGATAGAGTCTACGAGAAATTCAGCAGTCACCCCAACCAGCTAAAAAAAAATCCGATTCAGATAACGGCAGTGAAAGTAAACTGGATGTTTACCACAGTGACAACTACAAGGAGACCAAGAGCAACTGGGATGGTCAACGAAGGCCTTTCAACATGGGACTCCGTTGAAACACCTTCGATGTCACCAGTGAGCATTGCCGAAACATTGGAAATGCAGTGAAGGCTCCCATCTGGTCTTGAAGGAACCGTTGTGTTTAAGACATGCTTGTCTGAGGTCTTAGTCGCGACATCATGCTCAGCAGCAGCAGTTGCGGAGTCCATTTGTACAGGGCTTTGAATCAATGTCTGTAAATTTTGCTCATTGGAATTGTTTTCTGAAGCCTTTTTCGCTTTTTGTTGCCTTCGTTTCTTGAAATACGTGAATTCCGTTGACGGGGCAACGTCAGGAGCATCATCCTGAAACATTTGAGCATGCGAATAGAGCTGGAATAACAGGTAACCAATATAGACTGCAAAAAACGTTCACGGACATGAAATTTCCTTCACAACGATATCACTCACCAACTAAGAGGATGATGGACGTCTGCTCAATAGGGTCAATCATCCTTCAACGGAATTCAAAATGAAGTGCACTTACTCCACGACTGACAGCCAAGATATCAGCTCCTTCTACGTCATCAGAGATTTGATCCCCAGCGACAAAGTGGAAAGCGGCCGGCAACAAGACAGCAATCACACTCAGAGTTAACAGGGATGAGTTCAGCTGGATCGCGCCTGATGGGAGTCGATTCAGTTGCATAAAAAATTCGAATTGTACCATACCCGCGCCAAAACCCTGCTCTTGATATCTAAGACCACCCGCGAAGAAGCACATTCCGAGGACAAGAACTGTTGAAGCAGACGAATGTAAGATGGAGGACAGCCTCAAAAATTTTGGAGGCGTACGTAGATTACTCAGTATAGATCCCACCACTGCGGAAAGGATCAATCGTCAGCGTCGTGCAGAAGTTGACCACAGCACCGGAGGTGAAAGTAATTTACATGAGGACTGCACAATGCGCAATTGACATTTGATGAGGGCTATGATCTGAATGAAACCCATTTAACTGACTGGTATGCACATCATGTGAGGAATAGTGACGAACGGCCACGATAAGCTCAACCCTGGAGTATATCGCTCATAAGCTCATTGACAAGGGCAATTACGGGCCACTTACGCGTTCCCCTGTTCCAATGATACACGGAGTCAGTGCTGTGACGATTATGCTGGGTCAGGAGTATTTACCAGTGTTGCATTCAGGAGGCCGGCCAGCGTTTGGCCGACACGCATAGATAGCTCTTCAGTAGCCCAGCCTAATAGCTAACGAGGTCGGATAACAGGATTTAACCAACTATTAGCATGTATTGTTGAACCATGAACAGACCTTTGCCAAAGGAATGATTGCAAGGAATGAAACTAACACAACACAGTTGTTGAGGTTGACTTCACATTTGTCAATTTACTTACATACGAAAATGAGTGTATCTCTGCTTCCCATCGTTTCAGGGAGAACAAAATGGAGAACCCACTACGCGATTCATTTCTTGTTAGAGTTCTGTCGACCCCAAAAATTGAACCTCAAAGTCACTCACTGAAACAGGGATGAAGATGAGCATAACATTCAAGTCTAGCTGGTGGTCATTTTTCAAATGCGGGAGCGCGGCAAAACCGAAACGTACAGGAGCAACGAAAAATCGCCCACAGAGACTCCCGAAGAGTAGGCTCTTCAGCAATTGGCCGCTCGGGTATCAACATTGTTGAAAAACTACGGGTCAAGTGGTCGAGTGTGATGGTACGCCTGTGTTGCTTGGCTTCTTCACCAGCAGGTTCTTGTTCTGGAGATTGAGAGCGCACCACAGGTGGAAGATGAGTAGGCTTCCTCCTGTTGGTAAGAGCGGGAACACTTGGGCTGCTTGGAGACGAAGGTCTTGGATGGACTGAAACAGTTGTCTTGCCGTCCCATGATTGAACTGAGGCAGGCATATATATTCAGTGGTGGTAATGGCAAAGAAGAGGATTGATTGAGAGTTTAACAAAAAGGGTCTTTTATGGGACTAACGTCACAAATATAAAACACAAAACTTTGATGGATATAATTAAAACAGCTGGGCCCGATCAATTTACAACAGAAAACAGTAAACAGCACTTGTAGCAATTTCAACCCTGGTAGGCGAACGAGACAGCACCATATAATCCGTCCTCACGCCCAAGCATACCATGGCCATGCAGCACCTATGAACAAGATGCACCTTAGTTACTTGACATATCACGTCGGCATGGTATCATACCTCCATCTTGCGGGCATGCCAGCCCACACCGCTACTGACATTACCGTTGGCATCAGAGAGACGCTGCATCTCGACACGGAATGGGTGGTCTGCAGCCAAGTCACGCTTGAGAATGCTGCCCATGCCTGACCCCGGTTCTGCAACCCACGTGCTAGCAGTATCAACATACCAACCACGACCACCTTTGCTCCTGATTATACGCCATGCACCTGCACCAGCCCCAAGTGCCCCAAGCATGCTTGTCGAAAGCTCCACAACTCGCAAACGAGTCGGGGGCAACTGTAGATTAGTGGCAGTGAGACTGAACGAGAATGGTGGCGTAGACAGAGGACGGATGAGATGGGCATGTAAATTGATGACGGCATTTCTGGAATTCGAGTTGACTCGCGGTCCAAGACTGAGCTCAGGCGACGTGTTGATCAATGTGAGAATCTCCACATGTGGCGACTTGTTGATCAGAAACATTTGAATGTCCTTCAGTCCGAGGGCAGGCATATGAGACAATCCAAACGAACGGAGCTGAGGCTGAGGCTTGAAGCGATCGAGCATGTCCTCGTCGACAGGCACACCAGAGATGTCCAGATATTGTAGCCCGCCATTAGTAAAACAAGGAGCAGAGGTAACAATCTCAAGGAAATCCTCCCGCGTCAAAGGAGACAGGTAGGTCATGTCTGCGTAGAGATTGAGCTCCTTCAATTCCATGGTCACAGGCGAGGCGACCAAGATATTTCGAATACACTCGCTGGATAGCTTAACACATCTAGCAAGCGCAAGAGACTTTAGACGGACTGTACTAGAGGCTCCCAGAGATTCAAGAATGTCTGATGTAACTCGAGTACCAGAAAGATCCAAATGAGTCAAGGAGGGAAAAGCAAGAATGAAAGGACCTAAAAAATGCGGTAAAATAGACTTGACACCCCGCATTCCAAGACGTTGAAGCCCTGGGAAGGTCAACGGCTCATCCACAAATTGAACACGACGAGGGCTAATCTCATCGCCACTGTACGACTCATGCTCCATGAGATGAGTGGTGACAAACTCAGAGAAGGCATTTACGAAGACAGCACTGACACAACCGGTGAAGTCAACAGCCTCAAGGTCCTTGCACTCCCTTCTACGCTCACTATTCTCTTCCTCGGCGTCCGAGAGGTCAAAAAATGAACGTCCTCGAGGATGGCGTCCTCGGCCTCCCAAAGGACTACCACGAAGGAACAGCTCGTTCAATACTGGGAGAGTCAAAGCACCATCCATGTATTCGGTTGCACCAAATGTTTTCAAATTTGGCATTTCCTGAGATGGCAATCAATCAGATACTAGAATAAGCACATCAGTTCCCAGAACCCACCTTTAATATGGCCTCCACTCGATCACCAGTGACAAATCGACTATTCACACCCTCTTCCACTGACCGCCGCATACCGATGGTGCGGAAATGATTGAAATCAAGGTGTTGGACGTGACGACCAGGACGAGGATCCTTGGGAGAGGGCACTATAGATGTTTCGCACCGTCATGATCAACAATCCGTGACAACGGGACGCACCATGGACACCTGGAGTCCTGATATCTAACACATCCTGGATAGCATCATTGATGGAACGCAGAATCTTCCATCGGGCGGGGGACTTGTTCTTTGGTCGGATGCGCCTTGGACTTGGGTTCCGGGAGGGAATTGGCGAAAGAAGGTCTGGGCATATGCCATTGTCCGGAAGTTCTAGCGTATCCAACAAACTAGCTTCTAGCTTGAGCACCGCATCTTTGTCAGAGGCAAAAGTCGATGCACAGGCTGCTGCCTTGGCAACTAACTGGATTGTCTTTTGCATTACAGAGTCAACAGTCTCTTCTTCGTAGTTCCAGGCAATTTCATCGACGAGTGAAAGCCATGTGCGAGGAAGTCTTACTTCAAGTCTGAAATTCCAAGTTAGCAACTTGCAACACTCCGTGACGAATGCAATTCACCTTCTCCAAAGCCACGGTTTAGCAGCCTCGTACCAGACATGATCAACAAGACAAAGACTGGCAAGTGTGGACCTCACGACCGGCTCTTGCCAGTATGCCTGGGGTGTGGAAGAAGGATAGGCAGTAGGGACTCCACCTGTTGTAATGGTGGGGTCAAGAGAAGACTCGACTGGAGGAAGGCCATTAACAAAAATTTGGCAGCAGATGATATCGAGAAGTTCAGAGGGAAAGTTGCATGTAGTTGGAGACATAAACAATGAGAGCACTGAGCCTGAGGTTAGTTGGGCAAGTCAGATGGGTCGGTGGAATGGAGATCGTGGCGTTTTATATAGCAGAGACCCATTTGTCATCTGTCACGCGGTTATGTCAGGGCGGAGAAAAAAGCGAAACAAGGGGTGTTTCCATTACGGGCGCTCGTCCACCGGATCTGACGACCGATTCCTTCGTGAGGCTATCAATTGCTATTCAAACGCTGTTATCTCTCTCTGACTGTCTTTTGCTTATCCCGCGGGCCCATTCATGACCCATCCCTCGTCCTCAAAAAACCCCTAAATGACTCGGTGTTCGGAACAAATAAACAAATGCCCGATAACGTTCATCTCAAATATATTCATCTTCACTCGCTGGATGTCGCTTGCAAGTTGAACAGGAGGCAGTCAAATTGGGACTCCAGCTACTTATGTTATCCGACCCCAAGTACTGAACCTTTGATGTTACTACAATGCCACTTGAAGTCCGCTCGTCGGCGTCAGGTACTGCAGTAATAAGCAGCACCCATATCGCAATAGATACTGCTCGAGCCTCAGCTCTATTTACAAGTATTCTGCACCGTCCATCGAACATACTCCCAAACAGAACCTGCTTGGTATTGTTGTGAGACTATGCTACTTCCACTACTTTACAAAAAGGATGCCCTGCCACAGCAACGAAGATGAGAAGTTCCCATCTAGTGGTGTCATTGTCCCTTCTCTTGAGGCGTTCAAGATCTTGTACTCACCTGCCTCACAAGCTCCAAAATGGAAAAAATATCTAAGCGCTCTCCTAAAAATATTTTGATAGCGTGACGTTAGAAGTAATCCATAACATACTACGCACTCGTGACCTTTCCCAACTCCGACACACTACATATCTATTCTTTGGAATTCACCAAACTTGTAACGGAATCACCAATATTCTTTATTCATGATCATCATGTAAGCACTCTAGCTTCTCTCAGATTTCTCAGATTTCCACAACTGGATTCTTGCACCTGTAACATCAGTCATTGCTTCTCTGGAGAGTTCACCTGACCTCAACTTCAAGACTGGACATGCTTTTCTTTCCACGATTACTTCGCCATTCGCTGTGATTATGACTTCTATCTTCCATTACCTTTCGATAATATCCGACTTAGGGGCATTATGACCTTCGTGTGCGACAGGTTGATAGACTGCCAAATAATCATTACTGAGATGATATCTAGGTTATTCAGTGAACAACCTTACCTTTGAACTGCCAAACCTCTTCTACTTCTGCTCGCATACAACTGCTTCGCTCGCTAGTTCATATACACGACGCTCGACTTTAAGTCGTTGTAATGATCAGCCGACGCCGCCCCTACTGATCATTCACTAACCCAGTCTCGGTCACTCGGTACGACATTGACAAAGCAGATGTCAATCTGAGCGAAGAATAGTTGGGCAAGATTCCTTCAAATTTCAGAATGGGAGGTGTCATTGCTGTCAACGCTCACACGTTGTCATTTGGTTGCTAAGAATATGTGAGATCTCAGCTGTCCATCTTGGTGTATGCTGGACTGTGTGGCCTAAACGTACAGCAGAAATAGAAAGTAAGTTCTGGTCAGCAGGCTGGTAATTTATAACGCACATATTTTAGGTGTTCGACCAAATTTATCCTACTTCTCAAGTGCGATCACAAGGAAGTCATAATGCCGTCTATACAGGCATGTGCTGTTTATAGAGTATTAATGTGGAGTCGGGTAGACTGAGCTACTTTGAACTACTTTCGACTTTTGGCCTTGATGAGGCTAATAAAGGCTCCGACTTGATTCCTCATTATCAGATGTAAAGCGAAGTATCGAATCAGCTCTTTAGTCCAGAGACTATTTTATCCTGAGGGCCAATCATGCCGCTGCCCTCTAGAGGGTACCCATGAGTCGTATTTAGTACTATACTTGATACTGGAAGGCTAGCTCATTGAATCGATCCTATGATCCGGAAGGATGATGACCATATAATAACAGACCAGGTACACGGTCCTTGCAATGCGACATTAAGGTGGCCGGAGAATGCGGATAGGTGTTCATGAACCCAGTGATTTCGCCTATTGATAGCATTGGATAATCATTGATAAAGCAAGACCCTGTAGCACATATTGTTTGAGTTAAAAACCAATGCGACTCAGCCGTGGCTTATTTTTGGGATTCAGAATCAAAATCTAGATCTGATGCATTATTGGGATTTATGATCTGGGTTGCTGTCCTTGTGCAAGGAGTGCCTGGGAGTTTCAAGGCCTGGTTAGGAAAAAAACTGACCGTGGAGGGCAGAAATTCGAGACGAAATGTCGAAAGTTTAGGTAATGGAGAGTCGAGTCACGAGGATATAGGATCTGTCACGTGCATCTCTCCTGTGTGGCAACATCACTCTCACGCCATGTGTTCTCATCTTGCTTTTACGTTTACCTCTCTCTTCTGCACGACGACACCTAGGAGATTTATCCCCTAAAAATGTCATCGTGGCTTTCAGTGCTATACTTCATCAAAACTCTGAAAGGATAGCCTCCCTTATGTGCAATGGTGTCTTACCAAACAAGATAGGTAAATCAACCTCGGCCACTTTTGTGTGCTCTTGGGTTTTGAGCCAAGTTTCCAAATTGAATGCATATTAATTCAGAGAAGATACATAAAAATTTCGGGATATTTGATCTAGTTTCTCAAATATTCTGAAAACTTTATATGTCTTCTTTGATTTGACATGAACTCACTTTGATTACTTGCCAATTGAGTCTATCAAATTGGAATTTTTTACAAGTCAAGCTTTGTGATTGATACTATAGAGTGACAAGTTGTATATATTATTACTAAGACAAAAGAGAGTATACATATACATATATAGTCAGAACCGCGACTGTCCTTACTAGAGGGATATTTATGGCATCATCACTTGTTCCATTTCAAGACTGCTAGGGTACATCTACAGTGGTCCTCTTCAATACTCCTCCTGGACCAGCATATTGTCTGCCTTTGGTATAAGGTCCAGCATAGATGTCAGATGCTATATTGTATCATATGGAAGGGGTTTGGTGAATAAGTTAGCAAGGTTGTTGGATAATGGGATATAAGAAAATAAGATCTCCCCTTTCTTTGTATGCTCCTTGACAAAATGGTATTTGATGTCAATGTATTTGGTTTGGCAGCGATGCTTGTCTATAGTGCTATTGATAATAAATTTATTGATGTCTGTATGAACAATAATTGGAGTACATTGAGGTAGACCAACCTTAGTAAAGAACTTCAATACCCATAACACTTGAGCAGTAGCACATGTAAAGGCCATATATTCAGATTCAACAGTTGAGAGCACTACTGTCTCTTGGTGTTTGCTCTCCCAAAACACTGGCCCTCCCACAACAACAAAGATGTTTCCCTTAATGGATTTTCTAGTGTCTTTACAACCAGCATAGTCCAAATCCACATATCTTATAGGGTTAAGACTTGCTCCTCCTCTATATATGATTTTATAATCTATTATTCCTTTTACATATGCTAGGGTATGTGTTATGATACAGT